>Ga0209490_10005035_pt1 | contig 12096 bp, 8 predicted proteins | sample MAT06_FD_187209 | JGI IMG/M metagenome (GOLD analysis project Ga0209490, IMG submission 187209) | Freshwater microbial communities from Lake Fryxell liftoff mats and glacier meltwater in Antarctica - MAT-06 (SPAdes) (version 2) | ecosystem: Environmental > Aquatic > Freshwater > Ice > Liftoff...
ATCTTCGCTGAAATTACTTCTATATGAATCTTCATGAGTACCAAGCTAAAGAATTACTCAGTAAATACAATGTTCCAACGCAAGAAGGAATTGCGGTTGATACCGTAATGGCGGCTGAAGAAGCCTATCGCCAAATCAAAACCCAAACTGGCAACAATTTTGCCGTAGTTAAAGCCCAAATCCATGCCGGAGGTAGAGGAAAGGGTAAAATAGTAGGAACCGAGCAAAGAGGCGTTGCAGTTGCAAAAAGCGCAGAGGAAATTACCACTATTGCCAAAAATATCCTTGGTGGTACTTTGGTAACCATCCAAACTGGAGATGCTGGCAAAAAAGTAAGCAAAATACTTATTGCCCAAGATGTTTATTATAACGGTCCAAATCCTGTTAAGGAATTTTACCTTTCTATATTGTTAGACCGTTCCAAAGGAATGAATGTTATCATGTATAGCACAGAAGGAGGAATGGATATTGAAGAAGTTGCCCATAATACTCCTGAAAAAATATTTAAAGAATGGGTTCACCCAAGTGGTCTATTACAAGGATTTCAAGCAAGAAAAATTGCTTTTAACTTAGGTTTAAGTGGTGAAGCTTTTAAAAATTGCGTGAAATTTGTTGCCAATTTATATAAAGCATATGTTGGTTTGGATTGTGGAATGCTTGAGATTAATCCATTATTCAAAACAAGTGATGAAAAAATCATTGCAGTAGATTGCAAAATGAATATCGATGATAACGCTTTAATGCGTCATCCTGATGTTGCATCATTAAGAGATGTAACTGAAGAAGATCCTACCGAAGTTGAAGCAGGACAATACAACCTCAACTTTGTAAAGTTAGATGGCAACGTAGGATGTATGGTAAACGGTGCTGGTTTAGCTATGGCTACAATGGATATGATTCAATTAAGTGGCGGTCAACCAGCTAATTTCTTGGACGTAGGCGGTACAGCAAATGCTCAAACTGTAGAAGCAGGATTTCGCATTATTATGAAAGACCCGAATGTTAAAGCAATTTTGATAAATATTTTTGGAGGTATTGTTCGATGCGATCGTGTTGCTGCTGGTGTAATTGAAGCTTTTAATAAACTAGGAAATATTAATATCCCAATTATTGTCCGCTTACAGGGAACGAATGCAGTTGAAGCTAAAAAATTAATTGATGAAAGCGGTTTAAAAGTTCAGTCGGCTATTCAGCTTAGTGAAGCTGCTGATTTAGTTAAGAAAGCTGTAGCTTAAAAATATTGTGTAGAACAGCAGAGGCAGTATTACAAAGTGTTTCTGCTGTTTTTTTATGCCTATTCTAAAAACCCACTTCTAATACTCTAACTTCAGTAATTGCGCTTACTGTGTAATGCAAGCCTGTTTTTAGTTCTACACAAGCATACCTTTTCCTACGCAAAGCCCCTTTTCTAAAAATTTTCCCGTTCTCGGTTTTAAATAAAACACCTTCTGCCAAAGTAGACAATAATTGATACCCCTCTTTATGATGGTTATTATATTTACGCAAAACGGTTAATAAAGCAATTTCTCCATTAGCAGTAGCAGCTGGTGATTTCATTGATTTACGAAGCATATTCTCAATATCTTTTGGAAAAATATTTACTTCAATAAAATCTTTTAACAAATTACCATAACAAGTTTTCCATTCTATACCATGGGCGTCTACCCTATTTTTATGCGCTTCAAAAGTAAGCAAATGTGCCAATTCGTGTAATAAAGTGATTAAGAATTCATATTTGTTTAAATTTCCATTTACGCTTATTCTATGATTAAGCCCTTGATGTGCATGCTTATAATCGCCAAGAACAGATTTGCGTTCTTTTGCAACCGTAAGATGTACATTATAGTGGTGAAGGAAATGAATTACTTTTTCGAAACTACCATCAGGAAGATAGTGCTTCAACTCATTCATTGAATGCTCAGTTACCGCCATTTTTAGATGGGTTTAACTTTAGTGAAATTCTAACTTCAATCCAAGTATAAATAAGATAAAGTGCCATACTAATAAAAAGAGCATTTACACTTTTTGCTTCGCCTGAAACGTATAAATAAATAAAAGCAGCAGTACCTAAAACAAATAATTTAATAACTACAGAACTCATTACTACTCTTACCATTGCATGCGGATTGGTATTATCAATAGAACGCAATTGCATTCTTAAACTAACTACGCAAATAAAAAACAATAGAGCGTTAGATAATACTACTACGCCATAATCAATATTATTGGCTTGAAGAACAGATTTGAAAATAACAGAAAAACTATTGACAAATATAAAAATCAATATTAAAGGCAAAAATAATTTTCTTCTCTCTTTTTTCATTTTTTTATAGATAGATATGTTTATCATTAATCGTTAGAAGACTCCAATTTGGGCAATACCAAAGGAACAGTATCTAAAGTTGTAGGAGCACTTCCGGATAATACTTTTTTAACTCCTTCAATATATTGCTCTTTATAACGAATAGCTTGTTCTAAAGAGTCGGTACGTATTTTTAGCAATTGCAATGAAGTTCGGCTCTCTTTGGTGCCATAACCTGGAATATAGTATTTTAAAGGAGAAAATGCTATCAAAGCAATTGTTAACCCCACAAGAAGCACAAAAATGGTGCTTAGCCCAATATATACGCTCAAACGTGATAATCTAAGCGTTAGCATTTCCTCAAAACTATCATCATTCATCAATACCAATCGATAGGTATTTCTAAGGCGCTTGAATGTACTTTCAGGGTTTATCTTATCCATAATGTAAAAAACAGGTTAAAGGTAATGATTGATGCGGTTTTCTGATTACTTGGATAAGAAATAAATGTATTTTTAAGCGATTTTATGTACAGATTAACCCATATTCATATTATTTGCTTAACTGCAATCTTTTCCGTTTTTTGTTTTGAAGCTATTGCACAGACTGGTTCTAACATTGAGTTGATAAAACCAGACAAATATCAAAACAGAAAGCTACCTTCAGAAAAAACGGGAGAAAAAAAGTTTACTGTTCCCAAACGACTATATAATAATACTGTAATCCATTACAATTTTTATTTTAATGCTAATAATAAATTGCAAGAAATCATTCAAAAAGCTATAGACGTTCATGTTGACGATTATACAGAAATGCTTTCATTTTATAATTACAGTTTAAATGAAACTTCTAATGGACAAATTGATACAGTAATTAATAAATGTACTGCAGCTATTTTATTGCATGATCTAAGAAGCGACTGGGTAGATAGAACATATCTTTTGTTAGGAAATGCTTATATGCATCGAAAGGATTTTGATTCAGCAGCAATGATATATCAATTTATCAATTACGCATTTTCTCCAAAAGATGACGGATATGATATTCCTATTGGAAGTAATGAAAGCAGTACCAATGGTGTATTCTCCATTTCGACTAATGAGAAAAGAAATATCTGGAAAAAAATTTCTTCAAATCCACCTGCTCGAAATGAAAGTTTCTTATACCAGGTTAGAAATTATGTAGAGCAGAAAAAATTGGCTGAAGCAGAAGCATTATTAGAACTAATAAGAATAGATAAGCTTTTTCCAGAAAGATTAAAAACAGATTGGTATGAAATGGAAGCTTATCTGCAATATAACCGGCAGAATAATGATAGTGCTGCTTATTATATTATCAAATCATTAAACAACACAACCTCAAAACTCGCAAAAGCAAGGTGGGAGTATCTTGCGGCCCAACTACTTGAAAAATCAGGAAAAGATTCAGCATCAATATATATGTATGAAAAAGCAATTAAACATACAACTGATCCGATTATGGAAGTTTATGCAAGACTAAAAATCGTTAGCTTATCTTCAGAAAATAAACCGAATGCATTACAAGAAAATTTAAATCAATTATTGGCATTGGCTAAAAAAGATAAATACGTTGGATATAGAGATATTATTTATTATGCTGCTGCTGAATTAGAATTGAAAAGAAAGAATTATTTAGCTGCAGAAAAGCACTTACTTAAAAGTTTAGAAACATCTGAAAATAATGAAATACAAAAACAAAAGAGTTACTTACTACTAGGAGATGTTTCGTATTCTTCTAAAAAATATATTAAATCTGCTGGTTATTATGATAGTATTCAAATTGCCTATCTAAAAGAAATTGATCAAGAAAGAGTAAACATCCGAAAACCTTCATTGGATTCAATTGCAGCTAACGTTTTAATAATTAATAGAGAAGATAGTCTTCAAAAAATTGCAGCTATGCCACTTGAAGCTAGAGCTTTGTTTTTAAAAAATAAACTAAATAAATTAAGAAAAGAAAAAGGACTTAAAGAAACCGATGCAGATTTTACTTATGGAGGGGGACTTCCAACGAGTATTGTCGACGATATTTTTAAACCCGCAAATGCAAATGAATTTTATTTTGCAAGTAGCTCACTTAAAACACAAGGCGTAAATGAATTTAAATCAATATGGGGTAACAGACCAAATATTGACAACTGGAGAAGAAAGTCGGCAATAGACCGCTCATTTAATAATCCAACAGAAATTACATCGGATGTTATAACTAAAGAAAATCCAAAAGAACCAAAGGAAATAGAATTAAGTATAGAGGCTCTAACAAAAGACCTTCCTCTTAGTCTTGAAAGTATTAAAGCATCAAATGAAAATATTTTGAATGCTTTAATGAGAAACGGATATATTTTTCAATATTATTTGCAAGACTACCCTACAGCAATTGAATCTTATGAAGAAATATTAAAACGTTTTCCTTTATCTGTTCCTTCTGAGGCTCTACTATTTCACATAAATTATTGTTACAACAAAATTGGTGCTTACGGTAAAGCCGACTCGCTAATTAAAATATTGAATTCCCAATATCCAAATGGCAAATTCACCAAAAAAATAAATTCCAATAATAAAAAGAATACGCCATCTTCTGCAGAAACAATGTACGAAGAGGTTTATCGTTCTTTTTTAGAAGGAAAATTTGAATACGCAAAAGAAAAGAAAATTCAGGCAGACCAACAATTTGGGAAAAACTATTGGACTCCTCAATTATTATACATCGAATCTATTTATTATATAAAACAACGGCAAGATAGTATTGCTATTGATAAATTACAAAGTATTAACTCTCTGTTTCCTAAAACAGAAATGGCCACTAAAGCCAATATAATGATTGATGTTTTAAGTAGAAGAAAAGAGATAGAATTATACCTTGTCAATTTATCGATTGAAAGACCTACTGAAACAGTTACAAGAAATATAGATTTAAATAGTACCAATACTACTCAAGCAACTTTACCTAAAAAAGATAGTTTAATTAAAACGCCTATTCTAAAAGCACCTCTTCCAAAAGCTATTGCGGCAAGTGCAAACCCAGTATCTCCAACTTTAGTTGAGAATTTTAATTTTAGCGCTTCAGATTCGCAATATGTTGTTTTATCATTAAATAGAGTTGATCCTATATTTATTAGTGAAGCTAAAAATGCCTTTAATCGGTTTAATAAAGAGCGCTACTATGGTCAAAATATTCCAATATCTACAATAGCAATTAATGATACTTTACAATTTTTGTTAATTGGAGCTCCATTTACTAATTCTGCAGATGCCGTAACTTACATAGACAAAACAAAACCATTAACAAATGCTAGAATTGTACCTTGGTTAAGCGCCGACAAGTACAATTATAGTTTTATTAGTCCCGCTAACTTAATTTTACTTCGCAAGAAAAAAAATCCATCGGTATATATGGATTTTCTTCATGCCTTATTTCCTGATAAATTTTAACTAATTTCTGATTTATATGCCAAAACTCTTAACTAGCTTTAAACATCTTATATAACATTGTATGAAAAAATCTGTTAGGATATTCTGGCGTATATTTTTTGGAGGATTCGCATTTGTAATTGCGCTAATATTAATGCTTAATTTTGGATGGATTGGTAGTATGCCCGACTTAAATGATATAGAAAACCCAACAGCATCATTGGCTAGTCAGGTTTATGCTGAAGATGGTACATTAATGGGTAAATATTATATTGAAGACCGTGTGAATATTTTAAGCAAAGACATTAATAAAAATGTATTTAATGCTTTAATTGCTACAGAGGATAAACGTTTTTATGATCATAGTGGTATTGATGCAAGAGCACTTGCAAGGGCATTTTTCTATTTAGGTAGTGAAGGAGGTGCCAGTACTATAACCATGCAGACTGCTAAAAACTTATTTACTGAAAATTGGAGTACAAAGAATTTTGTTTTAAGGGCATTGCAAAAACTAAAAGAAGGAATTATTGCTGTTAAACTCGAAAGCAATTTTACAAAAGAAGAAATCCTAACACTTTACTTAAACACAGTTGCATTTAGTAATAATATTTTTGGAATAAGAAATGCAGCTACCTCTTTTTTTCAGAAAGAACCCGACCGTTTAAATGTAGAGGAAGCTGCCGTATTAATTGCTATGATTAATGCTCCTGGCATTTATAACCCGCTAACAAATCCTAGAAGATCCCTAGAAAGAAGAAATTTAGTTTTAAATAGAATGGTTAGTATGAATTACCTATCTGCTGCCGAAGCGGAAATATTAAAAATAAAACCAATAGAAACCAATTATAAAAAGCTAGATGAAAAAAATGGACTAGGACCTTATTTTAGAATGATACTGGGTGAAGAAATGAAAAAATGGTGTAAGGAACATAAGAAAAATAACGGAGATGGGTACGATTTATATAGAGATGGATTAAAAATTTATACTACTATTAATCCAAGAATGCAAGGCTATGCAGAAGAGTCAGTTGCTAAACATATTAGCTACATGCAGAAGTTATTTAATACTCAATCTAATATTAAAGACGGAAGCGTTTGGACAGGCTATGAAAGAGTTTTAGAACAAGCAATGAAACAAACTGATAGATGGCGAAATTTAAAAAGAGATGGGCTATCAGACGATGAAACAAAAAAAACTTTTTACGAAAAAATACCAATGCATGTATTTGCTTGGAATAAATCTAGGGGTAAAGATACGTTGATGACTCCTTTCGATTCAATCAAATACCATCGTCAAATGTTACAAGCAGGATTTATGGTAATGGATCCACTAAACGGACAAATCAAAGCATGGGTAGGGGGTATTGATTTTAAAACTTTTAAATACGACCATGCCAATATCAATACTAAAAGACAGGTTGGCTCAACTATTAAACCATTGTTATATAGTTTAGCAATAGAAGAAGCTGGGTTTACGCCTAACACTGAAGTTCAAGATGTACAACAGAGTTTTGGAAGCTATGGAATGGTCCCTAATACGGCCAAAACCTGCACTGGTGGATCAATGCCAATGGCTTTGGCTTTGGCAAAATCTAGAAACTGTGCATCTGCGTATATTTTAAAGCAATTAGACAATACTGCTAATAATGGTGCAAAAAGATTTGTTGAGTTTCTGCAAAAATGCGAATTGCCAACAAAAATAAATCCATACCCATCTATTGCATTAGGTGCTTGTGAAATTTCATTATTCGAAATGATGCAGGCTTACAGTATGTTTCCTGGTAGAGGGTTTAATGCCAAACCAATGTACATCACTAGAATAGAAGATAGAAACGGTAATGTGTTGGCCACTTTTACCCCTAAACGTAAAGAAGTAATTAGCGATGTAACTGCTTATTCTGTAATTAAAATGATGCAAGGTGTAATGACCAATGGAACAGGTGCTGGAATTTGGCAATACGATTTACCAAGTGGATTAGAAGTTGCTGGTAAAACTGGTACCACTAATGACAATAGTGATGCATGGTTTATGGGCTATACACCTCAATACTTAGCAGGAGGTTGGGTAGGTTGTGACGACCGCTTTGTTAGATTTAAAAGTGAAAACCTAAATGGACAAGGTGGTAGAGCTGCAATGCCAATATGGGCTTACTTTTTCGACAAAGCAGCAGCTGATGCGAATTGCGGTATTGATACTAAACTTGCATTCATTAAACCAGAAATAATGAGTAATGATATTAATATTGACTTTATTAATGGCACTAAAGCAGTATTAGGTGGTGAAGGTGAAGACTTAGGCACTGGCACATCAAATGATTACGAAGTTCCAAAAGATATAAAAGCAGAAGAAATTGGAGCTGAGTCAGAAACTATTTTGGAAACCGATAAAAAGCCTATTGATCCAAAGGATACCAAGAAGCCAGCAACCATTCCGTTAACTACTCCAATAATTAAACCTGTTATTAAACCAGTAATTAAGCCTGGAGAAAAACCAAAAGCAGAAATGCCTAAAAAGCCAGGAGGTGGAACAAAATAACCTATTTAATCAATTGAAATTATACCAAAATGCTGGTTTAATCCTTGAGAGGATTTGTAAATTGTATTTAGCAATTCGCTGCCATATTTAGAATAAAGAATTGACATATTATCGTGTCTTTCTTGTAAACTTTCGTTTGGAAATAAACTCAACTTTAATTGAGTTATTTGATTGCTAATGCTGGTGAATTTTTCTTTTTCGGCTCGTAACATTTTTTTCTCAACTCCCGACAATTTCTTAACAGCCTTTGTTTTTAATGATTGAACATGATCTACTAAACTACCGTCGATTTTATCTACCAACAATTCTACCCTATTATACAATGCTACCGTTTCTTCAATTTCCTTTGCTAGATCAATTTTATTTTCACTAATTGCTTTTACTTTATCATCAATCAAATGCTGTGTTTTAAAAAACAGATTCTCTTTTTTAATCCCCAGCTTATTCAACTTTTCTTGCTGCTCTTTGCTTATAAATAAAAAAGAATTCCTCAAAATCAATACTGGGTAAGGAACACTAATAGAATTAAACACACTTTTTAACTCTAACCAATATGCTAGTTCTCCACCACCACCAATAAAAGCAATATTGGGTAGAATGGTTTCTTGAAAAACTCCTCTAAGAATAACATTCGGACTAAACCTTTCTGGATTGGTATTCAATTCAGATAAAATTTCTGCTTCAGAAAAAACTAATGCCAATACTTGAACATGGAATTCGCCATTTATTAATTCAATCCTTTCCCTTTTATCATTAATTAAATAAAATAAATTAAGTGATCTGCCTGCAGCTTGTACTTTATAATTAACAGATAAGTCGTTCGCTGTTTTTGTAACAATTGAATGTGAGAATTGCTCTTTCAATTCTTTTTCAATAATCGGAATGAAACTAGCTTTTAATGCAGCACAATCTGGAATAATAACTACTACCCCATAATCGGCAAACAAATGATTTACCAATTCTAGTGTTGCTTGTTGAATTGTTTTTCCTAGAGTATAGCTTGATTTAAATAACTTAACCAATGAATTTCCGAAAGGCAATACACCTATTTGACCTTCTATTGAATGTATAATTTGAATGAATTGCTTATCTACCTTCATTCTCCCAACAGCTCCCGTTTGGTTAGTTTCCCATTGAAGTTTTTCGGTGCCAACATTTATAAATCCTAATTCATCAATATCGGCATCTTCACTTCCCATGTAATATACAGGAACAAATTTTGCATCAGATATTGAGCTTGATAATTCTTCCGCCAATTTTACGGCGTGCATTATTTTATAAATAAAATATAAGGGACCAGTAAAAATATTTGGTTGATGCGCGGTAGTTATGGTGTATACATTGTCTTGTAATAGCAACTCGATATTAGCTTTCACTTTTAGTGAAACAGCTATTCCTTCATATTGGGCTTTTAAAGTATTAACCAATAAAACTCTATCGGTTTTAACATTCTTACGAGCAGCTATCGCCTTTTTTACTCCATCAAGTGTAGGGGCGAATTCATAAAATATTCTTAATAAATCTGATTGAGTAAGATAATCAGAAACTATTTTAGAGAAATAGCCAGTTGTTTCGTAAGGCAAATAAGATGTAGTACAATCCATATGGTTTAGTAAAAATACAACTTCATTAATGCTATCCTAACCATTTATACAATTAGTTGAAACGGTCGGGATTAAATGGACTAATATCGGTGCTTACAGGTTGTTCTAGTATGATTTCACTTACCAATTTGCCCGTTCCTGCACCTAGACTTAAACCCACCATAGAATGACCAGTAGCCACTACTAAATTATCCCATTTAGTAGTTTTGCCTATGTATGGTAATCCATCTGCAGAGCAGGGCCTAAAACCATACCATACTTTATCAATAGAAGGCATTGGAATATCAAACTCAGGGTAAAATCCTTTAACTGCTTTTAACAGTCCTTTTACTCTGTTAATTCTAGGTGGTGTTTTGGTAGAAGTTATTTCCATTGTGCCTCCAAAACGAATTTTATTGCCATCCATTGGGGTTAATGCGGCTCTTCCTTCTACCAAAACAGCCGGATAGTTAATCTTGTATGGCGAGTTTTCTAAAGTAACAGAATAACCTCTGCCAGGCATTAATAAAATATCTAAATTAAGCTGTGCAGCCAATTCCCTACTCCATGAACCTGTAGCTAACACAAAAGCATCTGCATTATAAAAATCTTTACAAGTTTTTATCCCTGTAATTTTTCTGCCTTTCTTTTCAAACCCAATAACTTCTTCTTCCTTAATAAATTTTACTCCTCTTTTTTGTAAGAGCGTAAACAAATTTTTCATTAATAAATTAGGATATAAATGTGCATCACAATTAAACAATACAGCACCCTTGGCATTTAGTTTGGTTTGTGGTTCTAAAGCCTGCAATTGATTGTAATCAAGTAATTCGGTATCATTTAAACCAAGCTCATGTGCTTTCTCTACCAAATGCTTACACTTTTCTGCACCTGCATCTGTCTGAAAAATTTCTAGTAATCCTTTCTGTTCATATGCAAATGAAAAACCTGGTATTGCATTCCATTCTTCATATTTCTTTTTACTTAGAATAGCGATATCTCTCAAAGGAATTGCAGCACGCTCTACATGCTCAGGAGTGGCAATTTGCATGAATTTCAACCCCCATTTTATAAGACTCCAATCTAAGCGAGGTTGAACGTAAAATGGACTCTGAGAGTTCCACATCCATTTTAAACCTTGTTTAACTATACCAGGTGTTGCCAATGGAACAAAGTGACTTGGACAAACATATCCAGCATTTCCATAAGAGCAATTATTCGAAAAATTATTTTTATCAATAACGCTTACATCAACCCCTTGCTCATTCAAATAAAGCGCGCTACTTAATCCTATAACTCCTCCCCCTATAATGATTACTTTCATTGAATGCTGTTTTGAAAATTTTCGGAAAATTACGTAAAAAACTAGCTTGAACAGCTTGAATCTTGTTGTTTTACTCCTTTTCTATTAACTTAGCATAACAATTGCTTTTATGGAAACATATGGAAAAATTTTACTAGTTGCAATGCCTGCATTTCTTTTATTGGTTTTATTAGAAAAATGGTGGGGACATCGCAAAGGTAATGATACAGTACGTACCATTGATATGCTCTCTAGTCTCACTTCTGGTATTACTAATTCTACTAAAGATGTACTTGGCTTAAGCATTGCAGTGCTTGGATATGATTGGATGGTAAATCATTGGGCGCTTGTTCATATTAATTCTTCTTTTGTAGTTTATGCAATTGCATTTATCGCTTTAGACTTAACAGGATATTTGGTTCATCGCATAGATCATGAAATTAATTTTTTCTGGAATGCTCATTTGATACATCATAGCAGTGAAGATTATAATTTGGCTTGTGCTCTTCGTCAAAGCATTTCTTCAATTTTCAGGTTATTCACTATTTTTCTTTTGCCAGCAGCGCTATTAGGTGTTCCAACACAAGTGATTGCCGTTGTTGCCCCTCTCCATTTATTTGCTCAGTTTTGGTATCATACACAACATATTAATAAAATGGGATGGTTAGAAAACATCATTGTTACTCCTTCTCACCATCGAGTACACCATGCTTTAAATCCTGAATATTTGGATAAAAATTATGGACAAATATTTATTTTTTGGGATAAATGGTTCGGTTCATTTCAAGAAGAATTACCGAATGTTAAACCTGTGTATGGTATAACTAGACCAGTACAAACATGGAACCCAATTAAAATTAATTTCATGCATTTATGGCTATTAATAAAAGATGCATGGTATACCAACAACATAAAGGATAAATTTACTATTTGGTTCAAAC
>Ga0209490_10005040_pt1 | contig 12089 bp, 8 predicted proteins | sample MAT06_FD_187209 | JGI IMG/M metagenome (GOLD analysis project Ga0209490, IMG submission 187209) | Freshwater microbial communities from Lake Fryxell liftoff mats and glacier meltwater in Antarctica - MAT-06 (SPAdes) (version 2) | ecosystem: Environmental > Aquatic > Freshwater > Ice > Liftoff...
TGCTTTTGCCGGCGGTGTTTTGTTTGGAATTACTAACGGTTTAAGTGCTACAAAAGCGGCTCGTTGGGGTAATTATTTGGCTTCAATGGTTGTGCAGATTCATGGCCCTCGTCTTGAGGGTTCTCAGGCTCATTTGCTGAATCAGGTGATTTCTGGTTAGTAATTGAAAATGGGCGATGATTTACAGGCGGGACACCTGTTCCACAATTAATGATTCATGTTCCGCCTGTTCCACAATTGATGCAGAGGGAAGAAACGGCGTGAAGCACAGTAAAATGTACTGATTCAGAATGCTCGGTACAGGGGGTCAAAAACCCGGTTTCTATGTAGATTTATCGTTGCTAAACGAAGATTTTTCGTAGAAACCGGGTTGATGAGAGCCTTAGTTTTAAGTAAATCCACTTAATTAAACGTAAAATACGGCTCGCGAAAAAGATTCCTGTGTATGTCTTCTTCCCTTCTTCCTTTTTCCTTCTTCCTTCTTCCTTCTACTTATGATTGTGTTAAAATCAATAAAAGCTTAACTAATCGCAATTGAGATGGTAACAACAATATCGACTCCTCCTCAAAGCAGTAGCGAGGAAAAAGTAATTACTCTGAAAGGCATTAAGTGGCTAACATTTAAAGCAATAATGTCTGATGTTGGTGACGGTAGAGCCTGGAGAATTGCTTATGATGAAGGAGTTTTAGAAATCAGAATGCCACTTACAGAACACGAAGAACCGAAGGGAATGATTGAACACTTTGTTGGTGTTGTAGTAGATGAGTTGGGAATTGAAATGAGACAACTTGGTGCTCTGACTTTGGAACGGGGTGCGATTCGTTGTGAGTGAATCACGGTGAAAATCCGTAAATAACCTCACCAACCCAACCCGATGACGGGAAAAGGTTGAACTCTCGGTCTGATATGGGTGCAAGTCCCATCTGCCAGACTCAGGTATGACTCCCTATCTGCCTACGATGACCGGACTCGGTTTCTGGAGGTCGAAGCTAGGAACAGGGCGCAATCAGACACCCGTTGTGGGGTGACACTGGTGCTAATGGGGAGTTCCTATGATGAAACAGAGCCTGCAAAAGCAACCTACAGAGAAGCGGGACACAACACAAATACCCGACTTGACTGGAGCTAATTCCCGCCGCATTTTTTTGTTGATAGCGGTCTGAGTCCAGGGAATCCAGTGGTTGAATTGGCTACATCTAACGGAACAATCAATCAACCGAGGGAACGAATAAAAACGGATTGAAGGTCTAAGGGAGGTCGAACCCTAAGTAGGCTAGACGAGTAGCGGAATCCCTTCAATTCGGGTAGGACAAACCGTAATTGGTTTGAGGTGTTCAGAGTACACAAATTGGAGAAGAGCATGGTTAGGCACAGCAATAATGCTAGTGAATCTTGGATGACATTACCGTGGAAGAAATTCCGCCGTGATTTATTCCGCCTACAAAAACGAGTGTATAAAGCTGTTCAGGCAGGAGACAAGCGCAAAGCTAAGTCCCTTCAAAAGCTAATTCTGAAATCCACCGCAGCAAGATTACTGGCTATCCGTCAAGTATCACAGCTAAACGCTGGGAAAAAGACCGCAGGAATTGACGGTAAAAAGTCCCTTAATTTTAAGGAACGCTTTGAGCTTAATGAACTGCTAAAAGCATCAGGTAGCAACTGGAAACACCAGGGACTAAGAGAAATACCCATCCCTAAAAAGGACGGTACTATCAGGATGCTGAAAATCCCCACTATTGCAGACCGAGCTTGGCAATGCCTAGCAAAATACGCATTAGAACCAGCACACGAAGCAACCTTCCACGCCAGGAGTTACGGTTTTAGAACGGGACGCTCGGCACACGACGCTCAGAAAATCTTGTTCATTAACCTAAGCAGCAATGCCAATGGAAGAGATAAAAGAGTTATAGAACTCGATATCGAAAAATGCTTCGATAGGATAAACCACACTGCCATAATGGATAGACTCATCGCTCCGTATAGCATAAAGCAGGGAATCTTCCGCTGTCTAAAATCCGGGGTCAATCCAGAGTTTCCCGAGCAGGGAACACCCCAGGGCGGGGTGGTGAGTCCGCTATTAGCTAACATCGCCTTAGATGGGATTGAAAGTATTCATAGATATCACAGGATATCTAATAACAGAATCACGGACAAAACCTCAACGAAAGATATTATTGAGCCAACAGTCCGCTATGCGGATGACTTGGTAATAATATTACGACCACAGGACGATGCCCAAGAGATACTCAACAAAATCAACCAGTTTCTAGCAGAGCGGGGAATGAAAGTTAGTGAAAAGAAAACCAAGCTAACCGCCGCGACAGATGGTTTTGACTTCCTCGGCTGGAATTTCAAAGTCCAGAAAAACGGGAAATTTAAATGCGTTCCATCAGTGGACAACTTTAAAGTTTTCCGTAAGAAAGTAAAAGCCATCGTCAACTGCTCGAACTATGGTGCTACCACAAAGGCTGAGAAATTAGCCCCTGTAGTTAGAGGCTGGAGGAATTACCACCGCTTCTGCAAGATGGACGGGTCTAAAAACTCGTTATATCACATCGAAACACGAGCATTTAGGGTATTCAATAAGGAAACTAAACAGAACCGCTACTCTAGCAAGCAATTACTAGACAAAGCGTTCCCATCAGTTCCTTACTCCGAAAATAAACACATCAACGTTAAAGGCGAGAAATCACCCTACGACGGCGACTTGACGTATTGGAGCGAACGTAACAGCAAGCTCTATAACGATAATACCTCTAAAGCCCTCAAGCGGCAAAACCATAAATGTGGATACTGTGGACTAAAAATGCTCAGTGACGAGAAGGTACACTTACATCATGTTGATGAAAACCACCAAAACTGGAAAACTAAAAACCTTCTAGCCATTCACGAAAGCTGCCACGATTATATTCACATGAGCAAACGCGAAAGCTAAGAACATCGGAAGCTGGGTGCGGTGAAAGTCGCACGCCCAGATTTAACAGAGAGGAGCGTGGGATAATACCCGCCTTCGACTCTACCAGAAGAAAATAGAAACTATAAAAACCTCCAGAGCAACTGGGATAAATGGAAAAGCGATCATGAAGAATTTCTAAAACTAAACCAGCAATTTGAAAGTTTAGGAATTCTCCATCCGTATGCTAGAGAAGTGGAGTTAATCCGTCAAAATCCAAATAACCCTATAGAAATAGGAAAGGCTCGAAACGCCGTTAGTGTTTTAGAGCAATTGCGAGAGCGCGCCAAGGCAAATCGTACCTCGTTTGACAATGCAACAGCATCACTTCTAGAATCACTGAAAATTAATGAAGACACTGCTAATACAGCGAAAAAAAATGCAACTCAAGCGATTAGCCAATCACAGTTTTGGACAATTGTTGCTATGCTGCTCGGCCCTGTGGTGGCAATTCTTTTAGGACGTTTTCTCAGTAATGCGCTGGTTCATAGCTTGCAACAGTCAGTGGTGCAAATCACAACCTCTGCCACTCAAATTGCAGCATCAGGTAAAGAATTGGAGGCAACAGTTGCTGAACAGCTTGCTTCTACCAATGAAGTCACCGCCACTGCACAGGAAATTGCTGCAACCTCCCGAACTTTGGTGAAGACAATGGAACAAGTTGCTGGGATGGCTCAAACCACCGCAATCTCTGCAAACGAGAGTCAGGATGAACTGGCAGAGATGCAAAATGTCATGAGGCAACTGGCGGATGCAACGACTTCTATCTCCTCAAAACTAGGAGTGATGAATAAAAAAGCCGGAAACATCAGCAATGTTGTGACCACAATCACCAAGGTCGCAGACCAAACCAGCCTCCTGTCACTGAATGCGGCAATTGAAGCAGAAAAAGCGGGAGAATATGGTGCAGGCTTTGCAGTTGTTGCACGAGAAATTCGACGACTTGCCAATCAAACGGCAGTCGCCACGCTCGAAATTGAGCAAATCGTAAAAGATATGCAATCGGCGGTGACAGTTGGTGTCATGGAAATGGATAAATTCAACAACTCGGTGAGCAATAGTGTAGATCGAGTCAGCAAGATTAGCGACCAAGTTGCGAAAGTCATCAATCAAGTGCAGAGTTTACCACCTCAATTTGAACAGGTCAGTCAAAGCATTGAAGATCAATCAGAAGGGGCGCAGCAAATTAGCGAGGCAATGGAGCAACTCGGTCAAGCTTCCCATCAAACAGTGGCTGCTTTACGTGAAACGAATAGTGCCTTGGAACAACTAGATGATGCCGCCCAAGGATTACGAAAAGAGATTGCCCGCTCTAATGCGTATCGGTAAAGACGATCAAGTAGAAGGAAGAAGGAAGAAGATCGATGTGAAGAATGCTTATACAGCAAACTTTTTCGCCATCCCGGCCTTACGTTTAATTAGGTGGATTTACTGAACAACCACATCAATTATGACTAACCATTGGAGTGAACCATTGACTGTAGAAAGCCCCCTGAATGACTGCTGGAATCAAATTGGGGTCATGGGCGATCGGTCATGCGGTCAACTAGCAACTGTGATACATTGCTATGAATGCCCAGTTTATGCAGAAGCTGGCGATAGTTTGCTAGAACGCGAACCACCACTGAATTACTTAGATGAGTGGCTCAATATTCTGGCAGAAACATCCGTAGACCAAGAGGATGTAGAAGGCGATGAAATAGTCATCCACACAGCGGAAGCTATTTCGGTGATGATCTTTCGACTTGGGAATGAACGATTAGCCTTTCCAGTCCGAATTCTGCAAGAAGTCACCCCTCCTTGTGTCATTCAACCCCTGCCCCATCGCAGCAACGAGTTATTTTTGGGAATGGTGAACATTCGGGGGGAAACGTTGCTTTGTGCTTCCCTGAGCCATTTGTTGAATTTAGAACCGACTAAGGAGACTTCCTCCACTGTCACATCGGCCAAGGCAAAACGAATGATGATGGCAGGGCAGGGAAACGATAAGTGGGTCTTTCCGGTTGATGAAGTTCATGGAGTTTACCGCTTCCACCTGAATGAATTACGAGATGCCCCTGTGGTGATTACTAAAGCTACTAAGGCTTACACCCAGGGAATTATTCATTGGCAGGGCAATCAAGTCAATTATCTCGATTCTGAATTGTTGTTCTACACCCTCAATCACAAAATTTTGTAGCAGAGTACGGAGCAGATTATGAGCGAACACTCGAAGCTGGAGCTATTTCGTCAGGAAGTTGAAACTCAGGTCAGCATTCTCAAGGAAGTGCTTCCCATACTAAAAACGCAACCATTCTCTATGCTCGAACTTGGGCAAGCAATTCAGGCAGCCCACTCGGTGTGGGGAACTGCTCGAATTGTAAAGATGGAGGCGATTTCCAATCTGGCACAACTCATTAAGGAGTGTTTGATTGCCGCTCAGAACAAGACCGTTACGCTAGGTGATGAGCAAATTGATGTCTTACTTCATGCGGGCGATTTGCTTTTGGGTATGAGCAAAGTGACAGAGGAGGAGCTTGAGCGTTGGATGAAGGAGCATTCCTGGGATTTGGCAACGACCCAAAAAGCTATTTCGATCGTCTTGTCCTCTGAAGTTAACATGATGGCTGTTCCTTCAGTTCAGGCGAACGAAGTGGGTACTGGTGTGTCTTCATTTAGTCAGGAGACAACTGAACAGACGACATCTTCTGAGTCTGTGCCGAAGACAACTTTACTTATCTCTTCTGAACTTATCCCTTCTGATAACGGAGGACAAGAGGAAATCGCTATTCCTAATCCCTCCAACCAAACTATCACGATAACGCCGACAGCACCCGCATCTGTGACAGCAGCACTGGATACTACAAAAACGCCGACAGCACCCGCATCTGTGACAGCAGCACTGGATACTACAAAAACGCCGACAGCACCCGCATCTGTCACAGCGACGCTGACTGGCGATGACTCCATGATGGACTTATTCCGCCTGGAAGCAGAAGCACAAGTCGCTATCTTAAATGAGGGATTGCTGGCATTGGAAAGCAATTCTCAATCGACGCAGGTATTGGAAACGTTAATGCGAGCCGCCCACTCGATTAAGGGGGCTGCCCGCATTGTTGGACTCGATGCGTTAGTGAATATAGCTCATGTGATGGAGGACTGTTTTGTGGCAGCACAGAACAAGACAGTGGTACTGAATCCCGATTGTGTCGATGTGCTGCTGACTGCCGTGGATTTGCTCGAAAGTATCGGTCAAGTAAGCGATGCAGAGTTACCGAGTTGGTTAGCAGAACATGATTCGGAATTGGAAATAACAATAGCGGCGATCGCAACTATTTTGACCCCTGGAGCTGCACCCAAACTCGATAAGGGCAGAGTCACAGAGCCAGAAGTGGAAAATGTAGTTTCTCAGTCCCGTGTTTCAGTCGCTTCTACAGTTTCCGAATCAGCCCTAGAAATTTCCAACCAATCTAGCATTCAGTCCACATCTTCATCTACCGCGATCGCGATCAATCAAGCTGAATCATCGCCATCCGGTGTTATGGTGCAGGAAAGTCCAGAGGGGGGTAAATCTTCCTCTTCAGCATCAGAACAGGCGGCTACTCAAGATCGTGTAGTACGAGTCAGTGCTGAGAACTTAAATCGGATTATGGGGCTGGCAGGGGAGTCATTGATTGAAGCCAACTGGTTGCAACCCTATGCAGACTCCATGATGTCTCTAAAACGGCGGATGGTTGAAATTTCTAAAACGCTAGAACAGTTGCAAGATAGCCTTGAACACGGTGTCTATCAGCAAGAAGGAAAGGAGTGCCTAGAAGGGGCAAGAAACCAAGAACAGGAGTGTCTTGACTTTCTAGGCGATCGCTTGGAGGAACTGGAGCTATATGCCCAACGGACTGCTAATCTGTCCGATCGCCTCTACCGGGAAGTCATTACCTCGCATATGCGTCCCTTTGTGGATGGCGTACAAGGCTTTCCGCGCATGATCCGCGACTTGGGACGCAAGTTGAATAAGCAAGTTAGGTTAGAAATTGTAGGTAAGGCAACGCCGGTCGATCGCGACATTCTCAAAAAGCTGGAAGCTCCCCTGACTCATATCTTGCGAAATGCAACGGATCACGGACTCGAACTACCAGACGAACGGATTGCTGTTGGAAAATCGGCGGTCGGTATGATTCGACTGGAGGCATTTCATCGGGGTGGAATGCTAGCAATTACCATTTCCGACGATGGGCGAGGTATCAATCCAGAGCAGTTGCGCCAAAAGGTGATTAACAAAAACCTGGCAACTTCGGAAATGGCAGCCCAGCTCACCGATGCTGAATTGATGGAGTTTCTGTTTTTACCTGGATTCTCCACCGCTAAACAGGTAACGGAAATCTCTGGAAGAGGTGTGGGTCTGGATATTGCTAAAAGTATGGCACAGGAAGTGGGCGGGACGGTGCGTGCCATGTCTCAATCTGGCAAAGGAACGAGTTTCCACTTTCAACTTCCACTAACGCTGTCGGTGGTTCGCACGCTGTTGGTGGAAATTTCTGGCAAACCGTATGCGGTGCCGCTAGCTCGCATCGATCAGATCGTCACGGTGGAGCGATCGCACATTTCGGAGGTGGAAAATCGCCAATATTTCACGATGAATCAACAAAATATTGGTTTAATCGCGGCCCATCAAGTTCTAGAATTACCTGAACCACCACCCCATCCAGGTTCGCTGTCTGTGGTTGTGATCAGCGATCAATCCAATCCCTATGGTTTAGTGGTGGACAAGTTTTTAGGTGAGCGGGATTTAGTGGTTCGACCGCTCGATCCCCGCTTAGGCAAAGTACCTGATATTAGCGCAACATCTATAATGGGAGATGGCTCGCCGATTCTGATCGTTGATGTATCAGATCTGGTGCGATCGATCGATGCTATCCTCAACGCCGGACGATTAGCAAAGGTGGGAGGCGAGGTAACGGAAGTCGTTACAGACAAACGCAAGAAAGTTTTGGTTGTGGATGACTCGATCACGGTGCGGGAAATGGAACGTAAGCTGCTAGAAAATCGCGGCTATAGCGTGGATACTGCTGTCAATGGGATGGAGGGATGGAATGCAGTTCGGACTAACCACTACGATTTAGTGATCAGTGATATTGATATGCCACGCATGAATGGGATTGAACTGGTAAAGCAAATGAAGAGCCATTCCCGTTTGTATTCCATTCCTGTGATTATTGTGTCCTATCGCGATCGCGAGGAGGATCGGATGCAGGGCTTAGAAGCGGGTGCAGATTACTACCTAACTAAAAGTAGTTTTCATGATGCCACCCTGATTGATGCCGTCGTGAATTTAATTGGGCGTTGATAAGTAGAATGAACAAGGCAGAAGGGATACATCGAGCTTTTGACTTATCCGTGTTTTACGTTTAATTTAGGGGGATTTGCTTATGAGAATTGCAATTGTTAATGATTTGGCGATCGCCACTGCTGCACTCCGACGGGTTTTGCAGACAGTTTCTGACTACCAGGTGATTTGGACTGCACGGGATGGAGCAGAAGCAGTTGCCAAGTGCGCTCAAGATCCGCCCGACATGATCTTAATGGATTTGTTGATGCCTGTCATGGATGGAGTAGAAGCAACCCGTCAGATTATGAAACACTCTCCCTGCCGCATTCTGATTGTTACAGCCAGTGCTGATAAAAATCTTGCAAAAGTTTATGAAGCGATGGGACACGGTGCTTTAGATGCAGTTGATACGCCCGTTTTGAGTGGAGCAGACAGCGCTAATACAGCAAACCAGCTACTCGCTAAAGTTGCCACAATTCGCAAACTGCTAAAACAGCCTTCCTCAAAGATACAATCCCAAAAGTCCACTTCGTTGCTTCGATTGGATCGACAAAGTGGACTTTCATCTACTGTATCTACTGTCCCGTTAGTGGCGATTGGATCGTCAACAGGTGGCCCCAAAGCATTGGCAACCATCCTTTCGCAGCTACCTGCTAGCTTTGGTGCCGCGATCGCGATCGTCCAACACGTAGATGCTCAGTTTTCTAGTGGATTCGTTGATTGGTTGAGACAACAAACAGTATTGCCCATAAGAATTGCAGTTGCAGGCGATCGATTAGTACAAGGGACGGTTTTAGTGGCAGGTACTAACGATCATCTGTATTTAAAACCGGACTTGACTCTCGGCTACACCAAAGAGCCGATCAATTATCCCTATCGTCCATCAGTTGACGTATTTTTCAAGAGTATTGCTCAACATTGGACGCGCAAGGGAACCGCTGTGCTGCTAACTGGAATGGGTCGAGATGGGGCGGAGGGATTAAGCGTATTGAAGCTTCAAGGTTGGCACACGATTGCTCAAGATAAGGACAGTTGTGTGGTATATGGAATGCCTAAAGCAGCGGTAGAGTTGAATGCTGCTGTAGAGGTTTTATCACCAGACGCGATCGGCACTACCCTCCGCCAAAATATGACACTGAATCGCTAATTAAGTCAATTCACTTACCTAATTAAACGTAAAACACGGAAGAGTCAAAAGCTCGCTGTCTATGCCTTCTTCCTTTTTCCTTCTTCTTACCACTTATGACAACTTTGATACACGAGCAAATAACAGTTTTATTAATTGACGATCAATCCATCGTCAGTGAAGCCATTCGTCGAATGTTGGCTTCCGAACAGGACATCGTATTTCACTACTGTAGCGATCCGACTCAAGCTTTTGACATTGCGGAGAAGTGCCAGCCAACTGTCATCCTGCAAGACCTGGTTATGCCCCAAATGGATGGCTTGCTGTTAGTCCGATTTCTACGCTCCAAAGACACTTTCACCTGCAATATTCCGCTGATTGTGCTGTCCAGTAAAGAAGACCCTACTATCAAAGCTAAGGCCTTTGAACTAGGGGCAAATGACTATTTAGTAAAACTGCCAGATCGCATGGAACTGATCGCTCGCATTCGCTATCACTCAAATGCCTATTTAAATTTCCTCAAACGACAGGAAGCTGAAGGACTCTTTAAAGCTGAAATTTTACGTCAAGCAGCATATATTGAGCAGGTGGGTAAGGTGACAAGTGCTGCTTCTGAGGTGGAGCGAGATGCCTTTCAACCCGATGCACTAACAGAGGTTGCTCAACGCAGCGACGAACTAGGACAACTGGCACGAGTCTTTACTCACATGGTCAACACTGTCAAAGCACGAGAGAAGGAATTGACTCGGGCAAATCAAAATTTGGAACAGCTTCTGACAGCTTATGGTCGTTTCGTTCCTCATGAATATTTGCGCTTTCTGCGGAAGAAAAGCATTACTGATGTGCAATTAGGAGATCACGTCAGCAAAGTTATGGCAGTGATGTTTTCTGACATTCGCTCCTTTACTACGCTTTCCGAAACTATGACCCCTAAAGAAAACTTTGCATTTGTCAATACTTATTTGCAGCAAGTTAGTCCAGAAATTCGTACCAATCATGGTTTGATTGTCAAGTTTCTGGGGGATGGTATGATGGCAGTTTTTCCAGATGGAGCCAATGATGCTTTGGCGGCGGGCGTTGCTATGTTTAGAGTTGTTGAGCAATTCAACGAGGGACGACTTCAGGTCGGCGCGAAACCCATTCAGATTGGCATCGGTATTCATGTCGGTCACATGATGATGGGTATGGTAGGCGAAGAGAACCGGATGCAGGGCGATGCTTTTTCTGACAATGTTAACTTAACGGCACGGTTGGAAGGGCTAACCAAGTTTTACGGCGTTTCTCTGTTGATTTCTCAGCAAGCGCTAGACGACTCAACTAATGCTGACAAATACCAATTGCGCTTTTTAGACCGGGCGATTGTGAAGGGACGAAATGAGGCGATTACGGTTTATGAGGTGTTGGATGCAGAACATGAGGATGTTAGGGTACTGAAGTTGAAAACAAAACCTGATTTTGAACAAGGAGTGGAATTATATCGCCAGAAAGATCAGCTGGAAGTTGCGAAAGGCTGTTTTGAAAAGGTGATTGCCGTAAACCCTTCCGATAAAACCGCACTGCTTTATTTGGAGAGAATTCAGCAATTAATGGCGCAGGGCCTTCCTGATAACTGGACTGGTGTTTGGAGTTTTACAGAAAAGTGAGGCGTTGCTGAATTAGGGTATGATACGAGTACAAAAACAGGCTTTGAGAAAAATCGCAGCAAACACCCGCTCCCAATCGGAGCCCCCTGAGAATGCGTTTTCAAGGGAAAGTGCTGATCGCATTCCTTTGTGTCCCGTTTTCTGGATGCTTTCCACCGGCTCCCCAAAAAGCCGACATCTCCCTGACAGCAGCACCTAGCGTCGCCAAGTCAAAGCGAGCATCTGTTATCTGCTTAAAAAAAGCCCATAAAATACGTCCTAAGCGCAATCTTTTCTTGTGGCTTCTGTTTCTATCGTTTGGGGAGCGATCGCGCGTGCGTATGGCTTAAAAACGCCAATTTCAGAATTCGGGGTGCAATTTTCAAGGAGTGACAGAGGTACGATCGCGCGTGCAAGTACCAAAAGGCTGGGCGCTACAGGTGGCTTTCTGCAAGCTCAGTAGAGAGCGCGGCCCTGCTGACGGCACGCACCCCAACTGGGGCGTGCCAGAACACATCCTCCAGGGCATTGATGCGGTTCGAGAGGCAAACACAATCAATATGTTCAACGCCAATATGGTGCGACTTCAGGCTGTAGCTTTGGGATACATGGAAACTGCTGAATGGATTGAAGCAAATCTAGAAACCTATTGCAGCGGTATCTTTAGAGGATTTGCAGCACTCTCAACTTAATGGCGGCATTCTGAATCTCGAACAAAGCAATCGCCCCAACCAGTCCCTGAGCCGATTCTGTTGCCGACGGCTGAGCAACTAGAGTTCATGCGATCGAGGGCATGGGAGCGGGCTGAGATGGAGGGCATATCGATGAGCCGTGAGGAGATTTCTCAAAAGTCTGGGTTCCCGGTTCGACACTTAACTTATTGAGATAACTTTTAGGTAAAAGCGACATGGATGTCCCATTTCCCAGCCTAGAACTCGCAACCAGTGCGGCTACGTCAAGATACGTTAATTTCCCCTCGGTCATGTCGAAACTACTCAATCATCGCTGAAATCGCTACACTACCAAATACAGATAGAAATGGGTATCAACGACTTATATTCAAAGCGCAAGAAGCTTGCTGA
>Ga0209490_10005043_pt1 | contig 12087 bp, 5 predicted proteins | sample MAT06_FD_187209 | JGI IMG/M metagenome (GOLD analysis project Ga0209490, IMG submission 187209) | Freshwater microbial communities from Lake Fryxell liftoff mats and glacier meltwater in Antarctica - MAT-06 (SPAdes) (version 2) | ecosystem: Environmental > Aquatic > Freshwater > Ice > Liftoff...
TGGCTTCGATTGCCAAGGAACGTAAAGTTCATCGACAAATCGGGCCGTATCGCGAATTGGGAGAACTCTTTACATTCTATGCTCAATTCAGCATCACCGAGTTTAGGAATCCCGGCGAAACAACTTCCCGAGTTTCTCATGCTCTGGTATCCTGGGCAGCTGGAGCTCCGGATACTTCGACTGCCTCTTTCTCAAGGACGAGATACCATGCCCTTTTCCCCCGAAGTCGAATCCGTCGTCAAAACCCTGTTTTACTCGCTGCGGGAGAAAGACCGCCGCCGTTACGCCGCGGTCGAGGCGGCCAAACTCGGGCACGGCGGCGTCGAATACATAGCCGCGCTGCTCGATTGCGATCCCAAGACGATTCGCCGCGGCCGACGCGAACTCGAAGATTTGCCCGATGTTCCTCGCGAACGTTGCCGAAAAAAAGGGGTGGCCGCCAACGGCTGATCGACACCCAACCCGAACTCGACACCAACTTCCAGAAGGTTCTCAACGACCACACGGCCGGCGATCCCATGCAAGTGGATTCCCTGTGGACCAACCTCTCCAAAGAAGCGATTGCCGACCGCCTCGACGAGTTGGGAACGCCCGCCAGTCCCAAAATCGTGCAGCAACTCCTCGATCTCCACGACATCGGCCGACGTCAGGCGTTCAAGAACCTGAAGATGGGCCAGCACAAGGATCGCAACGCCCAGTTTGAAAACATTGCCGCGCTGAAAGGCCAATACCTCGATTCCCTCAATCCGCTGCTGAGCATCGACACCAAAAAACGCGAATTGATGGGCCTGTTCTATCGCGGTGGCCGACTCTACGTGCAGAAGACGCAGCAGGTTTGGGATCACGATTTTCCCAGTTTCGGCACCGGAGTCGTCATCCCGCATGGTCTGTACGATCTCAAACGCAACTCCGGATATCTCAACCTCGGCACCAGCCACGACACCAGCGAATTTGCCTGCGACAGCATCTGGCAATGGTGGCAGGACGTGGGCCATGTTCAGTATCCTCAGGCGAAGTCGCTGTTGCTATTGTGCGATGGCGGCGGCAGCAACAGTTCGTCTCGCTACGTGTTCAAAGAGGGGCTGCAAAATCTCTCGCAACGCATGGGGTTCGAGATTCGCGTGGCTCACTATCCGCCGTACACCTCCAAGTACAATCCGATCGAGCATCGCTTGTTCCCCCATGTGACCCGCGCGTGTCAAGGCGTGATCCTGCAAACCGTCGAGCAGGTCCGCCACTACATGGCGAAGACCGAAACCAGGACGGGCCTCAACGTGCTGGTCAACGTCCTCGACAAGGTCTACGTTACCGGCAAGAAAGTCGCCAAAGGCTTCAAGGAATCCATGCGGATCCGCTTCGACGACTTTCTTCCCAAATGGAACTACCGTGCAGAACCCATGGCACTCTCCTGAAGTCGGGAAGTTGTTTCGCCGGGGTTCCTAAGGAAGGATTTCATAGGTCAGGCTCCACATTTCGTAGGGGAAGAAGTTATACAGTTCCTGCGCGCCGTCGGGCGTCAACACCCGGACTCGCGGGCCGCCGCCGACCCCCGCGCCCAGGAAGATGTCCGACTGCTGGCCGACAGGCCCGGAGTTGACCGTCACCCCGCCCGTGAACGTCGACTCGAACGCTGTGATCGTCCGCACGGGCGTTGTGCTCGTGCCGGAGTAGACGTTCACCAGTGGCGGGCCGCCCGGGCCGGTGCCGAGCACCAGTTGCGCGGTGTTCGTCCCGTCCAGGTAGCCGGCCGCTACGCTCACCCCGCCATTGGGCGCGAGGTTGGCCGCGGTGAACGCCGCGCGGACCGAGCCGTCTGGCCGGAACACCGCGACCTGCGGCGGGCCGCCGAGGCCCTGGCCGACGATCACGTCATCAACCCCGGTGCCGTCCAGGTTGCCGGCCGCGACCGTCACGCCGAACCGCTGGGTCGGGTCGAACGCGAAGAAGTTGCCGATCGCCCCGGGGAGCTGGGTCACGCCACCGGCCGCCCCGGGCGTCAGGGCGAAGGACCGCACCCGCGGGCCGCCGCCGGCCCCGGCCCCGACAACGATGTCCAGCCCCTTGCCGCCGTCGAGCTGGGCAAGAGCGACCGTCGCACCCCCGCGGAGGCTCTCGTCGAAGGCGAAGAAGTTGGCCAGTTGCGCCGAGCTCGAGATGCGGCCGTCGGCATCGACCTGGTTGAGCTTGGTGCCGTCGACGACCATCACGCGGGTACCGCCGCCCACGCCGGCCGCGATGACGACGTCCGGCACGCCGTCACCGTTCACGTCGCCCACCGCCGTGTTCGCCCCGCCGCGGAAGGACGGCTCGAAGGCGAAGAAGTCGGCCATACCGGCGCCGGTCGCCCGGTCGAAGACCCGAACCCGCGAGCTGCCACCGTCGCCAGACGCCACCGCGAAGACGCGCGACAGGTTCGACCCCGCGTCGATCGTCACGGCCGTGGCCCGGGAAGCGGTCCGTCCGCGGGCGTCGGTCGCGGCGACCGTGAAGTTGTACACCCCGCCGGCCGTCGGTGTGCCGGCCAAGGTGCCGTCGGCCCGTAGCGTCAGGCCGGGCGGCAGCGCTCCGGTGGTGAGGGCGAACGTGATCGGCCCGGTGCCGCCGGTGGTGGCGACCGCCTGGGCGTAGGCGAGCTGGACGATGCCGTTGGGCAGCGTCCCGGCCCCGACGACGGCGAGCGGGTCGGCGATGATGATCGTGTACGGCTGGGCGCCCTTCACGCCCGTCGCGTCGGTTGCGGTGATGGTGAACTTGTACGTCCCCGGAGCGGTCGGGGTGCCGGTGACGGCCCCGGAGTTAACGTCCAGGGCGACGCCCGAGGGGAGCGCCCCGGCCGTGACCGCGTAGGTCAGCGGGGCGGTGCCGCCGGAAGCCGTGACGGCCTGGGCGAACCGGACCCCGGTCGTGCCGTCGGCCAGGGTGCGGGTGGGGAAGGCGACCGGGTCGGTCACCGTCAACCCGTAGCCCTTCGAGGCGACGCGGCCTTCGGCGTCGGTCGCGGTCACGGTGAACGCGCTCGTCCCGGTCGCGGCCGGCGTGCCGCTGATGACCCCCGTCGTCGGGCTGATCGAGAGTCCGACGGGCAGGCTGCCGGCGGTCACCGCGAACGCGACCGGCCCACGGCCACCGGTAGTGGCCACCGGGGCCGAGTAGGCCGAGCCGCGCGAGGCGGGCGGCAGCGACGGCGTCGTGACGGCCAGTGGGTTGGATACCTGGCCAGTGTACGGCTGCGTAGCCGCGCGGCCGTCGGCGTCGGTCGCCTGGACGGTTACGCTGAACGGCCCGGCGGCGGTCGGCATGCCGCTGATCACCCCGGTCGCCGGGTTGAGGGCCAGGCCGGCCGGCAGGATGCCGACGGTGACTGCGAAGGCGTTCGGCCCGCGGCCGCCGGTGGTAGCGACCGGCGTCGAGTACGCCTGACCGACAGTCTGTGGTGGGAGGGCGAGCGTCATGATGGCCAGCTGGTCGGAGATCGTCTCGGAGTAGGTCTGCGAGGCGGCGCGGCCGGCCGGGTCGGTGGCGGTGACCGTGAAGCCGAACAAACCGTTGGCCGTCGGTGTGCCGCTGATGATCCCGGTGGCGGGGTCGATGGCGAGGCCCAGCGGCAGGGTGCCGGCGACGGTGAACGTCTTCGGGCTTTGGCCGCCGGTGGTGTTGACCGGCTGGCTGTACGGCTGGCCCCTCGTGGGCGTGGGCAGTGTCAGGGTCGTGATGGCCAGCGGGTCGGTAACGGTGCCGGCGAACGTCGGGCTGGCGGCTGTGCGGCCGTCGGCGTCGGTCGCCGTAACGCCGAAGCTGAACGGGCCGTTAGTGGTGGGCGTGCCGCTGATGACCCCGGTGGCCGGGCTGATGCTCAGGCCGGCCGGCAGGCTGCCGGCCGTGACAGCGAACGCGTTTGGCCCACGGCCACCGGTCGTGGCGACAGGCGCGTTGTACGCCACGCCCTTCGACACCGGGGCGATGGCCGTGGTCGTGATAGCCAACGGGTCGGACACCGTGAGGGTGTACGGCCGGGTGCCGCTGGCGCCGTTGGCGTCGGTCGCGGTGACGGTGAACGTCGAAGGGCCGTTGGTCGTCGGGGTGCCGCTGATCATACCCGTCGTCGGGTCGAGTGCGAGGCCAGTCGGCAGCGTGTTGGCCGGGACGGAGAAGGTGTACGGCCCGGTACCGTTGGCGGCCGTCAGCGTCTGGCTGTACGGCTGGGTGCGGGTCGGGTTGGGCAGAGTGGCCGGGTTGACCGCGATGCCCGCGCCGACCGTGAACGTTTGCGGGGCGGTCGTGCCGCCGCCGGGGCCGGGGTTGGTGACCGTGATCGGGCTGCTGCCGGCGGCCGCGAGTTGGGCGGCCGGGACGGCGACCGTGATCTGGGTCGGGGTGATGCTCGTCGGGGTGAGCGGCGTCCCGTTGAAGCTGACCGTCGTGCTGGGCACGAAGTTCGTGCCGGTCAGCGTGACCGTGGTCGCGGGGCTGCCGGCCGGGGCCGTACTCGGAGTGATGCTCGTGAGCGTTGGCGTCGGGTTGGTGACGCTGAAGTTCACCGGGGATGTGGTCGCGCCGCCGGGGCTGGTGACCGTGACCGGTTTACTGCCGGCGGCCGCGAGTTGGGCGGCCGGGACGGCGACCGTGATCTGGGTCGGGTTGATGCTTGTCGGGGTGAGCAGCGTCCCGTTAAAGTTGACCGTCGAGCCGGGGACGAAGTTCGTCCCAGTCAGGGTGATTGCGGTGGCCGGGCTGCCGACCAGCGCCGCGGCCGGGGTGATGCTCGCCAGGGTCGGGCCGTTGACGGTGAACGGCACGGTGCTGCTGGTGCCGGCGGGGGTGGTGACGCTGACCGTGCCGTTGCCGGCCGCGGCCAGGGCGGCGGCCGGGATGACGGCCGTCACCTGGGTCGGGCTGACGAACGTGGTGGCGATCGGCGTGCCGTTGAAGTTGGCCGTCGTGCCGGTCGGGGTGAAGTTCGCCCCGGTGAGGGTGACGGTCGTGGCCGGGCTGCCGGCCGGGGCCGTGTTCGGGCTGACGCCCGTCAAGGTGGGGGCGGTGGCGGCCGGGTCGGCGATCGTCAGCGTGTTCACCGTCGTGGTGCCCAGCGTCGTCCCGCCGCCGGCCGGCGTGCCGAGGGTGACGGTCAGCGTCTTGTTCCCGGTGCCGGTGGTCGTCAGCGTGCCCGTCACGTTCACCGTGGTGGTGCCCGGGGCGAACGTCAGCGGGCTGGGGGACGTGAGGGTGTAGTTTGTGCCGGCGACGGCGGTGCCGCCGAGCGTGAACGGCACCGTCACCGTCGTGGGGGTGAACTTAAAGACCACGGTGCCGGTCGTATCGAAGTACAAGTCGCCGGCGGCGTCGAAGGCCAGGTCGTAGGGGAAGGTCACGCCCGCCGCGAAGGTACTGACCACGCCCGCCGGCGACACCGCGGCGATCGTGTTGTTGCCCCGGTTGGCCACGTGCAGGGTGCCGCCCTGGAAAGCCAGGCCGGCGAGCGCGCCGCTCCCGGGCAGGGTGGCGAACGTAGTAACCGCCCCGGCGGGCGTCACCTTGCTCACCGTCCCGTTGGCGTTGTCGGACACGTACAGGCTGCCGGCCGCGTCGAAGGCCAGCCGTATCGGCGAGTTGAACCCGGACGCGAAGGTGGTGACCGCGCCGACCGGAGTCACCCTGCTGACGGTGCCGCCGGTGGCGTTGGCGACGTAGAGGTTGCCGGTGGCATCGAACGCCACGCCGTTAGGGTTTGAGAACCCGGACGCGAAGGGGGTGACCGCGCCGGCCGGCGTCACCCTGCTGACGGTGCCGGCGGTGCCGTTGCTGACGTACAGGTTGCCGGCGGCGTCGAACGCCAAGCCGATGGGGAAGCTGAGCCCGGAGGCGAAGGTGGTGACCACGCCGGCCGGCGTCACCCTGCTCACCGTGTCGGCGGTGGAGTTGGCGACGTACAGGTTGCCGGCGGCGTCGAACGCCAGACCCTGGGCGGTGCTGAACCCAGAGGCGAAGGGGCCGGCGGTCGGCTGCACCGTGCCGGTGAGGGTGACGGGGATGCTGAACGTGCCGGAGCTGGCGTTGACCGTCTCACTGCCGGCCGTGAACTGGACCGTCGCCGCCGCGTTGGCGGCCGTCACCGTGAACGGCACGGTGCCGCTGGTGCCGGCGGGGGTGGTGACGCTGACCGTGCCGTTGCCGGCCGCGGCCAGGGCGGCGGCCGGGATGACGGCCGTCACCTGGGTCGGGCTGACGAACGTGGTGGCGATCGGGGTGCCGTTGAAGTTGGCCGTCGTGCCGGTCGGGGTGAAGTTCGTCCCGGTGAGGGTGACGGTCGTGTTGCCGCTGCCGGCGACCGCCGTGCTCGGGCTGACGCCCGCCAGCGTCGGCGTGATCGCCGGCTGGGTGATGGTCAGGGTGTTAACGCTCGGGGTGCCCAGGGTGTCGCCGGTCGGGGTGCCCAGGGTGAACGTCAGCGTCTTATTGGCAACGCCTTGGGGAATCAGCGTGCCGGTGATGGTCGTGGTCCCGCCGATCGGGACGGTCAGCGGGCTGGTCGAGGTGATCGTGTAGTCGGTCCCCTGGACCGCGTTCCCGCCGAGGGTGAACGGCACGGTCGCCGGGGTGGGGGCGAGCTTGATGACGTTGTTGGCGAGGGCGTTCGCCACATACAGGTTGCCGGCGGCGTCGAAGTCGAGGCCGATGGGGGTGCTCAGCCCGGTGGCGTAGGTGCTCACCACCCCGGCCGGCGTCACGCGGCTTACCGTGGTGCCGCCGCTGCTGGCCCCGCCGCCGCTGCCCAGGTTGCTCACGAACAGGTTGCCGGCGGCGTCGAAGGCCAGCCCGGACGGGCGGGTGAAGCCGGTGGCGAAGGTGGTCACCACGCCGGCCGGCGTCACCCTGCTCACGAACGTGTCGAAGCCGGGGGCGTTGTTGCCGACGTACAAGTTGCCGGCGGCGTCGAAGGCCAGCCCCTGCGGGCCGTGCAGGCCGGTGGCGTAGGTGGTCTTCACCCCGGCCGGCGTGATCCTGTCCACCGTGGTGCCGTCGAGCGTCCCCGTCACCCCGAGGTTGGCGACGTAGACGTTGCCAGCGGCGTCGACACGGACGCTGTTCGGCTGGGTGAAGCCGGTTGCGAACAGGGTCCTGGTCCCGGTGGTATCGATCTTGAACAGGACACCCGCGCCCTGCGTGCTGCCCAACTGGTCGGCGACGTAGACGTTGCCGGCGGCGTCGATATCAAGGCCGCGGGGCCGGTCGAACCCGGTGATGATGCTGATCACCCCGGTCGGCGCCACCGTGGTGACGGTGGTGCCGCCGAAGTTGGAGACGTACAGGTTGCCGGCGTTGTCGAACGCGACGTTCTGCGGGGTGGTGAGACCAGCGGCGGCGAAGATGCTGGCGGTCGGCGCGTCACTGCCGGTATCGGTGTCGGTGACCGTGATGCTGAACGTGCCGGTGGACGCATTGACCGTCTGACCGGCGGTGGCGAATTGCACCGAGGGGGTGACCCGGTCTTCCAACGACAACAAGGTGAGCCGCGGGGCCGCGACCGGCCGGCGGGCGGCCGACGCCCGGTTCTTGCCGCTGATCGACTTGAGCCACGTTCGCATTGCGTTGTTCTTCGACATACTCGAGAAGCCTCAAGGGGAAGATCGAGACGGAAATTGACGAGAGCGGCGACCGCCGGTCGGGGCGTCGTCTGTCGTCGCGCAATAATTGCGTTCCCTGGATAAACCCCGTCCGGCAAGATTGTTGAACCGCGGCAACAATTTTCGCCCGAATGGGCAATTTGGGCAGCCCGAGCGTCCGCGCGGCAGGGCACCGTGTGAACGTTCCCTCACATTCCCAGACGGACCGTAGCTGTCCGCCGGGGCACGCGGGTGCAATCCGCCTCGTCTGCCTCCAGCCCTTTTCGGCGGAAAAGTGGTGCGGCCCAGTTCAGGAATTGCACCGCCGGCCGTTTAACCTTAGAGTGGACGCATGCCGATCTCCACCCCCCACACCCTGATTCGGCTGCTCGAAACGCGGGAGGTCGGGCCGCAAACGTGGAAGACGCTGGTCAGCCACTACTCTCCGGCCATTTGCGAGTGGTGCCAGAAGCGCGGCCTGCAACTGAGCGACGCGGAGAACGTGACCCAGGACGTGCTCATCAAGATGTTCCGCCGGCTGCACGCCTTCGAGTACGACCCGGCCGTCGGCTTCCGCCCTTACCTGCTGCGGCTCATCCAGTCGGCCCTGATCGACTGCGTTGAGCAGCTGCGGAAGTTCGACACCGGCGAGGGCGAGACGCTCGACGGGCTACCGGCGCGGGCCGAGTTGGAGCAGGTGCTCCGCGAGCGCTTCGACCACGAGTTGATGGCCGAGGCGATGATCCGGGTCGCACGTCAGATCAAGCCGCGCACCTGGGAGGCGTTCCGTCGGCTGGCGTTCGGCACTGACCCGGTGGTCCAGATCGCCGCCGAGCTGGGCATGAACGTGGCCGCGGTCTACAAGGCCCGTAGCAACATCCAAAAGCGATTGCGGGACGAGGTCCGCGCGCTCGAGGGCGCCGACACCGGCGAGGTCGGGCCAGCTAACCCGGACGCGGCCCCCAGGGACGGGGGTGAGGCGGCCGGGGTAGGGTAGCAGGGTGCCACGGACGGCGCCCCGCTCCCGCTCCCAATCTGGGGTGTGGTGGGTCGGACTGCCATCAGGCTGAAGGGTTCTCCGCAATGTCGGTTTCTCTCCACCATTGCCCCCCCGCCGACGACCTTCGGGCCTACCTCGCCGACGAGGTGGCAACCGACCGCTACGCCCCCCTGGAGGCCCACGTCGAGGGGTGCCGCCCGTGCCAGGCCGAGCTAGCCCGCTTGTCTTTCGGCCCCGAGTTCCCCGCGGCCACCCCGCCGCCGTCCGACCGGCTGCTCGAACTGCTCGCGACCCCGCCGATCAACTTCGCCCCGCCCGCCCCCGCCATCACGCTGCCGGGCTACGAGGTCGTCCGCGAACTCGGCCGCGGCGGCAGCGGCGTCGTCTACCTGGCTCGGGACTTAACACTCGGCCGCGAGGTCGCCGTCAAGGTACTCTTACACGGCGCCCACGCCCGTCCGGACGACCTTGTGCGGTTCCACACCGAAGCCCGCGCCGTCGCCGGCCTCGGCCACCCCGATGTCGTTCAGCTCTTCCACGTCGGCGAAACGAACGGGCTGCCGTTCTGCGTCATGGAGTATGCCCCCGGCGGCAGCCTGCGGCAATGCGTCGCTAGCGGCCCACTGTTGCCGCGAGAGGCCGCCGGACTCGTCGAGCGGGTGGCGCGGGCGGTGCATGCCGTCCACGAGGTCGGCTACGTTCACCGCGACCTCAAGCCCGAGAACGTGTTGCTGGCCGCCGACGGCGCGCCCAAGGTCGCCGACTTCGGATTGGCCCTGCGGCTCGCGCCCGGGAGCGGCGAGGCCGGGCCGGGGCCGACGCGCACCGGTGCGGCCGTGGGGACGCCCGGCTACATGGCGCCGGAACAGGTGGCCGGGCAGCGGAGCCGCGTCGGCCCGGCGACGGACGTGTACGCCCTCGGTGCCACGCTGTACGAGCTGCTCACCGGCCGCCCGCCGTTCGCCGGGCCGGACGCGGTGACCTTGTCGCACATCCTGACTCGCGAGCCGGCGGCCCCGCGGCGGCTCAACCCGGCCGTGCCCCGCGACCTCGAGACCGTCTGCCTGAAGTGCCTGTCTAAAGACCCAGCTGGCCGCTACCCGGTTGCCCTCGACCTGGCCGACGACCTGCGCCGCTTCCTCGACGGCCGCCAGGTGCTGGCCCGTCCGGTTGGGGCGCTCGCCCGCGCGCTCCGATGGGCGCGGCGTAACCCCCGGCTGGCGCTGCTGTTGGGGGCCGTAGTCGGCCTGCTGGTGGTCCTGGCGGTTAGCGGTCCTGTGATGGCGTACCAACAGGCGCGCTTAGTCGATGACTTAGGGCAGGCGAATGCGCAACTGGAATCGATGAACGGATCGCTCGAACAGGCGAACGACCGGGAGCGGCACGCCGCGCAGGAAGCCAGGGGGTCCTCGGAGGAAGCTCGCCGGGCCGCGGAGGAGGCGAAGGAAAAAGCAAACCTATCTCGCCACGCGGCGGGGGAAATGCTCAATCTGGTCGTGAACACGTACAGCAACGCCGACAAGTCAGACGCAGCTCAACTGCGGACGCTCCAAACGGTCGTGCGGGTCTACAGCCGGACGGAGGAAGCCGACCCGCCGTTCGGGTCGGCGTACAACTTCGCCAAGTCGCACCTCTACTTGAGCCACTACCAATGCCAAGTCGGCGACGCGGCAGCCGGGGTGACGGCCGCCCGGACCGGAGTCGAGCGGTTCCGGGCGTTAGCTGAGAAGACCGGGAAGCCCATGTGCCGCTGGTGGGAGGCTCGGGCCGAAGTCCAATGTGGCCGTGCCCTCGACAAGGTCGGCCGGCCGGCCGACGCGCAGGCCGCGTGCTCGTCGGCGCTGTCCACGATGAACTCGCTGCCACTCGAAATCGACGGTATCGGACACGAAGCGTGGTACGCGTGGTTAGTGGAGATGAACGAATACAGTCTCCTCCTCGTCCGGTGGCGGCGGTTCAGGGAGGCCGAGCCGTTCATTCAGGAGGTTCTGCGGGTTGCCGCAGGCCGGCCCGGGGATCCGCCGTCGGAAGGCCGGCGGGAAGCCCTCGCCTTGGCCGAGTCCGACTTGGCGGCCGTGCTCGTTGAAACCGGGCGCCGGGACGAAGCCGGCACCGTCGGCCGGCAGGCTTTGGCGCTGTTGGAAGCACTCATGGCCGAGTTCCCCAGGCAGCACGATTACAAGTGGGACGTGGCGAAAGCGACCCACCGACTCGCCCTGTGCAAGTCCGACCGACCCGCTGAGTACCTCCCTCTCCTCCAAGGCGCTCTAACCCGGTACGCAGCCGCGCAGGCCAAGAAGCCGCCGGGGGCGGCCCAGCGGTACAACGAAGCCCTGTGCCGTTTCGACATCGGAGACGCGCTCAGCCGCCTCGGCCGGCTGCCGGAGGCCGAGACCGAGTTCCGGGCAGCTTCGCGGGTGTTCGACGATCTGCGGTCCGACCCGGACGCTGCGCCGTCCGACGAGGTTTGCCTGGCCCGGTCCGTCGGGCGGCTGGCAGCCCTACGGGCCGACACGGCAGGTCCGGAGGCCGGGGTCGCGGAGTTGAGTCCGGCGATCGCGGCGCTGGAGGCGGCGTTGCGGAAATACACGCAGTGCCCGCCGGCCTTGCCCCGCGCGCTGACCGAAACGTGCCGGCAGCAGGCCGGGTATCTGTCGGCCCTCGGCCGCCACACCCAGGCGGCCGCGATGCTGGCTCAGGCCGCGACCTGCCCGCAAGCCGACCGCCCGACCCTCCAGGCGCAGCAGGCCGCGGCCCTGGCCCGGGCGGGCGATCCCGGGTCTGCCCTGCCCCTGGCCGATGCCGTCGGCCGTGAAATTGCCCTGACGGCTGAAGCGGCGCTGGACTTGGCCCGGGCATACGCCCTGAGCATCAGGGGGGCGCCCGACGCCCGGCGGGCCAACATCGCGGCCAAGGCGGTGGCCTTGCTAGGCAGGGCGTTGCGGGACGGGGCTTTCGCGAGCCCGGCGGCCGTCGAGCGACTCCGCACTGACCCTGACTTGGCGGCATTGCAGGACCGGGCGGAGATGAAGCCGTTCTTAGATGCTCGCGGAGTCAACGGCCGTCGAAACACCAAATAGTAACGTCATTAGTTTACGTATGAGTATATGATATGCACTACCGGCGTCCCATGCGGCAACTCGCTCCCTTACAAAACCATCGGTGCGGCCAGGGCCACAGAATGGGAAGGTAGCGGGAGCCTGCCGCCGATCTGACCTGCACGTTGTTGTTGACCACGGCCATCGTGTTCGGCGTGTTACGCCTTCGGGCAAGTTCTCTCGCAAGTCCTGGAGGAGCGTCTTATCGCAGAAATAACGTTCGCGGGACCGGATGGTCGTATCCGCTCAGTCTTGCACACGTAGTCTGATGTGTGGTAAATGATTGCGTCGCTCGGTTGGGGTTTTCCCGCCTTCACGGATGGATCGGTCATGGACGACCTGAGCCGTTTTTGTTGCCTCAATCCGACCTGTCCCGACCACGGCCAGC
>Ga0209490_10005056_pt1 | contig 12073 bp, 11 predicted proteins | sample MAT06_FD_187209 | JGI IMG/M metagenome (GOLD analysis project Ga0209490, IMG submission 187209) | Freshwater microbial communities from Lake Fryxell liftoff mats and glacier meltwater in Antarctica - MAT-06 (SPAdes) (version 2) | ecosystem: Environmental > Aquatic > Freshwater > Ice > Liftoff...
TGGCGTTGAACTGCGCCTGCTGCTGCTTCTCGGAGAGTGCGCGCTGCTGCTCGTAGAAATCGTAATTGCCGGCATAGGAGGTCAGCGTGCCGCCATCGATCTCGATCACCTTGTTGATGATACGGTTCATGAACTCCCGGTCATGCGAGGTCATCAGCAGCGCGCCGTCATAGCCGCCGAGGAATTGCTCCAGCCAGATCAGGCTCTCGAGGTCGAGGTGGTTGCTCGGCTCGTCCAGCAGCATCACATCCGGGCGCATCAGCAGGATTCGCGCCAGCGCCACGCGCATCTTCCAGCCGCCGGAGAGCTTGCCGACATCGCCCTCCATCATCTCCTGGCTGAAGCTGAGCCCGGCCAGCACCTCGCGCGCCTGGCCCTCCAGCGCATAGCCGCCGAGTGCCTCGAAGTGCGCCTGCACCTCGCCGAAGCGCTCGATGATGGCGTCGAGCTGGTCGAACTGCTCAGGGTCCGCCATCGCCGCTTCCAACTGCGCGAGTTCGGCCGCGACAGCGCTGACATCGCCGGCGCCGTCCATAACCTCCGTCACCGCGCTGCGGCCGGACATCTCGCCCACATCCTGGCTGAAGAAGCCGATGCTGACGCCGCGCTCGACCAGCACGAGTCCTTCATCGGGCGTCTCCTGCCCGGTAATCATGCGGAACAATGTGGTCTTACCGGCGCCGTTGGGACCGACGAGGCCGATCTTCTCGCCCTTCTGGAGCGCCGCCGAAGCCTCGATGAAGAGGATCTGCGGGCCTTGCTGCTTGCTGATGTTGTCGAGACGAATCATGGTGGGGCGCGGCTTGGACCAGTTGCGGCGCGCTTATGGCATGCGGCGCGCCCGGGGACAGGCCCCGTCGAGTGAGATCCTCCGTCATGGCCCAGCCCTTCGATCCTCTTTTGCCCGCCCTCCAGGCTGCGCGGCCGCGGCGCGTCGTGGTGGTCGGCGGCGGTATCCTCGGCCTGGCAACCGCCTGGGCTCTGGCGCGGCGCGGCCATGCAGTGACGCTGCTGGAAGCCGCGCCTGCCTTGCCGGCCGTCGGCGGCAGCTCCAACGATGAGGGAAGGATCATCCGCCATGCCTATGGCACCATGGCGGGCTACGCCTCGCTGATGCCTGCCGCCTTCGCTGCCTGGCGCGCCCTGTTCGCGGCGACCGGGCAGGACCGCCTGGTGCCGATGCGTGCCGTCTACGCGTTGCGCGACGACGGCCCCTGGGCGGCCGCCGTGGCTGCGACGCAGGCGGCGGCTGGGCTCGGCTTCCGGGAGCTCGATGAACTCGAACTCACCGCGCTGCCCATGCTGGGGCGCGAGGGGCTACGGCGCGCGGTGGAGATCGAGGGCTCGGGCATCCTGCTCGCGCGGCCGATCCTGCTGGATCTGGTGGCGCTGCTGCCCCGCCTCGGCGTCGATTTGCGCTGTGGAGCCAAGGTGGTGCGCATCGCGCCAGGGCAGGTGACGCTGGCCGATGGCGCGAGGCTATGCACGGAGGTGGTGATCGCCGCCGCCGGCCCCGCTTTGCCGCAACTGCTGCCAGAGGCCGCGGCCGAGGCGGGCCTGCGCGTTTCGCTGCAAAGCCTTGCCTATCTCGAACCGCCCGCCGACCTCGCCGCTGCCTGGCGTGCCGCGCCGCTGCTGCTCTGCCGGCTTCCGGGCCAGGCGGCGGGGGGCGTCTATGTGCTGCCGCCACGTGCCGGCACGCGGCTCAAGATCGGTGACTACGCGACCGACACGCCTGGCGAGGCTTGGCGCGACGACCCCGCACACCCACCGCATGCCACGCGCTGCGCCGCGCTGCTGGAGGCCGGCGCGCAAGCCATCGCCGATTTCGCGCGCTATCGCGTGCTGGAGCAGCGGCACAGCCTCTACACCATGGCGCCTGAGGATCGCTTCGTGCTGCGCCCGGCCATGGAGGGCGTGTGGCTGGCCTCAGCCTGCTCCGGCCACGGCTTCAAGCTGGCGCCCCTGATGGCGCTGGGCCTCGCCGCGGGGTTGGAGGAGCGGATCGCGCCCGAGGCGCTGGCAGGCTGGGCGGCCGGGCATGAAGGAGGTGCTTCCGCAAACCTCACTTAACTGCGATCCTGCATCGCATGAGCAGGGACAGCATGGCATGAGCTACGCGAAGGCGCGCGACATCGGCTTTGAGCAGATCCCGGTGATCGACATCGCCGGCCTGGTGGCGCGCGACCCCGCCGCCTCGGCCGCAGCGGGCATGGCGATGCGCAAGGCGAGCGAGCGGATCGGCTTCTTCTACGTCGCGGGCCACGGGCTGCCGGCGGCTACCACCACTCAGGCCTTCACCACGGCGCGCCGCTTCTTCGACCTCCCGAAGGCGAAGAAGCAGGTGCTGGCGGTCAACCCGCGACATCGCGGCTGGGTCAATCCGGGTGGTGCGAAGATGTATGGCACCGCGAAGCCTGATTTGAAGGAGAGCTTCGTCTGGGGCCTCGACCTGCCGGAGAGCGACCCCGAGGTCGTGGCCGGCACGCCGCTGATGGGGCCGAATGCCTGGCCGAACGAAGTGCCGGAGCTCCGCCCCGCGCTCTATGGCTGGTACGAGCAGGTGATGCAGGTCGGCCACGCTGTGCTGCGCGGCCTGGCGCTAAGTCTCGGCCGGCCGGCGGAATTCTTCACCGAGGGCTATGCCCGGCCGCTCGCGCGCGGTGCGGTCATCTACTATCCGCCGCAGCCGCCTGACCTCGGCACCGACCAGTTCGGCGTGGCGCCGCACACGGATTATGGCGGCCTCACACTGCTGGCGCAGGACATGACCGGCGGGTTGCAGGTGAAGGGCAGCGATGGCGGCTGGGTGATGGCGCATCCAATCCCCGACACCTTCGTGGTCAACATCGGCGATCTGATGCATCGCTGGACCAATGGCCGGCTGCGCAGCAACCCGCACCGCGTGGTGAATACCTCGGGCAAGGCGCGGCAATCCTGCGCGGTGTTCTTCGATCCCGGCTTCCACACCGTGATCGACCCGCGCGACCTGCTCGACGACCCCGCGCAGGCGAAGTATCCGCCGATCGCCTGCGGCGAATGGGTGGTCGGGCGCTTCGACAAGGCGTTCCGTTACCGCGCGCCACCAACATGACCAACGAATCTGATGGCGACACGAGCCGCTCGTCCCTGCTGCGCGCCGATTGGCACTATGTAACGGCGCCGGCGCTAGACCGGTTTGAGGCCACCGATTGGGACATGCTGGCGCGCCAGCGCCACGATTTCGCAGCGACACAGCAGGTGGAGCATGTTCTGCGATTGCTGCGCGATTCGGCCGCCGACCCCAGCTACGGCTATATGGTCAACAATTTCCGCCATTGCCTGCAATCCGCGACGGCGGCGATGCTCGATGGCCGCGACGAGGAATACGTGGTGGTCGCGCTGCTGCACGACATCGGCTTCACCGCCTGCCCGACCAATCACGGCGCCTTCGCGGCCAGTCTGCTGGCGCCCTATGTCTCCGATGCCGCACGCTGGCTGCTGGAACACCACCAGATATTCCTCGCGCACCATTACCACGATCACCCCGACGCGGCGGAGGACGGTGCGGGGCGCGAGCGCTGGCGCAACCATCCGCATTTCGAGGCGACGGCGGAGTTCGTGGCGCGTTTCGACCAGACCACCATCGTGCCCGGCCAGCCCGAAGCGCCGCTCGAGACCTTCGCGCCGATGCTCGGGCGTCTGCTGTCACGCCAGCCCCGGCGCATCGCCCCGCGTGAGGACTGAGCCGCCGGCGCAGCGCTGGAAGCGCCGCCGACATGCGGCGGTGCAAGTGCTGCAATTCGCGCTGTTCCTCGGGCTGCTCGGCTGGCTGCTCGTCGATGGCGCGCGCAGCATGGGCTACAATTGGCAATGGTATCGTGTACCGCGCTACGTCGTGCAGGTCTTGGATGGCGAGGTCTTTCTCGGCCCGCTGCTGAAGGGGTTGCTGGTCACGCTGGAGATCAGCGCCTACGCGATGGTGCTGACAATCGTCATAGGTCTGGTCGCCGCGGTGCTGCGGCTTTCGGCCTCGGTCGCGGGGCGGTGGCTGGTCGTTGCCTATGTCGAGGCGATTCGCAACACGCCGCTGCTGGTGCAGCTTTACCTCGTGTATTTCGTGCTGGCGCCGGTGCTGGGGCTCGAGCGTTTCTGGGCCGGGGTGCTCTGTCTCGCGGTGTTCGAGGGCGCCTTCGCGGCCGAGATCTTCCGGGCGGGAATCCAGGCCGTGCGGCTCGGCCAGTGGGAGAGCGCCTGGGCGCTCGGCCTCACCCGCGCGCAGGCCTATCGCTTCATCGTGCTGCCGCAGGCGCTGCGTGTGATCCTGCCGCCGCTGGCGGGGCTTGCGGTCTCGCTGGTGAAGCACTCGGCGATCGTCAGCATCATCGCGGTCTTCGACTTGACGAATGAGGGCCGCAACGTGATTTCCGACACTTTTCTGACCTTCGAGATCTGGTTGACCGTGGCGGCGCTCTATCTATGCGTCACAGTGACCCTCTCGCTCGGTGTCGGCCTTTTGGAAAAGCGGCTCAAGGGCAGTGCCGCGTGATGCAACCTCGTGAACGGAGACGGAACGATGAATGAGAACGACAAGCCTGCGTTGAGCCGGCGCTTCCTGGCCCCGGCGGCGGGCAGCGCCGCGGCCTTCGGTGCGTTGGTTTTCGGCGCGCGCTCGGCCTCGGCGCAGGGCGCGGATGCGCGCGCCACGCTGGCCGGCACCTCGATGATCGAGGAGGTGAAGCGGCGCAACACGTTGCGCGTCGGCATGTCCACCTTCGTGCCCTGGGCATTCCGCAACAAGACTGGCGAGTTGATCGGCTATGAGATCGACGTTGCCAACAGGCTGGCGCAGGATCTCGGCGTGCGCGCCGAATTCATCCCCACGGCGTGGGATGGCATCGTTCCCGCGCTGCTCGCCGGGCGGTTCGATGCGATCATCGGTGGCATGAGCATCACGCCGGCGCGCAACCTCTCGGCCAACTTCACCGCGGCCTATTCGGCGACCGGCGTGGACATGGCGGCGAGCAAGCGCCTCGCCGACGGCATGACGACGATCGAGGCTTATAACCGCCCGAACGTTACCTTAACGGGCCGTCGGGGCAGTTCGGGCATCACGGCCGTGCAGCGCCTGATGCCGCGCGCCACGATCCGCCAATTCGACGATGACGCGCAGTCGATTCTCGAAGTGGTGAATGGCCGTGCGCATGCCATGGTGGGCAGTGTGCCGCGGCCACTGTTCGCGTCGCTCGACAATCCCGAGGCGTTGTTTCGCCCCTTCGCGCAGCCGCTGGTGCGGCAGGCGGATGCGATGGCGGTGCGGAAATCCGACCCCGACGCCCTGAACTTCCTCGACAATTGGATCATGCTGCGGCAGCTCGATGGCTGGCTGGAGGAACGGCAAGCCTATTGGTTCGGTGCGCGCGAGTGGCGCGACCAGGTCCCGGGCTGAGCCAGCTGGACCGCGAGGCGACCGGCGGGCCCTATGCCCGCTGGCGGCGTGGCTTCGGCTTGGCCGATGGGGCGGTGTTGGCGCTGGTGGTCGGCGCCTGCCTGTTACTCGGCTGGCGCGCGGGGATGGCGCTCGACTATCGCTGGAACTTCGCGCCGGTCTGGGCCTTCGTCGTGCGCTACGATACGGAGCGGGGCTGGGTTGCGAACCTGCTCCTGCAGGGGCTGTTCACCACGCTGCGGGTCTCCTTCTGGGCGGCGATCATCGCGGCGATCCTGGGCGTGCTGATGGGCGTGGCGCGCACCTCGCGCCTGCTGTTGCCGCGCCTGATCGCCGGCTTCTACGTCGAGACAATTCGCAACATCCCGCCGCTGGTCTTCATCTTCGTGTTCTACTTCTTCGTCACCAGCCAGATCCTGCCAGCGCTGGGCGTCGAGGATTGGATCCGCCGCCAACCGCCGGAGAGCCTGTGGTGGATCGCGGCGTTGTTCGGCCCGCCGCAGCAGGCGGCCGGCGTGATCGCCGCCATCCTCTGCCTCGGCCTGTTCGAGGGCGCCTACGTGACCGAGATCGTGCGGGCGGGCATCCAATCCATCGCGCCAGGGCAGAGCGAGGCCGCCCGCGCGCTGGGCCTTTCGCGGGCGGGCACGCTGCGCCTCGTGGTGCTGCCGCAGGCGATCGGGCGCACCGTGCCGCCGTTGGCAGGGCAGGCGGTGTCGTTGGTGAAGGACAGTTCGATCATCTCGCTCGTCTCGATCCAGGATCTGGCATTCCTGGGCACCGAGGTCTCTGCCTCCACCAACCGAGTGTTCGAGACTTGGATCGTCGTGGCGCTGCTCTACTTCATCGTCTGCGGGGCGTTATCGCTGATCGCATCAAGGTTGGAACGCCGCTTCGCCGCGCACAATCGATAACACGCTAGTGGTGTGTGCCAGACGGAAGATACCGTCTGGCACACACCACTAGCCATTGATTTGGTGGGCCGATTCACCCAACGCTTGGGAAGCAAGCGTTGGGATCGGACCACTAGAGGCTCATCAGCCCGACACGCCGCGCAGCAATGACACGATAGAGCGGCTCGTTCCACTGCTGCTCCTCGCAGCGCGAAGTCCAGACCAGCGAGATGTCGTGCTCGTCATTGGAGGCCACGGCGGCGGCCGAGATGGCGTCCCAGGAAGGCGCGGGCAGGGCGCGTTGCCGCGCGGCCTCCTCGACGGAAAGCGGCAGCGGAAACGCCATCTTCGGATAGACCGAGGCGATGGCCTGCCAGTAGTAGCGGATTGCGCGTGCCTGGTCCGCGGGGGCAAGCGCCGGCAGGATCATGCGCAGCCAATGCGTGCCGGTCACGGCATGCAGCGCGCAGAATTCCATCGTCGCGGCCAAGATCAGCAAGGAATCGCGTGCGATGCGGCGCAGCGTGTCGGGACCGATGGCGAGCCAATCATGCACCGGCGTGAAATCCGGCATTGCCGCAGCGGCGCGCATCGCGTGCCAGAGCAGACCGTCATCGAAGGTCATCACGCGCATGGCGGGCAGGGCGGCAAGGCGCAGCAGCACCTCGGCCGGCTCATCCGTCACCGGCGCGCTGCCGTTGCCCTCGCCGAGTGGCAGGTAGGTGGCGCACCAATAGCCGAGGCTCTCCGCCACCTCCTCCGCATCGTCGCTGTCATGGGCGTAGGCGAGGCGCATCAGCGCGTGCAGCGCACTCGCCGCGATGCCAGGCAGCAATTCCGGCAGATAGGCGCGAATCAGTGCGCTGGCGTCGCCGACCCGGACAAGCTCGGCGCGGAAGAAGGCGCGATAGGCGCCCTCCGCGCTGCGGTCACCAAGCCGGGCCTTCCAGGCGCCGCGCTCGATGCGGCCGGGCGACGGTGCCACCGCGCGCAGCGGATTGGTGATGCGATAGGCATCGAGGAAGCGCCGCGCATCGCGCTCAGCGCCCCCCAGCCGCCGCTGCGCGAGCAGCGCCATGGCGGCGTGGTTCGAGAGATCCTCGCCAAACTCAACGCTGAAGCCGCGGGCCTCGCTGAGCGCGTCCTGCATCGATCTGGCTCCTTTCTATCAGGTTGTCGGGTGGCAAGCATTCCTCAGGCCAGCACGCCCTGCCGGGCGATGATGCGGCCGGCCTTCACCACCAGCGCGCGTGGTGGTGCGGTGGCGACGGCCTCGGGCACGCCCTCCGCCGCGACGAGCACGATATCGGCGGGCGCGCCTTCGCTGAGCTTGGCGGCAGGCCGGCCGATGACACGCGCCGGCGCCGCCGTGACGAGATCGAACGCCAAGCGTAGTGCTGCATCGGTGACGAGTCCGGCGCGATAGCCAACGATCCCCGCGCGCCGCAGCATGTCGCCATCGCCATAGGGCGACCAGGCATCGCGGATGTTGTCGGAGCCGCAGAACACCTCGACGCCCTCGGCGATCAGGCGTTGCACGGGCGGGATGCTGTCCGTGCCCGGGCCATTGGTCATGATGGCGACGCCGCCCGCGGCCAGCGCCGCCGCCGTGCGCGCGAGCGTGTCCTCGCCCACGGCGCCGAGCGCATAGGCGTGGCTGACGGCGACCCGGCCGTGCATTCCGGCGGCCTTGCTGCGCGCGGCGATGCGGCGCAGTTCCCAGGCACCGAGTTCGCCGGGATCATGCAGATGGATGTCGATGCGCACGCCATGCCGCTCCGCGATGCCGAAGACGATATCGAGTTGGCCTTCGACGTCGTCATCGATGCAGGCGGGGTCGAGCCCGCCGACCACATCCGCGCCGGCACGCACAGCGTCCTCCAGCAAGGCGGCACCGCCGGCCAGGATCACCACGCCTGACTGCGGGAAGGCGACGATCTGCATGTCGAGCAGATGTGCCACTTCAGAACGCAGCGCGAGCAGTGCCTCCAGCCCCGCAAGGCCGACATCGGCATCGACATCGACATGGGTGCGCATGGCGGTGGTTCCCCGCGCAGCGATGTGTTCGACGAGGCGGCGTGCGCGCACCGCCATCGGCTCCGCGATCGCGTGGCGTTGCGCGCGTTCGGCGGCGATTCGCCCGGCGATGCTGTCATCCGGGCGATGGGAAATCCAGGGCAGGCCGAGGAAGGTCTTGTCGAGGTGGATGTGCCCATCGACGAGGCCTGGCAAAGCGAGAAGCCCGCCGCAGCGCTCCACCAAGGCGCCGTTCAGCGTGCAAGGCGCGGCGAGCCGCGCGATGCGGCCCGCACTGATGCCAATGTCCCGAGCCGCACCATCGATCCGCAGATCGGCGAGGACGAGGTCGAAAGCGGTGCTACTCATGCGCGATGCCTTTCCACACCGCCCACCACCGTGGCACGCACGCGCGTGGCGGCGATGCCTGCCGGTTCGATGGTCAGGATATCCCTGTCCAGCACGACAAGATCGGCTAGCTTGCCGATCTCCAACGAGCCCTTCTCATGCTCCTCGCGCTGCGCCCAGGCGCCGAGCCAGGTGTAGGCGCGCAGTGCCTCCAGCGGCGTGATCGCCTCCCGCGCATCGAGGTCGGCACCGGTGGTGGTGCGCCGCGTGACCATCGCGCCGAGCGCCGTCCAGGGCGAAACGCGGCATACGGCGAAATCCGAATGGCCGGGTGCAGCCACGCCGGCGTCGATCAGGCTGCGATGCGGCCACATCCACCGCATCGCCTCCTGCCCGCGATTGGCGGCATAGGCCTCGCCAAGCTCATCCATGAAGCCGGTGGCGGAGGAATCGACAAAGCCGCCGCGCTTCAGCCGATCCAGGATCGGCGGCGTGACGTAGCAGCAGTGTTCCACGCGCATGCGATGGTCGGTCACCGGATGCGCGGCGAGTGCCGCCTCCATCACATCGAGCGCGAAGTCGATCCCGCGATCGCCGACCCCCTCGATCATCACCTGCAAGCCCGCCTTGTGCGCGGCGGTGGCGCGCTGCGTCAGGTCTTCCTGCTCGTAGAGCAGCATGCCGGTATTCGGCATGGGCTCGCCGGGGATGGGCGTGCCGAGATAGGGTTCCCAATAGGCGGCGGTACGGCCCGACGTCGAGCAATCCGGGCACCATTCCACGCCGATGACTCGGAGAAATTCATCGCCGAATCCCGATTGGATGCCGGCGCCGATCAGGTGTGGGATGAGCGGTTCGTCGCGGCCACTCGCGATGATGCCCATGCGCATCCGCCAGCGTCCGTCACGCTTCATGCGTTGGTAGGCGCGGATCGCCTTTGACGGCGTCAGCGAATTCGCCACCGAGGTGATGCCCTCGGCGAGGCATTGGTCCTGTACGAGCTCCATGCCCTCGGCGATGTCGGACTCGCTGTCCTGGCCGTGCACGGCGCTGAGGAAGACATGCGCGGCGGTCTCCCGCACCAGGGCGGTGAACTGGCCATTGGCAACACGATCGAAGCGCCCGAAGGTGGGGTCGGGCGTATCGGCGCCGACACCGCAGGCGACAAAGGCCGCGCTGTTGGCGAGGCCGAGGTGCCCGTCGGTGCGCAGGATGAAGATCGGCCGGCCGAGGCTCGCCGTATCGAGCTCCGCGAGCGTCGGATACCCGCCGGACTGGCGTTCGTTGAGCCGATAGAAGGCGCCCCAACGGCCGGGCGGCAAGGCCGCGCAGCGCTTACGGATGGTGGCGAGCAATTCGTCGCGCGTGCGCACGAGATCCGGCGAGACGAGTGTCCAGGCGCGCAGCCGGATGGCGTAGGCATCCGGATGCGCGTGGCTGTCCACGATGCCGGGAATCACGCGCTGGCCTTCGGCATTCAGCACGTGCGTGGCCGGGCCGATGTGGTCGCGGATCGCATCGTCGCTGCCCAGCGCCACGATGCGGCCATTGAGCGCGGCAAGCGCCGTGCATTCCGACGCGGCGGCATCCATTGTCGTGATGCGGCCGTTCAGCAGAACGAAATCGGCGTTCATGCTGCCAGCGCCACTCTGCCGAGACGATCAAGTACCGCGCCCTCGTCACCCTTAAAAAAGGCGACGCCCTCTATCCTGTTCACCGCCCGCTGAGCTTTTGGGACGGAGAGATTTACGCTTCCGTCCTCAAGGAGCGCAAAAACACGGACGTTACGATTCTGCTTGATTTGGAGTTCCTGCCAAAGCATTAAGGCTTCACTCAGTGATTCGATTGTCTGCACTAGAAAAATCGCGGTCGCTCGTTCTTGGCCGGGGCTAGCCGTGCGTGGCCGCAAGACGATGTCTGCTGGAAAATCTGCGAGGCTGCTTTCAACCGGTGCAGCTTGCCAGATGTCCGCGGACATGGCGAAACGCTCAACGATCGCTCGGTATACATCGTCCTTAAAAGTGCTTTTTACTCGCTCTCGGGACCAAAACGCCACGTCACGAGCTCTCTGAAGTGCGGTAAGGAAGCTCAAGATCTGATCGGCCGATGGTTCTGAAATCTGCGGTGAAGTGTATATCTGAAGCGTTGTTCGATCCCAAGCCGCGCCTCCAGGGCGGAGCACTTGGTCGAGGAATTCGCTTCGAGTTGACGTCGTGATATCGAGGCCTTGTGCCGATAAATCGCCTAAGAACCGGCCATCGTCCACAATGCGCCACCCGCCCGCAGCCCGCTCAATAAAGCAGCCGATTGCATCGCCATCGTCGTCAAGGAAAGACGCGCTTATGGCAAACCCAGCCGGAACCTCACGAACGACGAGGTCTGCGCAAAAGCCCAGACAAAGCTCCTTTCGCAAGGCGGCAGCATTCACAGTTCGAATTCCCTCTGCTGACGTGCCCCAATCTCGAAGCTAAATCGCTTACACGCAGCTAGCCAAAATGTCTCGCGTGACCACTGCACTGTATCCCGGCGATGCAGTCGCCTTGCCCGTGGGCGACGGTTCGGTGCCTGAATTGATGGTGGACCCGGAGGAACTCCGGGCGCACCGCACCAATCATGCACGTGCAGTCCTGGGTGGTCGCCATGGTGCTCAAGGCGCGCGATGACGCGCTTGCCGTCATCCCTCTCGTGGATAAGCCAAGCTTCAAAATTGTCATACTGGCCCTGAATCTGAACAAGTAGAATGAAGTTCCCTTCCATGCCGCTAGCCTTTGCTGCACGCCATTCTCCTGCAGGAGGAACCGGGCGGCTCTTCACGAAAGGGCTTAATCGCGGTGGGACCGCTTCGGACGACCATCGAGTTGGTTGGCCTATGACCAACTTTCGTGATCTTACGCGCCGTCGGACGTCTTGACCGTCAGTCGTCATACCGCCCGCCGGTCCAGCGCATCGCGCAGCCTGTACCAGCCGCCGACGATCGGCAGGAACCAGGGGTTGCCTGAATAGAAGGGCCGCGTCGGGAAATCGAGGCCGTCCAGGGCGAATCGCTCATTCGCCGCGCCGGCCAGTTTCAGCGCGACATTGTGGCCCAGCCAGGTGGCCATCGCCACACCGCTGCCCTGGCAGCCGGCCGCGTAATGCACGCCATCCTGCACGCCGATATGCGGCAGGAAATCGAAGGTGAAGGCGACATTGCCGGTCCAGGCATGGGTGATCTTCGTCTGGGCGAGCTCTGGAAAGACAGCCGACATTGTCGCATGCAGCGCCGGCGCGCTCTGTTCGGCCGTGGCACTGCGAAAGCTCGCGCGCCCGCCCCAGAGCACGCGCTTGCCGTCCGGCGAGGGGCGGAAGTAGTTCAGCACAAGCTTGCTGTCGCTGATCATGCGCCGCC
>Ga0209490_10005061_pt1 | contig 12068 bp, 9 predicted proteins | sample MAT06_FD_187209 | JGI IMG/M metagenome (GOLD analysis project Ga0209490, IMG submission 187209) | Freshwater microbial communities from Lake Fryxell liftoff mats and glacier meltwater in Antarctica - MAT-06 (SPAdes) (version 2) | ecosystem: Environmental > Aquatic > Freshwater > Ice > Liftoff...
AGCCCAAGCTTTGCAACCTGAAGGATTTGATCGCGGTCTTTTTGTCGCACCGCCGTGAAGTGGTGACGCGCCGCACCGTGTTCACACTTCGCAAAGCGCGTGAGCGCGGTCATGTGCTGGAAGGCCTGGCTGTTGCGCTGGCCAATATTGATGACTTCATTGCCATCATCCGCAACGCGCCTACCCCGCCAGTTGCAAAAGCAGAATTGATGGTCAGGCCCTGGGATAGCAAGCTGGTGCGTGAAATGCTGACCCGCACCCGTGCTGATGGCGGCACCGTTAACGCAGACGACTACCGACCCGATGGGCTTGAAAAGCTTTATGGCATGGGCAGCGACGGCCTGTATCGCCTGTCTGAAACCCAGGCGCAAGAAATTCTGCAAATGCGCTTGCAGCGCCTGACCGGTCTGGAGCAAGACAAAATTGTGGCGGAATACAAAGAAGTCATGGCCGAGATTGATGACTTGCTGGACATCCTGGCCAAGCCTGGCCGTGTGTCCGCAGTCATTGGCGAAGAGCTGGCTGCGATCAAACAAGAGTTTGGCCAAACCAAGCTGGGCGCGCGCCGCAGCCAGATCGAGCACAGCTCGTTTGACTTGAGCACCGAAGATCTAATCACGCCGACCGACATGGTGGTCACGTTGTCGCATACCGGCTACATCAAAAGCCAGCCACTGTCGGAGTACCGCGCACAAAAACGCGGCGGCCGCGGCAAGCAGGCAACTGCAACCAAAGAAGACGACTGGGTTGATCAGCTTTTCATCGCCAATACGCATGACTACATTTTGTGTTTTTCAAACCGCGGGCGGCTTTACTGGCTCAAGGTGTGGGAAGTACCCGCAGGTTCACGCGGTTCGCGTGGTCGCCCGATTGTCAACATGTTTCCGTTGCAGGATGGCGAGAAAATCAACGTGGTGCTGGCGCTAACTGGCGACAAGCGCGTCTTTCCCGCAGATCAGTATGTCTTCATGGCAACATCGATGGGCACGGTCAAGAAAACAGCGCTCGATGAGTTCAACAACCCGCGCAAAGGCGGCATCATTGCTGTCAACCTTGATGATGGCGACTACTTGATTGGCGCTGCACTCACAGACGGCAAACACGACGTGATGCTTTTCAGCGATGGCGGCAAAGCTGTTCGCTTTGACGAGGAAGATGTCAGGCCGCTGGGCCGCAATGCGCGGGGTGTGCGCGGTATGGCTCTGGATCCTGGCCAAAGCGTCATTGCCATGCTGGTGGCTGAAGATGAGCAGCAAAGTGTTTTGACCGCGACCCAGAATGGCTTTGGTAAACGGACATCGATCACTGAATACACCCGCCATGGGCGCGGCACAAAAGGTATGATTGCCATCCAGCAAAGCGAGCGCAATGGCAAAGTCGTCGCGGCAACGTTGGTGCATGCCGACGATGAAATCATGCTGATCACCGATAAAGGCGTGTTGGTGCGCACGCGCGTGAGCGAGATCCGCGAAATGGGAAGAGCCACCCAGGGCGTCACGCTCATTGGCCTGGATGAAGGTTCACAATTGAGTGGTCTGCAGCGCATCGTTGAAAACGACGCCGCTTTAAACGAAGCCGCGGGTGACGTATCTAACGGTGACCCGTCACCAGACTCAACGTCTTCCAACCCGGATAACAACGAATGAAAAAACTTTTTACAGCCTTGGCTTTTGCGGGCCTTGCACTTACAGCGACCGCGCAGGCACAAACTGCAGACTCCAAACTTGAGTGGGCCACCAGGGCTGTTGCACTGCAGCAGGGTCCTGAGCTTGATCGGCTGATTGGCCAACTGGCTGAATCAGCCTCTCAGGATGTTGTTCAAAGCTGGGGGGTCAAGCTGCGCGCAAACGTCCCCGAGACACAACTTGAAAAAGCTGCGGAGAGCCTGAACGTGGAGCTCAAAAAATACAATGATGACGTGTCGAAAATCATCAAAAACAAGGTCAACAAAGCCAGCGCGGACAGCTTGATACCCGCCTACATGGAGCGTTTTTCGCTGGATGAACTCAAGCAGTTGGTGGCTTTTTTTGAATCGCCTGCGGCAAAAAAATACCAGGCTGCGGCACCCGCATTGGGCAGTATTTTTGTCAACCAGTTGATCATGGAAACCCGTGCTGATGTCGCTGCACGTGCCAGGCAATTTGACGAGTCAGCCACCAAAATTGTGGGCACAGCACCCAAAGCGCCAGCTGCTGCCCCTGCGCCCGGCCAAAGCAAGCCCGCAGCCAAGAAATGAGCCTGGATCTCGCTAATTTGCGTGGCCAAATTGATGCCATAGACCAGCAATTGCTGGCTCTTTTGAACAGCCGTGCACAACTGGCAGAAAAAGTTGGTGAAGTAAAAAAGCGCGAAAGCACACCCTTTTTTCGGCCAGACCGGGTCGCCAAAGTCATTGAGCAGATTCAGCACGCCAACCAGGGCCCGCTGAAAAATGAGCACATTGGGTCCATATGGCGTGAGATCATGTCGGCCTGCCTGGCGCTTGAATCCCCCGTTCGCGTGGCGTATTTGGGCCCTGCAGGCACTTTCAGCGAACAGGCAGCCTTGCAGTTTTTTGGTAGCAGCATCGAACACGTTGCCTGCCCCAGCATCGATGAAGTTTTTCGTGCCACCGCATCAGGCACCGCGCATTACGGCGTGGTTCCAGTCGAAAACTCCACCGAAGGCGTGGTCTCGCGTTCCCTCGACCTTTTTTTGAACTCGCCTCTTCACATCGTGGGCGAAACCAGTTTGATGGTGCGTCACAACCTGCTGCGTTTGGCTGACAGCATGGAGGGCATTGAGGCGGTTTACGCCCATCCTCAAGCCTTGGCCCAGTGCCAGGCCTGGCTAACCATGCATCTGCCAAATGCTGCCAGGCAAGCAGCCTCCAGCAATGCCGAAGGCGCGCGTCTTGCGTCAACCAACGCCGCCTGGGCGGGTATTGCAAGTGAGCGCGCCGCAGCCCAGTATGGTTTGCATACCCCGGCACACGGCATTCAGGATGATGCTTTTAACCGTACCCGGTTCGCAGTCGTCTGTTTGCCTCAAACTCTGCCCTCACCGCCCGCGTCTGACAAAGACTGCATCAGTTTGGTGGTGTCGGTGTCAAACAGGCCGGGAGCTGTACACGACCTGCTGGTTCCGCTGAAAGAGAACGGTGTGTCGATGACGCGTTTTGAGTCGCGTCCAGCCCGCTCGGGGCAATGGGAATATTACTTTTACATCGACCTGCACGGTCATCCCTCGCAGCCTCATGTCAAGCAGGCACTGCTCGAATTGCGGCAGTTATGCGCGTTCTACAAAGTGCTTGGCAACTACCCTGTTACTGAATAGTGAAGTATTAACAGCGCATGAACAATAGAAATACAGGTCGAATTTAATGTTTGAACAATTGGGTCTTATTGGCTGCGGCTTGATGGGCGGCTCGTTTGCAATGGCGCTCAAACGTGCCGGCCTCGTTAAGCGCGTGGTCGGTTACAGCAAATCCCCTTCAACCACCGAGCGTGCGCGGCAGATGGGTGTTATTGATGTCGAAGCACCGTCTGCGCTGCTTGCGGTCTCTGGAGCTGACATCGTGCTGCTGGCAGTACCGGTGTCCGCCACGGAAGCAACTTTTAAAGCCATACGCCACTTGATCACAGCCAACACGTTGGTCATGGATGTGGGTTCGACCAAACGCGATGTGGTGGATGCCGCCCGCCGCGTTTTGCGCGACGATGTAGGCTGCTTTGTACCTGCACACCCGATCACCGGCAAAGAGCTATCGGGCGTTGAGTATGCGGATGTCAACTTGTATGTGGGAAAACAGGTCATCCTGACACCCATTGAGCGCACCTACACCGCGCAATTGAACAAAGCCATCAGCCTGTGGACTGCCTTGGGCTGCAATGTTGTCCAGATGTCGCCCCAGGCACACGATGCGGCCTACGCGGCCGTCAGCCACCTCCCGCACCTGATTGCTTTTACCCTGATGAACAGTATTTCCGGACAGGCTCAAGGGGCAGACTACCTCTCACTTGCCGGGCCAGGATTCAGGGACTTTTCGCGCATTGCAGCCAGCGATTCAAAAATGTGGCGCGACATCCTGATCGCCAATCGGGAAGAGCTGTTGGCACAATCGAAAATCTTTCAACAAACTCTACAGTCACTTGAAAAGCTGATTGCAGCCAGCGACGGCGACGCTTTGGAACAACAGCTTGAAAACGCCAGTGGCACGCGTGCCAACTGGCGCATCAGTACGCAAAAACCGCACAAGTAAGCCGCCGTCATGTTCGATATCGAATACCTGGACATCCCGCCACTGAGCCGGGCAGGGGGTAAGGTTCGCCTGCCAGGCTCAAAAAGCATTTCCAACCGCGTTTTGCTGCTGGCGGCTTTGAGTCAAGGCAAAACGACGATTCACGATGTACTGGCATCGGATGACACTGGCGTGATGCTGACAGCCCTCAAACAATTGGGCTGCGGCATCGAGCAAAGCGGCAGCACAGTGATCATCGACGGTCTGAATGGACGCTTGATCAATAAAAAATCGCAGCTTTTTATGGGTAATGCAGGCACAGCCATGCGACCTTTAACTGCCGCATTGGCCATGCTGGGTGGAGAGTTTGAGCTGTCTGGCGTTGCACGCATGCATGAGCGGCCAATTGGCGACCTGGTCAATGCCTTGCGCCAACTCGGTTGCGATATTGAATACCTGGGCAATGATGGCTTTCCCCCGTTGAGATTGCTTCCCCGCGAACCAGGCAGCCTCACACTGAACAAGCCCATTCGTGTTCGCGGCGATGTGTCCAGTCAATTTTTAACCGCCCTGCTGATGGCGCTGCCTTTGGTTGCAGATCAAGATATTTGCATTGAGGTGGTCGGCGAGTTGATCTCCAGGCCATACATAGAAATCTCGCTCAATCTGTTGGCGAAATTCGGTATCCATGTCAGGCGCGATGGCTGGCAGCGCTTTACCATTACAGCCGGTAGCCAGTATCGGTCACCAGGCGATATACATATTGAAGGGGATGCTTCATCTGCTAGCTATTTTATAGCGCTTGGCGCAATAGCCGTAAGTTCTGAACTCGGAGACGGTATCAAGATTTCAGGTGTCGGTGCGGACTCGATTCAGGGCGATATTCGTTTTATGGATGCCGCGCGCATGATGGGTGCGCAAATTGACAGCACAGCCAACACGTTGCATATTTCGCGCGGCGCGTCTGGCGTTGGCTGGCCACTGCGCGCGATCGACCTGGATTGCAACCACATCCCCGATGCCGCGATGACACTGGCAGTCATGGCACTCTACGCCGAGGGCACCACCACACTGCGCAACATTGCAAGCTGGCGAGTCAAGGAAACTGACCGCCTCGCCGCCATGGCATCCGAGCTGCGCAAACTGGGAGCCACCGTTGACGAAGGGCGCGACTTTATCAAGATCACGCCACCTGCTACTTTGGATGACTGGAAGAACGCATCCATTCGCACGTATGACGATCACCGCATGGCGATGTGTTTTTCATTGGCTGCGTTCAACCCGGCGCAGCGGTCGATTCGCATTCTTGATCCGAAATGCGTTGCCAAAACATATCCTGATTACTTCGAAGACCTGTTCGGTTTGGCCGAAGCTAACAACGGAGATATTCCGGTTATCTGTATCGATGGCCCCACCGCGTCGGGTAAAGGCACGCTTGCGGCACAGGTAGCAGAGCGATTGGGCTATCACTACCTGGATTCTGGCGCTTTGTATCGTTTGACTGCATTTGCGGCCAGCCGTGTTGGTATTTCGCTGGACGATGGGGTGGGCGTTGCACAAATCGCCACTTCATTGCCCGTGCGTTTTTCCACGGATCAGGTGTTTTTGGGGGAAGAAGACATCTCGCATGCCATCCGTACCGAAGAAGCCGGTATGGCGGCATCCAAAGTATCAGTTCATCCGGAAGTACGCACAGCTCTGGTGGCACTTCAGCACAGTTTTCGCAAGTTGCCTGGTCTGGTGGCTGATGGTCGGGACATGGGTAGTGTGATTTTTCCCGATGCATCACTCAAAATTTACCTGACCGCAAGTGCCCGTCATCGAGCCGAGCGCCGTCATAAGCAGTTGATTTCAAAGGGGAATTCAGCTACACTAACCGACATTCAGCAAGATTTAGAGGCACGCGATGCGCGTGACATGTCACGCCTGACAGCGCCATTAAAGCCTGCTGAACACGCCAAGCTGCTGGACAACTCAGATTTATCGATTGGAAAATCGGTGGATCAGGTGCTTGACTGGTGGCAAAGCACCCGGCCTTTTTGACCCCTCGCATCTTAATGAATGCACCACTTGGACATCGGTCAAGCCTGGTGCATAGGTCAAAAGAATTTTTAACTTAACCAGCCGTCTTGAATGACTGCAACAACACACCCCAAGCAGATTTAAAAACCTTTCAGCAATTGTGCTGACTGAACCCTGCGTTGTGGACAAGGAAAATCAATGTCTGAATCTTTTGCCGACCTATTTAACGAATCGCTCAAGCGCTCTGAAATGCGCACCGGTGAAGTCATCACCGCTGAAGTCGTTCGCATCGACCATAACCATGTCGTTGTCAACGCCGGACTGAAGTCCGAGGCCTATGTGCCGCTCGAAGAATTCAAAAACGACCAGGGTGAGCTTGAAGTTCAAGTCGGTGACTTTGTGTCTGTTGCCATTGACTCGGTTGAAAACGGCTATGGCGACACCCTGCTGTCGCGCGACAAAGCCAAGCGTCTGGCCTCATGGATGAGCCTGGAAAAAGCGTTGGAGTCGGGCGAGTTTGTCACTGGCCAGACCAGCGGCAAAGTCAAAGGCGGTCTGACTGTTCTGGTCAACGGCATTCGCGCTTTCCTGCCTGGTTCACTCATCGACACCCGCCCCATCAAGGATTTGTCTCCCTACGAGAACAAGACCATGGAATTCAAGGTCATCAAGCTGGACCGCAAGCGCAACAATGTCGTGCTGTCACGCCGTGCCGTGGTCGAAGCATCGATGGGCGAAGAGCGCGCCAAGCTGATGGAAACCCTCAAAGAAGGTTCATCTGTCAAAGGCATCGTCAAGAACATCACCGAATATGGTGCATTCGTTGACCTCGGCGGCATTGACGGCCTGCTGCACATCACCGACATGGCCTGGCGTCGCGTGCGTCATCCAAGCGAAGTGGTAACGGCTGGCCAGGAAATCGTGGCCAAGATTCTCAAGTTTGACACCGAGAAAAACCGCGTGTCACTGGGCCTGAAACAAATGGGCGACGACCCATGGATGGGCGTGAACCGCCGCTATCCACAAAGCACCCGCCTGTTTGGCAAGATCACCAACATCGCCGACTACGGCGCGTTTGTTGAACTCGAGCCAGGCATCGAAGGCCTTGTCCACGTGTCCGAGATGGATTGGACCAACAAGAACGTTGCCCCTAACAAGCTCGTGGCACTGGGCGATGAAGTCGAAGTCATGGTCCTGGAAATCGACGAAGACAAGCGCCGTATCAGCCTGGGCATGAAGCAGTGCAAAGCCAACCCATGGCAAGAGTTTGCAGTCGACACCAAGCGCGGCGACCGCGTCAAGGGCCCGATCAAATCCATCACAGACTTCGGCGTATTCGTCGGCTTGGCCGCCGGTATTGACGGCCTGGTGCATTTGTCTGACCTGTCATGGAACGAGCCCGGCGAGACCGCTGTGCGCAACTACAAAAAGGGTCAGGAAGTCGAAGCGATTGTGCTGGCCGTTGACGTTGATCGCGAGCGTATTTCCCTCGGTATCAAGCAGCTCGATTCTGATCCGTTCACCACGTTTGTGTCGATCAACGACAAGGGCGCGATTGTGACCGGCAAGGTCAAGACTGTAGATGCCAAAGGCGCTGAGATTGACCTCGGTGAAGACATCATTGGCTACCTGCGCGCCAGCGAAATCAGCCGTGACCGCGTTGAAGACGCGCGCAACGTGCTCAAAGAAGGCGATGAAGTCTCTGCTGTGGTGGTGAACGTGGATCGCAAGACCCGCAATATCCAGCTCTCAGTCAAGGCCAAGGACAATGCTGACCAGCAGGAAGCCATGGCGTCCCTGAGCCAGCAGTCTGCCAAAGAGAGTTCTGGCTTGACCAACCTTGGCGCACTATTGCGTGCCAAGATGGATAACGAAACCAAATAAGTTTGCGGGACAGACCACATGACGCGGCAAAGCCGCGCACGTGCTCTGTCCCCAAACTGACTAATCCCCGCTCCCTAATTCATCCCTGAGCAAATGACCAGAAGCGATCTAGTAGAAGAACTGGCCAACCGGTTTGGCCAGCTCACGCACCGCGATGCTGAATACGCAGTCAAGAGCATTCTTGATGCCGTTAGCGATGCACTGGTGCGTGGTCATCGGATCGAGATTCGCGGCTTTGGCAGTTTTTCCGTCAACCGCCGTCCACCACGCATGGGACGCAACCCGCGTTCTGGCGAAAGTGTGGCGATTCCTGAAAAACGGGTACCGCATTTCAAGCCTGGCAAGGCGTTGCGTGAAGCGGTTGATGCACGTACGGAAGCATTGCTGACAGCGCAGGCCGCCAAGCCTGTCAAGTGACCCTGGCGCCCGCTTTGGCTGACTACAATTGACCAGCTAACCCAAAAAGGCTGCTTGAAGTGAACTACCTGGTGTGGCTGCTCAAAGCAGCCATTTTTTTTACGCTTTTCGCATTTGCGCTGAACAACCAGCAAGCTGTTGCTGTGAATTTCTTTTTTGGCACATTCTGGAAAGCCCCGTTGGTGCTGGTCGTTCTGACCGCCTTTGGTATCGGTTTGGCCCTCGGCGTGTTGCTGATGATGCCGCGCTGGTGGAAAAAGCGCGCATTACAAGCCAACCCTTCAAAACTCAGACCTGCCGCAGCATCCGCCGAGAGCGGCAACAACACGCCCTCAGCGCCCCCTGACAACACGGGTATCCCAAGACATGGACTTTGATTTCACCTGGATTTTGCTGGGTCTGCCGATTGCATTTACGCTGGGCTGGCTGGCATCACGTGCAGATTTGCGCCAGCTCAGGATTGAGAATCGGCAAGCCCCGAAAGCTTACTTTCGCGGCCTGAATTTTCTGCTCAATGAGCAGCAAGACCAGGCCATTGACGCCTTCATTGAAGCAGTGCAGAACGATCCTGACACATCGGAGCTCCATTTCGCATTGGGTAATCTCTTTCGAAGACGTGGTGAGTATGAGCGTGCTGTTCGTGTCCACGAGCACCTGCTGCAACGCGGTGATTTGCCGCAGCCTGACCGCGATCGCGCACAACACGCACTGGCACTCGACTACCTGAAAGCTGGCCTGCTCGACCGTGCAGAAACCGCGCTACGCAAACTTGAAGGCACCAGCTTTGAAGAAGAAGCCCGCCTGGCCCTATTGTCAATTTACGAGCGCTCACGCGATTGGCAACATGCCACGGACATCGCAAGCCAATTGAACAGCGCCGGACATGCCAGTTTCACCGGCCGGCAGGCACACTACCTGTGCGAGCAAGCCAACGCTTTGGTAGCCACTGGAGATGCCGTCCAGGCCTTGACTCTTCTTGAACTTGCCTGCAGCACCGCTGCGTCATCTGCCAGACCGTTGATTGACCTGGCCACACTTCAGGTGCAACGCAGCCAGTCACAACCAGCCCTGGGTACGCTCATCAAACTGGGGCAGTCTGCCCCTCAAGCCATGCCCTTGGCTGCTGGCTTGCTTGTCACCATTGCACAAAATGATGACCTGTACCCGCAAGTGATGACGCTGCTCAAAACACATTACAAGCACTCGCCTTCTGTCGACGTGATGGACGCGATTGCCCGACTGGAAAAAGACCCCGCTGCAAGTCGCCAAGGCTATATTCAGCATCTTGAAACAGAAACTTCTCTGGTTGCTGCAGCCCGTTGGGTAGCCGGTGAACCTCCGTCGAACCCTGCCGAAGAGCACAACCACCAGCTGGTGCGGCGTGCACTCGACCAAGCCACCAAACCCCTGATGCGTTACCGCTGCGCCGCTTGCGGTTTTGAAGCCAACCAGCACTTTTGGCACTGCCCCGGATGCCAGGCCTGGGACAGCTACCCTGCAAGGCGAATTGAAGAATTATAGATATGCACACCCCCGGAGCTGCGCTTCGCTTGCTCTCCCCCTTGCAGGGAGCAGCCACCTATGGCCCGGCCCTTCGGCAGGCTCAGAACAGGCCGAGGCCGGGTTCCATGGCGGCTGCTTGAATAAGAAGTCAACGTTATGAAGAACCGTTTCATTCTTTCATTTGAAAAAATCTCGCAAGCCCGCGTGCTGGTGGTTGGGGATGCGATGCTGGACCGCTATTGGTATGGCGCCGTAGACCGTATTTCACCCGAAGCGCCCGTACCGGTGGTGCGCGTTACCCGTACGGAAGAGCGTGTTGGCGGTGCCGCCAACGTGGCCAGCAACATTGTGGCCCTTGGTGCCCGGGCGTCCCTGCTGACAGTAGTGGGCGACGATGAAGCCAGCCATCAGCTCGAAAAGCTGGTCGCCAAGTCAGGGATCACGCCTTACTTTGGCCGTGATGCCATGCTTAAAACAACCGTCAAACTGCGTGTGATTGGACGGCAGCAACAACTGATTCGGCTTGATTTTGAAAACACGCCAGAAAACGAAGCGTTAGCCTCCCAGTCAAGCACTTTCGAAACGCTCTGCCCTGCGCATGATGCGGTTTTATTTTCAGATTACGGCAAAGGTGGCCTGACGCACATCAGCATCATGATTGATTACGCCAAAGCCGCTGGCAAGGTAGTGTTGATTGACCCCAAAGGCTCCGACTACAGCCGCTATAAGAATGCCAGCGTCATCACCCCCAATCGTTTGGAGCTGGAGCAAGTTATCGGCCCCTGGGCGAACGAGGCAGAACTTCAAACCAAAGCGCACAAGCTGCGTACATCGCTCAACCTGCAGGCATTGCTGCTGACCCGCAGCGAAGCGGGCATGACCCTGTTTGACCAGCAGGGCCAGCTGCATGTGCCGGCTGTCGCGCGCGAAGTGTTTGATGTAACGGGCGCAGGTGATACCGTCATTGCCACACTTGCCGCCCTGGCTGCAGCAGGCATGAGCCTGCGCGATGCGGTGCCGATTGCCAACCAGGCGGGCGGGATTGTGGTCGGCAAATTTGGTACCGCGACTGTCAGCTATGAAGAGCTGTTTAGCGCCGTCCATTAAAGGAGTCAAGTCATGAAAATCGTCGTCACAGGAGCCGCCGGGTTTATCGGCAGCAACCTCATCAAAGGCCTGAATGCACGCGGCATCGACAACATCATTGCTGTTGACGACCTGACAGAAGGTGACAAGTTTAAAAATCTGGCTGACCTGCAAATTGCAGATTATGTTGATGCCGACGATTTTTATGACCTGTTTGCCGAAGCTGCTTTTGGCGATGTCGAAGCGGTCTTTCATGAAGGCGCATGCAGCGACACCATGGAATCCGACGGCAAATACATGATGGACAACAACTACACGTTGTCGTGCGAGTTGTTCCACGCCTGCCAGGATCAGGGTACGCGGCTGCTCTACGCGTCATCCGCCGCGACCTATGGCGGCTCAAGTACCTTCAGCGAATCACCAGAATTTGAGAAGCCGCTGAATGTTTACGGCTACTCCAAGCTGCTGTTTGACCAGCGCCTGCGCCGCGAGATCGGCTCGCGCTTCGAGCACGCCACCAGACAGGTGGCAGGCTTCAGGTACTTCAACGTGTATGGCCCGCGTGAGCAGCACAAGGGCCGCATGGCAAGTGTGGCTTTCCACCAGTTCAGCCAGTATCAGACCGATGGCAAGGTGAAATTGTTTGGCGAATACGGTGGCTACGGCCCCGGCGGGCAGATGCGTGACTTTGTGTTCATTGACGACGTGGTGGCCGTCAATTTGTGGTTTTTGGACCATCCCGAGCAATCTGGCATTTTCAACCTGGGCACTGGCAAGGCACAGCCTTTTAATGATGTGGCCATCAGTGTCGTCAATTCCCTGCGCCAAAGCCAGAACCAGGCGGCATTGAGCATTGAAGAAGCCGCACGCGGCGGTTTGATTGACTACATTGCTTTCCCGCCCGCCCTAGTCGGCAAATATCAGAGTTACACCCAGG
>Ga0209490_10005062_pt1 | contig 12068 bp, 7 predicted proteins | sample MAT06_FD_187209 | JGI IMG/M metagenome (GOLD analysis project Ga0209490, IMG submission 187209) | Freshwater microbial communities from Lake Fryxell liftoff mats and glacier meltwater in Antarctica - MAT-06 (SPAdes) (version 2) | ecosystem: Environmental > Aquatic > Freshwater > Ice > Liftoff...
TGTGTTATACTTTATAAATAAGGTTTTTAGTAAAAAAAATAAATTGATGCGGAATCATCATCATTAACCGTAGTTTGATTGCTCCCAAAAAAGCAAGCACCTCGTTTTTACCATAAAATGAAATTACCTTAAGACGGCTTTTGAGTTGAACAGACCGGTTTTTTATTGAGATACCAGTTTGATTGATTTCACACGTTACCAGGTATTGGTTGATAATTGCAGATTTCATGGTACAGATCATTTCATAAAACAATCCGTAATCTTCCGCATACTGGTAATCTTCCGGATATTTAAGTTGCTTTGATGCAGAAAAACGCCACATGACTGTAGGATGAATAAAGACATTTCTGAAATTCATGCTTCGCTTTATTCGTTCGTGCTCAGTAGGCGTAATGTACTTATAAGCTAAACCCGATTCGTTATTTTTAAAATAACACCAGGATCCAATCAAGTCAATGTTCTTATTGGATTGCAGGTATTCGACCTGCGTATGAAATCTCTCCGGAGTACAGATATCACCACAATCAAGCCTTGCGATAAATTGAACTGAAAAATTGTTATAAATATATTCCAGTCCTGTATTTAGTGCAATCGTAATTCCCTGGTTATGCGCTAACCGGATTACTTCTATGTTTATAGCTGTAGAAAAATGCTCATAAAGTGTAGTTTTTGTAACTGGAATTTTACTTCCATCATCAACTATCAAAATAACGTACCTATCTTTTTTATAAGCAATACTTTTGATGGATTCAACAAGACCAATGAAATTGTTGTGAGCGGGCATTAAAACACAAAAATCAAAATTTCGTATTAAAGGTATTTGTGTGGAGTAGCTTTGCATAATGGTAGTAGTGGAATAATTTGCGAGAGTAACTAAACTTCTCTGGTAACGTCTTAATAACTTCAAACGAAAATTAAAGCAAATATAATTTAACAATTTGCCTGGCATAGTCCTTCAAAATGCACGGGTATTTTATTGCACAAAACGTGATTAAAATTAACTTCATACAAATTAGTAAAAACCTCTTTTGGATACACGACCAATTTAACTACACCGGAAACATACATGTTGTTGCCAACGCCATTTCGTATTTTCGTTTTTACCTTGCTGCCGGAATTACAGGCAGATTCGATGGTTGCGTGGTTTAAATTTTTATGAGCTTTACCATTCGCCGAAATTTTCGCAAAGGTATTTGACTATCCTGGCCGGTTTCTTTTTAAAAGATAAACAATGATGAATGGTATAAATTTTTTCATAATAAAATTTGTGTTACTTGTAAATTATTTACAGTACGGTTCAATTACATCTCTATCCACGGCAGTAAAAACAGTGATTAATTCGTATGACAGCTAAAATCTGGAGATGGTTGCATGATGGAAGTAATAATTAAATGATTCTATGGGATATTTTTTATATCAGTAATATTATAGGGCTGGGCAGGAAAATACGTACAATAAAAAGCATCGTGATTTTATTCCAACGCATTTTTATCCGAAATAATTTTCAACATTTATCTTCCCAACGGAATACTGTCATATTTATTAAACCTGCGGCATTTGTTTCTATGGTCTGGTGTATTAATGTTTGTACAACTATTAATCCGTACCATGCCAGCACCCGGGTCTTTAAACCTTCAATTTTTTTGTATAAATCGCAACAGTATAACTCTACCGGGGCTGATAGTTCGTTGATATCGGCTGTAACCCAGACAGCCTACAAGTGGGAGGGAAAAATGAAGGAGACAATTTTTACAGGACTTCCATTAGGGCCAATTTAAGAAACAGTTCATCCGGAAAATACGAATGCTTTATGCAGTGTTACTTTCAGTAGCAACCGCATAAAGCATTTGTATTTTTGTGTGGGCTGTGCCGGGCTCGAACCAGCGACCCTCACGTTGTCGACGTGATGCTCTAAACCAACTGAGCTAACAACCCGGATTTGATGAAACTGCAAAGTATAAAACAAAACTGAATCGGAATTAAAAAATTTCGGGCAGCTACCCGCATTAAAAGTTATTGGCTGTTTGGTTGGTAATTTTATAATTTCTTTTAATACACAATCTTAAAAGAAATGAATTCAGGAATTGCTTCAGGCGACTTTGTAGTACCAATCCCCCGAAAATGGAGGTAACAAGCAGCGAAGCGGGTGCATTCCAAATCCGACAGATCGGTTGTATCAACACCTGAAGGGTGCAAATACCGTTGAAGGATGAAGAAAATACAGTGCCAGTACTATCTGGCAATAAAAGGCATGATATAATCAATAGCAAAAGCAAAGAACACAATGCGCCTTATGAAAAAAAGCGCCGGACTATTTTTCAAATAGTCCGGCACTTAAAAAATTATAACGAGCGTTTAGTATCCGGAATTTTGCACCAAATAATTCGGCAAATTGGATGCTCCGTCTACGGCTGTTTGTGGTATCGGGAAGATTCTTTTCTTTTTATCAGTATTTGATTTTTCAGTCCAGGCACCTTCATATTTACCAAAGCGTATCATATCGGTGCGGCGATTCATTTCCCAATAAAATTCAAATCCTCTTTCTCTAAAGAGTAAATCTAACGTGAACGTACCGGTGAGTGCAGTTGGCTGAACGGTGTAAGCAGTTCTTGAAAGCCGCACGGTATTTACATCGGCCAATGCACCAACTGCATCTCCTTTGCGAAGTTTTGCTTCGGCACGCATCATATAAATATCAGCCAGTCGTACGATAGTGATATCCGCCTCACCAAAGTTTCTACCACTCACAGATTTTTTGCTAAACTCATATTTTTCTACCCGGTAACCAGTTGAATAATTGCTGCCTGCTGTTGTAAAATCAATCATTTCTGTAAACTCTACCGGCAGGGTTGGATTACTGCGGGATGCATTGAACAGTTTACCTACTTTGAATTTGCCATCGGAGCACTTTACAAACACCCCATTTTTTCGGATAAGGCCATATTGTTGCCCACGCAGAATACCACGGTCTACATTAAAATCAGTCACACAACTATCGCCCGGATTGGTATTCATTGAAACATTTTGTTTAAAAAACCGGGGGTCAGCCTGTGCAGGGTCTACCGCACCATAAGCACTTACCCAACTGCGATAAAAGTCGGAGGTAATGGCCGGTCCGTCTGTTCCGTTTGCACCCGGAAAAGCAGTCAATGGAAATTGATCACCGGATAGTGAGAAATAAGCCAACCTGTTATGTCCGTTTAAATCGGCACGCTGGTCTACTGCAAAAATCAGTTCTTTATTATTGTGATTGTCATTCCCAAAAATTGCAAAATAATCAGCCGATAATGCAAACTGTCCGGAGCTGATAACCTTATCACAATAATTGATGACCTCATTCATATCCTCTGTCTTAAACTGAAAAGCATCTGCATAAATATCTCTATACACAGGCGTGTTCAGGTTGAGTCTTGCCAGCAAACCCCATACACCGGCTTTGGTTAGTCTGCCCGGACCAGTGGTATTATCCAGCAATGGTTCTGCAGCAAGCAATTCACTTTTAATATAATCAACCGCCGCTGCTCCACGAACAATTTTAGAAACTGCACCCGGATCCTCTTTGATATACGCTATACCAAAAAGATCAAGACTCAGTAAATTATAAAAGGCCCGCATAGCCCTTGCCTCCGCGATGTAAGTGGGTGCAATTGGATCTGTATTGCTTTTTAAAGAAAAAATAGCGGTCACTGTTCTTGAGATTCCCTGCGTAATAGTATTCCAGGTATTTCTCACGTTCGGATCGGTTGAGGTGGTTTCATGCCGGTGGAGGGAAACAAAGATACCATTGTCGCCCCAGTCTGTTCCGCCGCGGTAGGGTAAAATGGCTTCATCGGTTGAAATTTCCTGCAAGGCAAAATACCTCGTATGTTCGTGCAAAGTTGGCAGCAATGCATAAAAAGGTGCGATTTGTCCATCTGCTATTTGCCTTTCAGTAAGCCCCCTGGTAGAAACTGATTCATCCAGTATTTTTTCATTGAGCTTGGTACAACCGGCAGCCAATGCAACGATACCAGCGAACAGTGCTGTTTTATAAATTATTTTTTTCATTGTCTTATTGTTTAACTTTTTTTTCAAAAAATCCTATCAGGTGTGATAGTTGTTTTTAGTTCGGTTTAGAAAGATATGTTCAACCCAAAAATTACAGTCCTTGCTTTGGGATAACTCAGGTAATCAATACCAGAGGATATCACACTATCACCGCTTGTTCTATCCGTATTTACTTCCGGATCGTATCCGTCATATTTGGTAATTACAAAAAGATTTTGACCCGTAATGGAAAGTCGGATAGCAGAAGCCCACTTAATACCCATTTTGGCTGTGTTGAAAGTATATCCCAATGCGGCATTGTTTAAACGCAGGTAAGCACCGTTTTTAAGATAGCGGGTACTGATGCCTGCGGCGTTAAAGGTTGATTCTTCCGGACTGCCTATACCTTCGGCGGTGGTGTTAATCCCTTTTACCAAACGAGCCTTATAAAAGAAACTGTTGGCGGTATTGTCGTAAATCTTATTACCCGACACTCCGTTGAAATTGACGGTAAAATCAAAACCTTTGTAACCAAGATTACTTGAAAAATTGTACATCATCGTCGGGAGTGCTGAACCTGCAGCAATCCTGTCTTTGTCGGAAACAATGCCATCATTATCTACATCGCGGTATTTGCTGGTGCCGTTGGTATTAAAGCCAATAAAATCAAGCAGGTAAAATGTACCCAATGGCTGATTGTTGATATACCCATTTAGCGTAGCAGAGGTAAGCCCTGAACCAGATGCAGAACCGGAAGTAATTACCTTATAAGGCGAATTGGTCACTTCATTGCTGATGAAAGTAATATTTCCAGCTACACTGTAAGTAAGCAATTTGTTGGTCGTATTGCGGTACTCAAGGTCAATTTCAATCCCCTGGTTGGTTATTTTCATATTTTCTACATTATCAAAATAAGACTGTACCGGTTGTATTGGATCAGAGGGTATGGAAGTGAGCAGGATATTGCTGGATACTTTTCTAAACACATCGATCGATCCGTTCAGTTTACCTTTTAGCAATCCAAAGTCTACAGCAATATTGGTTTGTTTGGAAACCTCCCATTGAAGATCCGGATTATCAAGCCGCACAAAAGTGATACCGGCCGGATAGGGGCCTGTGCCTGATAACGGGTAACTGGTAGAGCCAGATACGGATGAAGTGTAAGATGCCTGGGTAACTTTTGCAGGTATTTCCTGGTTTCCGGTTTGGCCCCAGCCAGCCCTCAACTTCAGGTTACTGAAAAAGGAATTGGCCATAAAGTTTTCTTCTGATATTTTCCAGCCCAAAGAAAAAGAAGGGAAGTAACCGTATTTGTTATTGCCACCAAATTTGGTAGAACCATCCGCCCTGAAGTTGGCGGTAGCCAGGTATTTATTTTTATATTGGTAATTCACCCTGCCAAAAAGAGACTGCAGTTCATTCTCAATTGCATAACCGCCGGGTCTGTTATTTATTAGGTTAAGCTCTTGACCAAGTCCCGGGTTATATTGTGGTTCAATACCGGTAATAGCAAATCGGTTGATGCTATAATTTCGCCCCTGCAAAAATATTTTTTGATAAGAATGCCCCGCAAGCACTGAAAAACCATGATCGCCTGTATTAAAATTATAGGTTAGATAGTTTTCGACCAGGGTGTTTTTGTTGGTTGTGTAAAAGGTTTCCAGTCTGCCGTCTATAACAGGCACCAGGTTTGGCAACGATTGGAAATCTCTTGTACCGGTAGAATTATCAACACCAAAATTGAGTTTGTAAATCAACCCTTTTGCAAGTTTAACGGATGTAGAAATGTTACCCAGTATCCTGTTGATTTTTGTAATGTCTTTTTGTAATTTAAAAGATTGCAATGGATTGTTTATATTCTGATATTGTGCAGGAATTCCATTGGCATCATAAACCGGATAGGTAGGATTGTTGGAAAGTGCATCACCCAGCGCACCTGAAATTGGCGGCCGGTTATTGACCGTTCCGGTAGCAGTCAGATTTGCTTCGATGATTAATTTATCCTGTAGAAATTTTTGCGTAGCGTTGAAGCGTCCGGTATAACGATCAAAGTCATTCATCTTAATAATACCTTCCTGCTTTTGCATTCCAAAAGAGGCATAGTAGGTAAGCTTATCAGCACCGCCACTCAATGCCACATTATAATTTTGTGTGAGTGCTGTTCTGGTAATTTCTTTTTGCCAATCCGTATCAGCTCCTTTATCATCTAATACTCCACCAACTTTCACTACCTGTGCTCTATACTCACTTGCCTTAAATACCGGAAGTGCTCTTGCTATAGAAGACACACCTAAATTGGTAGTCAACGTAAGTATAGATAAGCCAGCCTTTCCTCTTTTGGTAGTTACTAACACTACACCATTGGAACCACGGGAACCGTAGATGGCTGTTGCAGAAGCATCTTTCAACACATCGATTGATTCAATGTCCTGAGGGTTTAAAAAGTTTAAAGGATTACCGCCGCCAGTGCTATTGTTATCCAGCGCCACACCATCTATTACGAATAATGGAGTGCTTTGTGCTCTTAAACTACCGGGGCCACGAATGGTAATATTTATTGCCCCGCCCGGTTCGCCACTGGCTGATGTTACATTTACACCCGCTACTTTACCTTGCAGCAATTGCTCCGGCGCATTGATGATTCCCCTGTTAAAGGCTTCGCTTTTAATCGACTTAACCGAGCCTGTTACGTCCCTTTTGCTTTGGGTACCATAGCCCACTACAACCACCTGGGCAAGGTCTGAACTTGCCGGTTGTAATTTCACATCAATTACAGATTGTCCTTTAACGGAAATCTGCTGGGTGGCGTATCCCACAAACGTAAAAACCAGCACTGCATTTTCATTGGCAAGAGTAATACTATAGTTTCCATTCGCATCAGTAGTAGTACTTTTGTTACTACCATTTACTGCAATATTGGCACCGGTGAGTTCTTTGCCTGTTGAAGCATCGGTCACTTTTCCGGTGATCGTTTGTTCAATTGGATATTGATTATTTTTTCGGGGAACACCTTTACCAAACACATGCGCCAGGCTTGTAAAGGATAGAATTGTGAGCAGGAGTAGAAAGGGTATGAACCCGCGTTTCCAGTCTGATTTTTTTGTCATTTAGTAATGGTTTAATTGTTTTTTTACAAAAAGTGTACAAAAGAAAAGAAAGGTTACCGGTAATAATGCAGTTAGAATTTTTGTTAATGTTTTGATAGCAATAACTTAATATTAAAATAATTTAATTTAAAAGAGCAACTGATAAATGGTCCCCTAATTTTAAGTAATATTGAATCAATTTAACTTCAATTATAACCATGAGAATTTTTAATTTCGCTTTGCTTTTATGCATACTGCATTTAGTGACACCGGCTATCAGCCAGCCAATTTTGTTTACTACCGCCAATGCACATTCGCACAATGACTATGCACAGCAAAATCCTTTCGCAGCAGCCTACAATGAACAGTTTGGCTCCATTGAAGCGGATATACATTTAAGGAACGGATTGCTGCTGGTAGGGCACGACTCTGTGGATTTAACCAGCAGCCGTACATTGGAAAACATGTACCTGAAACCATTAGCCACCTACATCAAAACAAATGGCGGCTTTGCTTATAAAGACACCAGCCGACATTTACAACTGCTGATTGATGTAAAAACAGACAGCGTTAAAACATTGGATGCACTGGTTTTACTGCTAAAAAAATATCCGGCTATTATCAAAAGTAAATCTGTACGCATCGTGATTTCCGGAAACCGGCCGGTGGAAAGTATCTACCACCGCTATCCATCCTTTATCTGGTTTGATGGGCGACTCAATAAAAATTATACTTCGCAAGCCTTGTCAAGGATCGCATTGCTTAGTGATGATTTTACCAATTATTCAAACCGGAAAGAAAAAGATCCTATTTCTAACAGTGAATTAAAAAAGCTGTCAAGGCTTATAACGGCAGCACATAGCTTGCAAAAACCAGTCAGGTTTTGGGCAAGTCCCGATCATGCCGCCGTATGGGCTGCACTGGCCAAACTAAAAGTAGATTATATCAACACCGATAACATTGCCGGGCTCTCCGATTTCCTGCAACAACGCAACGAAGCTCATCGGATACTGCCTTACAACCGCATCATCCGGTCGGCAGGTGATGTGGTACGATTTGGTAATCCTGATTTAGAAAACCATGCACTGGATGCCGCTATTTTAAATGCAGATGGGCAGTTGGTGATTGAAGACCGTTATGGCATTGTTGTATTGGACGCCAACAAAAAAAAGGTCATTGACCGCTGGACATTTACCGATATTCCCCGTTACAAAAATTTCATGAGCACTTATTCGGGCATACGCAGTTTTACTGAAAAAGGTAAAACATGGATATTGTGGAGTGCTGCAGACAGAAGTGGAAAAGGGGCCATTATGATGGCAGAATGGGCGGATGGATTTTTCAATGTGTCTGACATTGCCTTTGAAAAAAAAGTCCCCGCAGCAAGTGCGCTTCCCAATGAAATTGAACTCACCAGGGAGCAGGACGGACTTTATATTTATGTTGTGCTCAACGGCAACAATGAATTACTAAAAATAAAATGGAGTAATAAAAATATTGTTTGGAGAGTGCCAACCGGCGTTGCACCTTTTGGACTGGCGATCGCACATAATAAAATTTATGTTACCAACTGGGCTGGAGCCAATGCAACTGATAGCACCAAAGAAAGAGCAGGAGTGCCATGGGGTCTTGCCTATACTGATCCCCGGACCGGAGCAACATCCAGTGGTACTGTAACAGTATTTGATCCCGCCACCGGCAACAACTTACAAGAGATTGAAGTTGGCTTGCATCCCAATGCAGTGGAGGCTTCAAAAGATGGTAAATATATTTATGTTGCCAATGGCTCCAGCGACAACATTTCTGTAATTCATACCAAAACAAATACCGTTGCAGAAACCATTGAAGTAGGTTTACTAAAAGGAAAATATAGTTTGCAAGGCAGCACGCCCAACGGATTGGAGTTAAGTGCAGACAACCATACTTTATATGTAGCCAACGGATTGGACAACGCCATTGCAGTTGTTCAACTTGGCAAGGCAGCCTCCGCTTCCGGGAAAGGAAAATCGCATGTAGCAGGCTATATTCCAACGGAAGCTTATCCAGGCGGATTAAAAATTATACAGGACAAACTGTTTGTTACAAACCTTGAATCTGACGGGGCCAATGTAGTCAATCCATCAAAAAATGCCCGGTCTATTCACAATCAACTGGGCTCGGTAAGCATTATCCCATTGCCTGATAAAAAAGCACTGGACACCTACACGCAGGAGGTAGCCCAACTGAATCTATTGAACAGAACGGAACAGTTACAACTTGAACCTAGGGAAGGTGTAGCCGCAGTTCCTGTTCCGGAGCGTTTGGGGGAACCCTCTGTTTTTAAACATGTGGTGTACATCATTAAAGAAAACAAAACATACGACCAGGTTTTTGGGGATATGCCCATGGGTAAGAACGACAAAGACCTCTGCGTTTTTGGAGAAAAAATTACACCGAATATGCATGCCCTCGGCAAACAATTCGGCTGGATGGATGACTATTATGCTTCCGGAAAATCGTCTGCGGAAGGCCATCAATGGACCGATGCCGGCATGGTGTCTGATTATGTGGAGAAGAATGTACGTGCCTGGTTTAGAAGCTATCCGCACCGGCAGGAAGATGCGCTGGTTTACAACAAAAGTGGGTTTATCTGGAACCATGCTTTGGACCATGGCAAAACAGTAAGAGTGTATGGGGAAGCCTGTACAACAGAATACGACCGTAACTTAAAATGGGCCGATCTGTACGCAGATTATAAACAGGGAAAAAAGCCACAATGGTATAACCAGAGTACCATTGCAAGACTACGCCCAATCATCCACCCTACCTTTCCGGATTGTGATAACATCTCATTCAGTGATCAGCACCGGGCCGATATTTTTATAGAAGAATGGAAGCAATATGAACAGGGCGACAGTCTGCCGAACTTGCTTATTTTGTCTTTGCCAAATGATCACAGCGCCGGCACATCGCCCAACTTTCCTACACCCAACGCCATGGTGGCCGACAATGATCTGGCAGTAGGCAGAATCGTGGAAATGATCAGCAAAAGCAAGTACTGGGATTCAACGGTCATCTTCATCACCCAGGATGATTCGCAAAGTGGATGGGATCATATTTCTGCTTACAGAACAGTAGGGCTTACCGTTAGTCCGTACAGCAACGGCAAACTGGTATCTACCAATTACAACCAGACTTCCATGCTGCGTACCATTGAACAGATACTGGGATTACCACCCATGAATATTATGGATGGCACAGCAAGACTGATGACGGATTGTTTTCAAAAAACAAAAAATTCATTGACTTATACAAGTTTGCCGAACAATATACCACTTGACCAAATGAATAAACCGTTGCAAGGCTTGCGGGGAAAAGAAAGAAAGTTTGCATTGCAATCGCAGGACGAAGTTTTTAATGAAGTGGATGGTGGTGAAGATGATACCATGAATAAAATCATTTGGTTTTATGCGAAGGGAGATGTGAAGTATCCGGAGATAAAATGATTTTCATTGAATGGGGAAATTTATTGGTGTTAGTAATATATACTTATTAGAAGTATAGAAGCATATTTTGAATACTACCAATAAATACCGTATTGATAGAAAAGCATCTTTAAACTGAAAGGCTTTTTCGTTATTTTTGAAAATATATTTCGACCTAAATTATTTATTTTTTACTAAAAGAAAGTACTTTTATATTCTAGAAATGGCATTTTAAATTTGTACGTAATTAATCTACCAATTGAATTTTATGGAAGAAATTTTTCTTGACAATTTTATTCCCGGCAGTATATTAGTTGAAACGAATTCAAATAATGGAATTCATATTTATGAGAATGGTTCCGTGTTGTATGTGCTCGCTAATACCAGTACTATCGGGCCAATTAATAAGGAAATAAAAGAGGAAATTGTCAGAAGCATAAAGCACTTGTGTAAATCAATTAAATTCAGTTCACTGTATGAAAAACAAACTGACTTTGTAGATGTTGACAGAATAATCTGGGGAACTTATGTTTGGTTCGCTGATGCACCTACACATTACATTCACTATGATGATAATCCTTCAGCCTCAACTTTACAGGCAAGAAAAATTAGATTGTAAACTGCTTAAAACTAAATAATGGAAACATCAGAACTAGGAAAGTTACTTCGTGAATCGTACCAAAATGCCCAAAAAACTGAAAAGGTTACAATGATTCATCTATTTGGAATTAAGTATGCGAACGAAATTAAGCAATGCGGTATAGCAGAAATTATTAAAGAAGCAGGTATTTTTTCAACTTATAGAACTGAGCTCGGTAAAGGAATAAAGCTTGCAAAATATGTCAAGAGTCGTTAATTGATTCGGACCAAGAAAACATATAAACCTTAAATAATGCAATACAGACAATTCGGCAACTCCGGATTAAGAGTGCCTGTTTTAAGTTTTGGTACTGCCACATTTGGCGGCGGTAATGATTTCTTCAAGGCCTGGGGAAGTACGCAGGTGGAGGAAGCCAGCAAGATGGTCAATCTTTGCCTGGATGCGGGCGTGAATTTATTTGATACCGCCAATGTTTATTCCCATGGCATGGCAGAAGAAATTTTAGGAAAAGCCATCGTTGGTTTACGTGATAAAGTACTCATCTCCACCAAGGCTACCTTTCCAATGTCGGATGATATAAATGATTTTGGCTCCTCCCGTTTCAACCTGGTTAAATCCTGTGAAGACAGTCTGAAACGTTTAGGCACCGATCGCATCGACATTTACCACATGCATGGTTTTGATGCCAACACACCGGTGGAAGAAACGCTGAAAGCATTGGACAACCTGGTGCAAAGCGGCAAAGTGCGTTACATTGCCTGTTCCAATTTTTCGGGTTGGCATCTGATGAAATCGCTGTCGGTTTCAGAAAGGTATGGATGGTCGAAATACATTGCTCAACAATGTTATTATTCCCTGCTCAACCGTGATTTTGAATGGGAGTTGATGCCA
>Ga0209490_10005068_pt1 | contig 12061 bp, 5 predicted proteins | sample MAT06_FD_187209 | JGI IMG/M metagenome (GOLD analysis project Ga0209490, IMG submission 187209) | Freshwater microbial communities from Lake Fryxell liftoff mats and glacier meltwater in Antarctica - MAT-06 (SPAdes) (version 2) | ecosystem: Environmental > Aquatic > Freshwater > Ice > Liftoff...
AGATTTATTAAAAACTCTGGCAAGACCTACTGTTGCTTTCGATTACCAGCGAATAATTGCTGACCTGAATTTTGCTGAAGCTAATTTACCTCTTACACAAGCTATTGGACCAGTACGTGCTACTCGTGGTGCTGCCATTGCCATTAAAATGCGCGCATACATGCATAGGGGCCAATGGGATAGTGTAAGGTTTGAAGGCAATAAATTGATTCCAACTACTGTTACTCCACTTACGCCTGCCTCTACTACAAGTATAATAGGAGGTTATGCATTACAAGCTAGTGCTGCTGGTTCTTTTGGGTTACCTGGTGGAAACAGTATTACTGCTGAAAATATCTTCTCTATTAAGAATGACCCACTAGATAATGGTGGTAATAATGGGTCTTTAGCGGGCCAATATGGTACTAATGATTTTGCTGGTCGTGGCTTAGCTAGTATTTCACCAATTATTTGGAATAGAACAGATTGGTTAGCTACCGATTTAAGGCGTTCATTATTATACCTTCAAGGTTCTACAAACAATGGAGCATCTATTGCATCTGGTCAGGCAATTATGACTAGAAAGTACACTGACTATATTGGTAGAGGAGATAATAATCCAATTATTCGTTGGGCTGAAGTGTTGCTAATGCAATCAGAGGCTGAAGCTCGTTTATCGGTAGGTACTGTATCTGCAAGAGCAGTTGACCTATTGAATATGGTGCGCAATCGTTCTAGTGCATCTCCGGCAGCCACTCAATTTACAGTAGCTAGTTTTGCTGATGATTTAGCAGAAGTTGGTGCAATTTTGTTGGAACGTAGAATTGAGTTGTTGGCAGAAGGTAAGCGATGGGCCGACATTCACAGAACAGTGTTGGATCCAATTGCTGCTTTACGACCTGTAGGTATTCCTGCAAAAGTGGTGAATGGCACTAGCGGAATGGGAATTTATGGATTTGGATTAGCTGTTACAGCTGGTCAACCTGCTATTCCTTATGCTGATTTCCGTTTTATTTGGCCTTTGCCGGTTGGGGAAGTTACCCAGAATCCAATTGTTGTTCAAAATCCAGGTTACTAAAAAATAAATTTAAACTAGCATGAAAAATACTATTTTCAATAGAACAGGTTTGTATAGCTTACTTATTGGCGCGGTTGCATTTTCTACTTCTTGTAAAAAAGAATTGCCTGCTGCTACAATAGACGATACACCTGAAGCATATGTAGCGGTTCATAACTTTGCGCTACTTGCAGGAACATCTTCTTCTGTTTTTTTAAACAACAGTCAACTAGCTTTGGGCGGTTCAAACGTTGCATTAACAGTAGGCGGAAGTTTACTGGGCAACTACATTGGAGTTAATCCTGGGGATGTATCTGTGGGCTTAAGAACTTCAACTGGTTCTGCCAACTATGCTACACGCACTGTTAATTTAGCAAAGACCTCAGCTAATTCATTTTTTGCTTTTGATACTTTAACAGCTGCTGGTACAGCCAGAATGTTGGTGTTGAATAATAATATGGTTGCTGCAGCAAGCGGAACAACTAATATTCGTTTTTTGCATCTTTCTCCTAATGCGGGTCCTGTTAACGTAACATTAGTTAGAACTTTAGATCAGTTTGGTCTTGCTACTACAGGAACCATTACTTTAAGTAATGTTCCATACATTGGAGTGAGTGCTGCACCTAATGAAGCTACTTTATCTGCTTTCACCAATATTCCTGCTGGCACTTATACTGTTACAGTTCTTTCTGGAACTACTTCAGTATTAACTACCCCAGTTACATTGAGAGAAAGCAAAAATTATAGTATTGTAGCTCGTGGTTTTGCAACTTCTAGACCTTCAATTCCTGCGGGTCAGGCTTTAGGTGCTTCTTTATTGCTGCACAACCCTTAATAGATAAGAAAATTATAATACAAAAGCGAGCCCCGATTTATCGGGGCTTTTTTTATTCCTAGTAGCTATGGAAATTTATTCCTTTTATCTATTAAATTTTATATAATTTAAATGCATTTAAAATTAATTTGTAAATAATTTTTTTGTAAAGAATTAATAATTAAATATTTATGTATATTGAATAAATAATATATAATAAATTATTTTTCTTTTTAGCTTCTGATAATATTTTTTTGTTATCAAATGCAGCTAAATTTTAACAATTACTGCCTATATTTAACATCTTCTAAACTAAAAATTAAACGCTCATGAGAAAATTCTTCTTTCTGTGCCTTTCATTGGTCGCTGTTTTTGTGCAGTTATCTGCTCAAAACAGAACCATTACAGGTAAAATTACCGATGAAAAAGGCGCCGGTATAGCCGGTGTATCCGTTTTAGTGAAAGGCTCCATTGTTGGAGTTACTACTGATGCTGATGGTAATTATAAGCTAACTGCACCAACAACTGCTAAAACACTTATATTTTCAGCACTTAACTTCACTGATAAAGAAATGAATATTGGAAATTCAGCCAACATTTCTACTTCTTTAACTGGTAAAGATGATAATCTTTCCGAAGTTGTAGTAACTTCTTTTGGAATTAAAAGAGATGCCAAAACTTTGGGATATTCAACCCCAAAAATATCTGCAGAAGATTTAACACAAGTAAGAAATACCAATATTACCAATGCGATAGTAGGTAAAGTAGCTGGTGTTAGAACTTCAGGAACTGGAGGTTCATTTTCTGGATCTGCAATTCTTATTAGAGGATATACGTCTATGACTGGTAGCAGTGCACCGTTATTTGTATTAGATGGTGTGCCGATTGATAATGGCGGTGGTGGCGTTGCATTGCAAGGTGGTGTTACCAACTCAAATCGTGCAGTTGATATTAACCCCGATGATATTGAAGACCTTACTGTATTAAAAGGAGCTGCAGCTACATCTCTTTATGGATCTAGAGGTGCTGCAGGTGTAATTTTAATAACTACTAAAAAAGGGAAAAGAAAAGCTAAGAATAATGTAGATTTCAATTCATCTTATGCAGTGGTTTCTGTTAACAGATTACCCGATTACCAAAATGAATATGCACAAGGAACTTCAAGTTCAAGTTTAACTTTACCTGCAACTTCAACAGTAGGTATATATAATTTTAACGCTGCAACTTCATGGGGTCCTCGAATGATTGGACAAACCGTAACTAACTTTTTTGGACGACCGGAAGCGCTAAGAGCATATCCTAATAACGTTTCGGATATTGTACAAAATGGGTTTAATCGCCAAAATACAATCGGTATTAGTGGTGGAACTGATAAAACAACTTACCGTGTTTCATATAACAACACTAAAGAAACATATGTATTGCGCGCAAATGAATTGAATAAAAATGTATTATCACTTAATTTAAATTCAGAAGTTACCGATAAACTTTCTGTTTCTTCATACTTAAGTATAAATAATACATCTTCTATTAGATCTCAACAAGGTAATCAGTTATCAAATCCTTTTTTCCGTGGATTATTTACTCCTCGTAGTTATGATTTAACTGGAAGTCCTTATTATAATGCAGCAGGTGGTCAATTGTATTATGGTGGAGAAGATAATCCTTATTGGTCTTTAGATAATGTAAGGTATAATGATGAAGTAAATAGATTTATTGGTAATGTGGGTGCTCGGTATAAATTCAATAGTTGGTTAAATGCCGATTTTAAATTAGGTGCCGACATTCAGAGCTTTAGATCACATGGTTTTGACGAAATTGGATCACGTGGTGGTGGTAATACATCTGCAAATGGAACAGGAGGTGTAAGTGATGTAAGAAATAATTTAAGAAATATCAATTCATATTTAACCTTAAATGCTCAAAAGAAATTTGGCAACTTTAATGTATCTGGAACTTTAGGAAATGAAATTTTTGATAATTTTTCAAATAGCCTTTCTGTTAGAAGTACTGGATTAGCAATTAGAGGATTTGATCAAATAAGTAATGCAACTGTTCATAATGCTCCTTCTGTTGGAACCGGTCAGGTAAGAACAATAGGTGTATTTGCAGATGTAGTTGTAGATTACAAAAGATGGTTATCATTAAACGTAAAAGCTAGAAATGACTTTGCTTCTACTCTTGCTCCTGGAAGTCAATCAATATTTTATCCAGCGGCTGCATTAAGTGCTTCAATGACCGATGCAATTCCTACTTTAAAAAATAAAGTATTGAATTCATGGAAATTACGTGCTAACTATGGTGTTGTAGGACGCGCAGCTCCTGCTTACAATACAGACAACTATGCAGCATTAGGTGGTGCAGCTGATGGTTTTGGACCAAATATTACTTATCCTTTTAATGGTTTATCTGGTTATACAATTTCTAATGCCGCTGGTAATCCAAAATTAAGACCTGAATTTACAACTGAGTGGGAAATAGGAACAGATATTGCTTTATTTGATAATAGAGTAACTATTCAAGCCAATTACTACGTTCGTAAATTAACAGATGGTTTATTTGGTGTGCCAGTTTCTCCAGCTTCTGGTGTAACATCATTATTCCAAAACGCGGGTGAAATTGAAACAAAAGGAACTGAACTTACTTTAGGATTGGTTCCAATAAAAAGTAGAAATTTTACTTGGAGTATTAATGCCAACTATACCCAATTTAGAAGTATGGTAACTAAATTAGCACCAGGTGTAACTGTAATTACTTTAGCTGGATTTACAACTCCAAATATTAGATTGGTTGAGGGCGAAGAATACGGAGCAATTTTCGGCAATGCTTATCAGAGAGATGCTCAAGGCAGAATGATTTTACAAACTACAGGTGTTAATGCGGGCTTACCTCTTCCTACTTCTGGAGTTGTTAAATTAGGTAATTCTAATCCAAGATATACCGTTGGTATTACCAATACTTTCTCTTACAAAATGTTTACTTTAGATGTGTTATTTGATATTCGAGAGGGTGGAGATTTGTATAGTAGAAATTTAGCTGACTTAAGAAGAAATGGTGCTGTAATTGAAACTGCTGAGTTAGCAAGATTCGATAAAGACAATGTAACTCCTTTACGTAATTACCAGTTTACTGGTGTTGATGCAACTGGAGCCGCAGTAAATGTTCCAATTCGTGCTGATCAATACTGGGGAAATGCTGGAAAGTATGTTGCAGCTGAAGGTTTTATGGTAAATACTTCTTGGTTTAGAGTACGAGAGATGAATCTTACTATGAAATTGCCTAAAAATTTAATCGATAAAACTCCATTTGGTAATATAGAATTTGGTGTATTTGGAAGAAACTTATTCTTAAAAGCGAGAGACTATCCTCACCTTGATCCAGAACAAAATGCTTTGGGTTCAAGCAATATTGGAGGTTTAGAATTTAATGCTAATCCTGCAACTCGAACATTGGGATTCAACTTAAGATTAACTTTCTAACTAAACATTATCAATCATAAAATTTTTAAAAATGAAAAAAATATTAATTGCAATATCATTGGTTTTTTTGATAGGGCTTAGTTCTTGCAAAAAATACCTAGATATTAATAAAGATCCGGATAGAATTGCTGAAACATCTGCTCCTATTGATTTATTGTTAACAAACGTAACTGTAAATACAGGGTTTCATTCTGGCAGTGATCTTAACAGATATTCTAATATCATCATGCAACAGTACTCTGGGCAAACAACAGGAGGCGAAACTCAAACTCAGCAATATGAAAAGTATCTTTTACAATCTGCAGATGTAAATAATATGTGGAGTGCTTTTTATGCAGTTATGTTAAATGATATTGAAATAATTATTCGTTTAGCTACAGCTCAAAATGCACCTTATTATAGAGGTGTTGCAAAGTTGTTAAAAGCCTATAACTATCATCATTTAGTAGATGCATTTGGTAATGTCCCTTTTAGTGAAACTCAACAAACTGGTTCAAACCCTTCGCCAAAGTTTGATAACGGAGCTGCAATATATACTGGTTTAATAGCCAATATTGATGAAGCATTGGTAGATTTAAATAGTGTGTCTACAGGTTTGGCTCCAGGAAACAACTCAACTATTTATTCTGGGAACTTCACAACAAGAAGAGCTAACTGGATTAGATTTGGCAACACATTAAAGCTAAGATTACTTTTACACTATTCTAAACTAAATAGAGCTGATTGTGTGGCCAGAATTACTGCTTTAGTAAACTTAACTGGTGTTACATTCTTCGCAGCAAATGCTGATAATTTTGAAATGCCTTTCTTTAGTGTAACAGACAGACAAAATCCAATTGATCAGTTTGAAATGAGAAGAACTAATAATTTATTTCCTAATAAATTTTTAGTTGATGCAATGAATGCTACTGCTGATCCAAGAAGACCATTTTATTTCACTCCATTTCCATTTACTTCAACAAATTATGTTGGAGCTGCATCTGGAGATCCACAATCACAAAACTATTCTCGATTCCATACTTTCTTAAGAGGTAATGGAACTGGGGGTACACCTACACCAAATGGTGCATTAAATCCTTTACCTGCACAAGGTGGTATTTTGTATGATGGAGCTCAGGTGGTAAGGATGCTTACTTTTGCCGAGTATAATTTTATGAGAGCTGAAGCTGCAGTATATGGCGCACCTGGTGTTGCTGAAACATTTTTTCAAGCTGGTATTACTGCAAGTATGACTGCAGCAGGTGTTTCTGCTCCAAATATTGCAACTTATATAGCTGCTAATGGTACATTAACTGGAACTGAAGCTCAGCGTATCAATAGAATTATTTCAGAAAAATTTGTAGCCAGCTATGGGGTTATGCAAGAAAGCTGGACCGATTGGAGAAGAACAGGATTTCCTTCAATTGTAAGAGTTAGTAATGCAGTAACTACTGCAATTCCTAGAAGCTTACCTTATCCTCAAAGTGAGATTGATGCAAATAGAAATGCACCACCACAAAAACCAGATTTATTGGTTCGTACATTTTGGGATACACCTTAATAGTTGATTTTTATTATAAAAATAGCCGCTTCATTTTTGAAGCGGCTATTTTTTTTGAGTTTATAAAGTGAATTTTACTTTTCATCAATTAATTAAACTATTTAAGAACATTGTTTAATTGCTTAACTAAATCACTACCCCTCAAATCGGCAGCAATGATCTTTCCTTGCGGATCTATTAATACATTAAACGGAATTGCTGATAACTGATACAAACCTACCATACTGCTTTCCCATTGCTTTAAATCGCTCACCTGCATCCAATTTAATTGGTCATCTTTAATTGCTTTTAACCATGCCTCTTTATCATTGTCTAGTGAAACACCTAGAATAGTAAAATTTTTATTCTTGAATTGTTTGTAAGCTGCTACTACATTTGGATTTTCTCTTCTACACGGTCCACACCAGCTTGCCCAAAAATCTACCAACACATATTTGCCCTTTAAACTGCTTAATAAAAATGGTTTCCCATTCACATCAGGCAAACTAATTTCAGGCGCATTTTTATTGAGTAATGTAAAGCTAGGTGCTTCAGGCGCAGCACTTGGAACCGGTTTGGTATTTACCAATACTTTAATTTTTTGTAAGCCTGTATGCTCTTTAAACTTATCGGCCGACTCATTAACCAATACTTTAAGTTCATCGGCATTTAATGTGCGAGAGGCCATTCCTATTGCATAATATTTAGCTGCTGGACTTTTACTTTCTTTTATAAAACTACGAATAGTAGTATTCATATTTTTAATCTGCGTTTCTCTTTCCGTTTTAGCAATGGTTAATAAGCTATCGTTACTAGGTACTTTTTGTAGCGTGTCTATTTGCTTAAAAATGGCATATAGATCAGCATCTTGCTTTTTATAGTTTTCAAATAAAGTATGTAAACTTTCAGATGCTTTAGATCCAGTAATTTTATAGTCTGTGAATTTATTTACATCCAACGCAACTTCAATTATATCATTGTCGTTCACAATTAATACATCCGGACCATCTTCTAACACCAACCTATACAATCCCTCTTCTCTTGCAATTCCTTTTAAGGAAAATTTTCCATTTTTTTCAATGCTACCAGAATCTAATACAATTGGGTTTTCACCTCCAAACGGGAGCTCCTCCAAAAATACCTTTGTTGAAACAGCATTTTTGATTGTACCTGTAACTGTAAACCCACCATATTTTTTTTGCTGACAAGCAGTTAAAAAAATGACTACTCCAATTAACACTAACGATACTTTTTGCATATAATTATTTTAGTTTTTCTTCTAATAATTGAGTTACTATTTTAGGATCTGCTTTGCCCTTGCTTCTTTTTTTAACTTCTCCAACAAATAAACCAATTAATCCTTTTTTGCCTTTTTTGTATTCAGCAACTTTATCGGGCATAGCTTCTAATGCTTCATCTATCCATGTTGCTAATTCACCTGAATCTCTAACTTGCATTAGTTGTAACTCTTCGGCTATACGCAGTGGATTCTCATTCCTTTCAATTAGAACTGGTAAAATTTTTGAAGCCGCTACAGAAAAATTAACTTTTCCTTCTTCTACTAATTGCATTAATTCAACTAAAAGAATTGGCTTTAAATTAAAATCGCCAAAGTCTTTTTGTTGTGTGTTTAAAAATTGTCGAATTGGTCCAAGCATCCAATTGGCAGCTGTTTTATATAATACAGTATATTGAATTACTTGCTTAAAATAATTGGCGGTTGATTTATCCTCACTTAATTGAGCAGCATCGTAATTGCTTAGCCCAAACTCTTGTTGGTATTGTATAAATAAACTTTCTGGTAATATAGGAAGCGCTTTTTCAATATTTTTTATGTATTCATCCGTTAATACAAATGCGGGCAAATCGGGGTCGGGGAAATATCGGTAATCATTTGCTTCTTCTTTATCTCTCAAAGAAAATGTTATGTCATTTGTTGCATCAAAACTTCTGGTCTGTTGTTTAATGGCATTTCCTTTTTCAACTTCTTCAATCATACGACTAATTTCAACTTCAATGGCTTTTTTTACATTTCTAATTGAATTCAAATTCTTTACTTCAACTTTGGTACCTAAAATATTTTCTCCTTTTAAACGAATAGAAACATTTGCATCGCACCTCAAACTTCCTTCTTCCATGTTGCCATCACATATATCGAGCCATCTTACCAGTTTACGAATTTCTGTTACAAACTGCCATGCTTCATCCGCAGAAAAAAGATCAGGTTCGGTTACAATTTCAATTAATGGAGTTCCGGCACGATTTAAATCGATGCAGGTATTTTCATCATCTATATCATGAATGCTTTTGCCAGCGTCTTCTTCTAAATGTATTCTGTTTAATTGAATATATCTTTCACCATCACTTGTTTTAATTTTAACTTTTCCTCCTTTGCAAATAGGGGTAGTATGTTGAGATATTTGATAACCTTTCGGTAGATCTGGATAGAAATAATTTTTTCTTGCGAAATAATTTGTTTGTACAATTTCGCAACCACATGCTAATCCCATTTTGATAGCATATTCAATTGCGGTTTTATTTGTTTTTGGCAAAGTGCCAGGATGCCCCAAAGTAATAGGACTAATATGCGTATTGGGCTCTGCACCAAAAGCTATGCTGTCTCCACAAAACAATTTACTTTTTGTAGAAAGTTGCGCATGCACCTCTAACCCAATTACTGCTTCGTATTTATCTGCATTAATCATAAATCAATTCCTTCACTTTTGCAATCACTGCTTCTAAGTTTGATGCGTCTTGTCCGCCAGCAGTTGCCAATGTTTTTTGTCCGCCTCCACCACCTTTTATTAAAGGGGCAACTTGCTCTTTAATAATTTTTGGTGCTTCTAATCCTTTTTGTGTAGCCATACTATCAGATAAAAGTACGCTTACAGCAGCTTTGCCACCAATATTAGCACAAAGCACAACTATATAGTTCTTGCCTAAATTTTCTTTTAAATCGAATGATAATTTTTTAAGATGATCTGCATTACTAACCTCGACTACTTTTCCAATAAAAAATGCTTCTTCAGTTGCTGAGAATTGGAAAGGAACTCTTTCTCCCAATAAACTTTCTTTGATAGTGATTAACTGTTTGGCTTCTAGGCTTTCTATTTTTTTCTCTAATTCTTGTTTTTCTAAAATAATTTTTTCTACAGCCTTAAATGGATCTTGTGTTTTAAGCAAATTTCCAATTTCCTTTAAACTAGTAAATTGTTCATATATAAAGTTGTATGCATTACTTCCAGTGATTGCTTCAATTCTCCTAACACCAGCTGCAACTGCAGATTCGGCAGTTATTTTTAGCAAGCCTATCATTCCAGTATGCATTACATGGGTTCCTCCACATAATTCAACAGAGTAGTTAGGATCTATAACCACTACACGAACTATATTCCCATATTTCTCTCCAAATAAAGCCATAGCTCCCAATTTCAACGCTTCCTCCTTGGGCATTTCTGTAATAATTACAGGTATATTTTCCCTAATTTTATCATTTACCATTTTTTCGATCAGTCGAATTTCCTCTTCAGTAACTTTAGCAAAATGAGAAAAATCGAATCGAAGTGCATCATAGTTAACTAAAGAACCTTTTTGAGCAACATGTGTACCTAATACTGTTCTAAGTGCAGCATGTAAAAGGTGGGTAGCTGTATGATTATAACACGTATATAATCGTTTTTCAACATTAATTCGTGCAACGAAAATTGCAGCAATATCATTTGGTAATTCATTTACAAAATGAACAATTAATTCGTTTTCCTTTTTAGTATCTGTTACTTCAATAATGGAATCGCCAAATTCTAACCAACCACAATCGCCAACTTGTCCGCCACTCTCTGCATAAAAAGGAGTGGTATTTAAAACTAATTGGTATTGAGTATTTCCTTTTGAACTAATTTTTCTATACTTATTAATTTTGCTTGGAACTAAAATATCTCTATAACCTACAAATCCATCACCTTGTTCTTCGGATACAATTACCCAGTCTTCGGTATCTAAAATAGAGGCAGCTCTACTTCTGTTTTTTTGTTGAAGCATTTCAGACTCAAATCCAGCTTCATCAATTGTAAAATTATTTTCTGTAGCAATTAATTTTGTTAAGTCTAACGGAAATCCAAAAGTGTCGAATAATTCAAAAGCTGGTTTACCCTCAATCTTTTTATTAATTGATGTTTTTATAATGTCATCAATTCTTTTTAATCCTTTATCTAATGTTCTTAAAAAAGCTTCTTCTTCTTCTTTCACCACTTTGGCAACAAAATTCTGTTGCTTAATTAATTCTGGAAATACAGTTTCAAATTGTGTTGCAAGCAATGGTATTAGCTGATGCAACAATGGTTGCTTATAATCTAAGTAAGAATAATAATACCTAACTGCTCTTCTTAAAATTCTTCTAATAACATAGCCAGCACCAGTATTAGCAGGAAGTTGTCCATCAGCAATAGTAAATGCAATGGCCCTGATATGATCGGCAAGTACGCGAAATGCAATAGCTTCTTTACTATCGCTGTAATCGTATTTTTTTCCAGAAATTTTTTCTGTAGCTGCTATGGTGCCAGTAAATACATCAGTATCGTAATTACTTTGTTTTCCTTGTATAACCCTTACAAGTCTTTCAAAGCCCATACCCGTATCTACATGCTGTGCTGGAAGTGGTTGAAGACTTCCATCTTTTAATCGATTGAATTGCATGAATACATTATTCCAAATTTCAATTACTTGAGGATGGTCGTTATTTACCAAAGTTCTTCCATCAAGTAGTTTTCTTTCTTCATTGGATCTGCAATCAACATGAATTTCTGTACACGGTCCACATGGACCCGTATCTCCCATCTCCCAAAAATTATCTTTTTTATTTCCCAATAATATGCTGTCTTCTACAATCACTTTTTTCCATTCATTAAAGGCTTCTTGGTCTTTTGGCAATCCTTCTTTTTCGTCTCCCTCAAAAATGGTTACATAAATTCGATCTTTATCTAGCTTATACACTTCAGTTAAAAGTTCCCAACTCCAAGCAATAGCTTCCGATTTAAAATAATCTCCAAAACTCCAATTACCCAACATTTCGAACATGGTATGATGATAGGTATCTACACCCACTTCTTCGAGGTCATTGTGTTTTCCACTAACACGCAAGCATTTTTGGGTATCTGCAATCCTAGTAAATTCTGGTTTGCGATTTCCCAAAAAATAATCTTTAAACTGGTTCATGC
>Ga0209490_10005074_pt1 | contig 12056 bp, 10 predicted proteins | sample MAT06_FD_187209 | JGI IMG/M metagenome (GOLD analysis project Ga0209490, IMG submission 187209) | Freshwater microbial communities from Lake Fryxell liftoff mats and glacier meltwater in Antarctica - MAT-06 (SPAdes) (version 2) | ecosystem: Environmental > Aquatic > Freshwater > Ice > Liftoff...
CCGGAACCAGTTGTCGATCACAAGTCGCGACTCGTCACCGCGCACAACGGCCTCGTCTGTGGGGTCGAGCTGGACCAGACAGCGCAGTTGGTCAGGATCGGTGACGGGTTCCGGCTGGGCCGCCGCTGCCGAGTCGCCGACCGCGTCCCGCCACGTCGTCGCGGCCTGCTGCACGTCGTCGACGACCGCGACGCCGACCAGGACGACGAACCCGGAGGTGTCGATGTCGAGCAGGAGAACGTGCTGGCCGTTGCTGCCCGGATACCGGAAACCGGCCATCACGGCGTAGCGGGTGCCGTACGTGTCGCGTATCCATCAGACCTCACTGGTGGCAGCGATCCGGGTCGCATCCGACAGCCAGAGAGGTGGTGCGGGCTCGGCGCGCAGCGACTTCACGAATCCCCGGCTGGGCAGCGTCGGAACCAGCGCGGGTGGCGCGATCGCGACGAGACCGTGCAGCAACCAGAAGGGCGGCCGCCACTCTTCGCTGCCGACCGCCTGCGCAAGGCTGTTGCGAGCGGCGTCGGCCAGCTCGGCGAACCACCAGTCGAACCGCAGATCCTCCCGGGCTCGGGGTACGCGGGCACCGGCGGTCGCCGCGCCGGTGGCTGCACGCCGAGCCCGGCCGGGCGGCCCCCGCCCTCCAGCAGCGCCGGCGGCACTGGCCCACCGCATCGATCGCGGACCGTCCTGGACGGTAGCCGTGAGAGTCGGGGTGAAAACCCGGTTCGGCCTTCGCCTCCAACACCCGCGCCACCACCGTCTGAGCGATCCGGTCCCCCACTGTGGGCACCCCTACAATTCTGGTGCCCCCCGGCTTGGGGATCTCCACCGCACGCACCGGCGGCGGAAAGTAGGTGCCCGAGGACATCCGGTTCCAGATCTTGTAGAGATTGCCTTTCAGATCTTTCTCGAAGTCCTCGATGGACACCGCGTCCACGCCCGGTGCGCCCTTGTTCGCTTTCACCTTCACATACGCCTCCCAGACAGCCCGCTTCGAAATGTCGAACGGCTTGCCTGGTGCTTTCAACTCGTCCACGCAACTCCTCCCAGGAGAACCTGGTTGATTGAGTAAACACAGTCACGAACGACCCGGCCCCTTCGCTCCACTCCCGTTACAGGAGCTTCGTCACTACTACGAGCCGGTCCGCCAGCGTATCCGGCGACGGTACTCAATCCCTCACGACTTAGGGCCGCTGGGGACGCTCCCTCTCGCCCGCTGAAACCAGCCGGACGGTGTCCGGACACGCCTTCTCCTGTTCCACACGGAAGCCGCAGACCAGGCTCACGTCGCCTGCATGCCGGACACCACCTGGCCAATAAGCGGGCACCCGCCAGGCTCATCCCGGGATCGTATTGACACCCCGGTTCTGATGTCGCCTCTAAGTTTCGACACGTCAGCAGCGGCCACAGCGGCGGGCCACCCCGCGCCGCTCCCGCAGCAAGACCACCACAGCGCCGATGACAGAGTTCGTCGGCAGCGTCGGGCGTCCACTGCGGATCGCGATCTACCTACGCATCTCCACCGACGAGCTGCACCAGCCCTTCTCCCTGGAGGCCCAGGAACTCAAGCTCCGCGCCTACGTCACCTCCCAGGACAACTGGGAACTCGCCACCCCACCGTTCATCGACCAAGCCTCCGGCGCCACCACCGACCGACCGGCACTGCGGCGTGCGCTCAACGCCACCCGCGCCGGCCGGTTCGACGTCCTGCTGGTCTACCGGGTCGACCGCCTGTCACGGTCGATCCGCGGGCTGTCGGAGATCCTGGCCGGGCTCGACGACATCGGGGTCGCGTTCCGCTCGGCCATCGAACCGTTCGACACCGCCACCTCGGCCGGGCGGATGATGGTCCAGATGCTCGTGGTGTTCGCCGAGTTCGAACGAGCCACGATCATCGACCGGGTCCTCAACGGCATGGAACGCAAAGCCGCCCGCGGCCAATGGCACCGCGCCGACCCTCACCACCCCCCGCTCATCGCACCGGAGGTGTTCGACGAGGCCGAGCAGATCCTCATCGCCCGCGGCGACGACCACACCCACCGTGGCGGCGCCCGATCCGACTACCTGCTCGCCGGGCTCATCTACTGCGCCCGCTGCGGCAAGCGGTACCTCGGCACCTCCGCCCGCGGCCGCCGCTACACCTACCGCTACTACACCTGCTTCACCCGCCAGCGGTACGGCACCACCACTTGCCCCGCCGAACGCCTCCCCACTGACCAGGTCGAACACCGAGTCCTCGACTCCCTGCTCGCCACCCTCTCCGCCACCGACCTCATCGACGAAGCCCTCGGCGACGCCCACGACGACACCATCACCCAACGCGCTGCCTACACCGAAGAACTCGCCACCGTCGAACGCGAGATGATCAAAACCGAGGACGCGATCAACCGCTACCTCACCGCGTTCGAGAACAACACGATGCCCGAAACCGTCTGCGCACCCCGCGTCGAGACCCGCAGCCGCCGCGCCAGCGAGCTACGCGACCGTCGCGACGAACTCGGCCTGCTCATCGACGAAGCCCCCGCCAGCATCAAGCCCAGCCCCGAACACCTCAACGCCCTGCGCGATCGCATCGCCGCGGTCTGGGTCGTGCCCGCGCTGCCCCGGGACTGCCACGAACTGGCGCCGCTTTGCACCACCCGCACGGTGCGCAACGACGTCGAGTGGCTGCGCGAGCTGGGCTACGGGGTCCGGTCGCGCACCGGGCGGGCCGGCGGGTACCGGCTCGGCGCCGGCACGGCTGTGCTGCCGCTGCTGCTCGACGACGACGAGGCCGTCGCCGTCGCCGTGGGGCTGGTCACCGCGGCGTCGGGCTCGGTCACCGGCATCGAGGAGACGTCGCTGCGCGCGCTCGCCAAGCTGGAGCGCACCCTGCCCGCCCGCCTGCGGTACCGGCTCGACGCCCTGCGCGAGGCCACCGTCTCCGCAGCCGGCGGCGGCCCGACGGTCGACGCCGACACCCTCACCACCCTGGCCGCCGCCTGCCGCGACCACGAGCAGCTGCGCTTCGACCACCGCGGCCGCGACGGCGCCGAGCAGCGCCGCCGGGTGGAGCCGCACCGCCTCGTCCACACCGGCCGGCGGTGGTATCTGCTGGTCTTCGACCTCGACCGCGGCGACTGGCGCACCTTCCGTACCGACCGCGTCACCCCGCGCATCCCCACCGGCCCGCGTTTCGTGCCGCGGCAGCCCCCGGAGGACGTCGCCCGCCACGTCGTCCGGGGGACCGCGTCGCTGGCCTGGACCCATCCCGCCCGGATCCGCTTCCTCGCCCCCGCCGAGGTGGTGGCCGAGCACGACCGGATCACCCCGGCCGCGGGCCTGCTCTCCCCCGTGGACGAGCGCAGCTGCCTGTTCGGGACCGGGACCGGCTCCCTGCGCGACCTCGTCACCTACCTCACCGGTCTCGACATCGCGTTCGAGGTGCTCGACCCGCCGGAGCTGCGGGTCCTGCTCCGCGAGTTGGCGGCCCGGTACGCCGCGGCCGCCGCCGGGCCCTGAGCCGCGTGACGGACCGGCGGGCGGACGCCGATATCGTCGACCGTGGTGCTGCCCGACGACCGCGAGAGGACCCCGGCGATGCCGACCGAGACGATCGAGTTCCAGGCGGAGGCCCGCCAACTGCTGCAGCTGATGATCCACTCGATCTACGCCACCAAGGACGTCTTCCTGCGGGAGCTGGTGTCCAACTCCTCCGACGCCCTCGACAAGTTGCGCCTCGCGTCGTTCCAGGACAAGGACCTCGACGTCGACGTCTCCGACCTGCACATCGCGCTCCGCGTCGACCCCGAGGCGCGCACGCTGACCGTGCGGGACAACGGGATCGGGATGTCCCGCGACGAGGTGGTCGGGCTGATCGGCACGATCGCGCGGTCGGGCAGCGCGGAGATGCTCGGCCGGCTTCGGCAGGCCCGCGAGTCGGGGGCGGCCTCCGAGGAGGCGTCCGCGGAGCTGATCGGCCAGTTCGGGGTCGGGTTCTACTCCAGTTTCATGGTCGCCGACCGGGTCGAGATGGTCACCCGGGCCGCCGGGGCCGCCACCGGCGTGCGCTGGGAGTCCGCGGGCGAGGGCACCTACACCGTGGCCGACGCCCCGGACGCGGAGCAGGGGACCACGATCACGCTGCACCTCAAGCCCGCGGACGCCGAGGACGGGCTGCGCGATTACGCCGACCCACACGTCGTCCGGGGCGTCGTCAAGCGCTACTCGGACTTCATCACCTGGCCGATCCGGATGGCGCCCGACGGCGGGGAGGGCGAGCCGGAGGCGGTGAACTCCCGCAAGGCGCTGTGGTCGCGCCCGCAGAGCGACGTGTCGGACGAGGAGTACACCGAGTTCTACCGGCACGTCAGCCACGACTGGCGGGAGCCGCTGGAGACGATCCGGCTCGCCGCCGAGGGGGCGTTCGAGTACCAGGCGCTGCTGTTCCTGCCCGCCCGGGCGCCGATGGACCTGTTCCTGCGCGACAGCCGACGCGGCGTGCAGCTCTACGTCAGGCGCGTGTTCGTCATGGACGACTGCGAAGCGCTCGTGCCCGAGTACCTGCGCTTCGTCAAGGGGGTCGTCGACGCGGCCGATCTGTCGCTCAACGTGTCGCGCGAGATCCTGCAGCAGGACCGGCAGATCCAGCTCATCCGCCGACGGCTGGTCAAGAAGGTGCTCGCGGTGATCCGCACCCTGCTGGACACCGACCCGGAGCGGTACGCGACGTTCTGGTCCGAGCTCGGCCGTGCGGTCAAGGAGGGCCTGCTCTCCGATCACGGCAACCGGCAGGCGATCCTCGAGATCTGCTCCTTCCCCTCCACCCACGACGTCGAGCGGCCCACCACGCTGCGGGACTACGTCGCGCGCATGCCCGAGGGCCAGGATGCCGTCTACTACATGACGGGCGCGTCGCGGGCGGCGTTGGAGGGGTCGCCGCACATGGAGGCGTTCCGCGTGAAGGGCTACGAGGTGCTGCTGCTGACCGACCCCGTCGACGAGGTGTGGGTCGACGCCGTGCCCGACTTCGACGGCAAGCCGCTCACCTCGATCGCCAGCGGCGAGGTCGATCTCGGTGGCGACGAGCTCGACGAGGAGACCCGGGAGGGGTTCGAGGCGCTGCTGGCCTGGCTCGCCACCGTGTTGGGCGACGAGGTGAAGGAGGTGCGGCTCTCGCACCGGCTCACCACGTCGGCGGCGTGCCTGGTCGGCGACCCGGGCGACCTCACCCCCACCCTGGAGAAGATGTACCGGGCGATGGGGCAGGAGCCGCCGAAGGTCAAGCGGATCCTGGAGCTGAACCCGCGCAGCCTGCTGGTCACCGGCCTGCGCGGGGCCCACGCGCGGCGTCCCGACGACCCCGACCTGCGCGGGATCGCCGAGCTGCTGCACGGGACGGCGCTGCTGGCCGAGGGCGGCGAGCTCGCGGAGCCGGCCGCCTTCGCCGCGACGCTGGCCGCCCAGCTGGAGAAGGCCCTGTCCCGAGGGTGATCACCAGGACCGGGACACCACCGCCGTAGCCGGCGCCTATGTCCCGACTACGGCGATCAGGGCGGCGCGGCGCAGTCGTAGACCGTCTGCGGGCCGCCGGGTCCGAGGTCCGGCGAGGTCGCGGCGTCCTGGGCGCCGTAGCGGGCGGGATCGACGGCGGTGCAGTGGTCGCGGACCCAGGCCCTGCGCTCCGCGGTGACGGCGTTGCCCTCGACGGTGCCCAGCATCCGTCCCAGCGCGCCGGCGGCGTCGGCGGCGAGGACGAACCGGACGCGTCCCTCCTCGGCCCACCGGGTCCGCGTCGACGTTGCTGCCGCACACGACGGCGATCACGTGGGGGCCGGCGAAGCGGTCAGGGCATCGAGGATCGCCGCGATGCCAAGTGGGACCGAGAGCTCGACCACGAGGCCCGCGTGGTCGAGGAGCGCTGTCCACCAATCTCCAACGCGGCACCCGGCGTGAGGACGCGATGAAGCTCAGCTGCGGGGACCGCTGGCGACCGCACGTCCCGCGCGAGCCCTTGCGGGCTGTATCGGGCACAGCGGCGCGCGGCGCCGCGCTGAATAACGAGCGGGGCCCTGCTCCGTCTCGACACACGCACCCGACAAGGGGTCATCCTGACCCGGCCCACCGACCGCGACGACTATCTCGCTCAGCTCGGCTCCCCAGCGACTCGAACACCTCAGCCCGCCGAGCGACGAACCACCCCGAACCACGGCGACTACCTGCCGAGCGGCTGGAAGGTCGCCTGAACGCCGAGCGAGCCGCCGCGCTTCAATGCCGACCTCGCCTCTTCGGCGGCACACGAGCAGCTGTCGCCGACTAAGGGCTCGCGTTGAAGTAAGGGCTCGCGTTGAAGTAAGTCAGTCGGGTTCGGGTGTGTCGTTGGGGTGCAGGGTGTAGTTCCAGTCGCCGTGGAACTCGTTTCGGGTGATCGGGAGGGCCCGCATCTCTCGATCGCTGATCTTGATCCCGATCGGGTAGAGGCCGGTGTCGAGTGCGGCGGTCACGGTCAGGCCGGTGCCGCGCTCACCCTCGGCGAGTTCGCGCTGTGGCTGCGCCTCGACGACGTCTACTGGGGACCGGAGGGCCGCCGCTCGGTGGACGCCGTGCTCATCGCGTCGGTCATCGGGGCCCTGCTGCTCGTGGAGTTCTCCCCGTTCGACGACGACGCGAACGACAACCGGGTCGTCGCGTCGGTCGTGCTGGTGGTCGACATGCTGTTCGTGCTGGCCGCGATCCTGAACGGGCGCACCCTGCTGGGTGTGCTCGGCGTGTTCGTCCCCCTGCTGGCGCTGGTGGCGGCCTGCCGGCTGGCCCGGCCGCGCTCGCCCTGGGCCTGCCGGTTCTACCGGCTCGGCTCCGGGCGGCTCGCCCGGGCCCGGCGGCGCTTCCCCGACGGCCGGCGCAGCCGGTGGGACCCGCTCGTGGACCTGTTCGCCGGACCCACCGCCGCTCCCGGGCCGGGGACCACGGGGTCCCAGGGGGACTGAGGCGCCCCTCCTCGGCGACACCCGCCGGGCGTGGGACCCAACGTCGTACGGTCGGGGGAGCCGGCACGCAGGCGCGCCGTGGTCACCGCCCGTCGGCACCGGCCGGCGGTCCGGCCCCGTGGGCGAACGAAGCCGCCTCTCGTCCGCGGCCGGTACCCGTCCGGCTCGCGAGGCGGGGGAGCACCCGGCGCAGGTCGTCGAGCAGGAGGTCGGCCAGGTCGTGGGAGAAGCCGTTGCGCACCACGATGCGCAGGGCCTCAATGTCCTCGCGGTGCCCCGGGAAGGTGTACGCCGGCGCGAGCCAGCCCTCCTCGCGCAGCGCCGCGGAGACGTCGAACACCGAGAAGGCCGCTCCGGGAGCGACGGTGAAGGCGAATACGGGCAGCTCGGAGCCGTCGGTCAGCAACCGGAACGGGCCGAGCTCGTCGATGCGGGCGGCCAACGAGGTGGCCACGTCCCGGCACGTCTGCTGCACGCGGCGGTAGCCGTCCCTCCCCAGGCGCAGAAAGTTGTAGTACTGGGCGATGACCTGTCCGCCCGGCCGGGAGAAGTTCAGGGCGAAGGTCGGCATGTCGCCGCCGAGGTAGTTGACGCGGAACACCAGGTCCTCGGGCAGGGCGGCGGCGTCGCGCCACAGGGCCCATCCCACGCCTTGGTAGACCGGGCCGTACTTCTGGCCCGAGGTGTTGATAGACGCCACCCGGTCGAGCCGGAAGTCCCACACCAGGTCGGGGTCGCAGAACGGGGCGATCATCGCGCCGGAGGCCGCGTCCACGTGCACCGGGACGTCGGGCCAGCCAGTCCATGGCGCGGTAGCAGGCGTCGTCGGAGACGGTGTCGATGCCGGTAACGTGCACGTCGTGGGCGACCCAGCTGGTGGCGGCGAGCTTCGAGGACGGCGCCAACGCCCGATTCGCGACCAGCGCGAACAGCACCCGCTCCACGATCGGGTCCCGCCGGGTCCCGGCCGCGAGGCGGCGCAGCAGCAGGTCGATCCCGAGCCGGTGCCACAGCCCATCGAGCAGCCATGCCCCGCCCAGCGGGCGGGACTCGACGAACTCCAGACCGGGAACCCCGACCACACGAGCCCGATCCGGGCCTGTCGAGCTCGTCTCGACACCGACGACGCGGGTCAGCGCGGCGATGAGGCGCTCGATCGCGGGCCGGTCGAGCTGATCGGCGCGACCGAAGGAGTAGAGCACCTTCGTCCGCGCGGTCTTCGCCGTCGGGTCCCACACGTTGTGCGCCAACTGCAGATACGACACCTTCGACCCGTCCCGGTTCCGCCGGGTCGACCTACGCACGAACACGCCACCAGACCTTACACAACTACTAACAGCTCACAGCACCAGAACGAGCATGGTCGTGTCACTAGGGATTCCACCGTGCTGGGCCAGGTCTCACCGCCCTGACCTGCACAAACATCCATGATCATGCACCAGATCACACGTTAGCTGCGGAACCCAGGTACGAGCAGCCCTTCGTAGCGGCCGACGGCACCTAGCGGTCCCCCGACTTCACGATCGACGACGACACGACCGGTACCACTGTGGTCTGGGAGCATCTCGGAATGCTGCACAGACCGTCCTACCGGCGGAAGTGGGAATCGAAGCGCGCCTGGTATCGGACCAACGGGGTCCTCCCCGACGAAGAAGGCGGCGGCCCGAACGGCACACTCGTCACGACGCGCGACGGGGCCGACGGCTCGATCTCCTCGGCTGACATCGAAGCCCTCATCGATCGATTACTGGGCTGAGCCGAGCTGGCGAGCACGCACTACAACTCGATGACGAAGCCCCCGATGGCGATGTCACCGCGTCCGATCGCGAAGAACCTCGGCTTGGTCGGAACTGAGCCAACCCAGATTTTGGCACCGGCTGACCAGTGCCGAGTAGCTGACATCGAGTGCCCGCGCAACCTCTCCCAGAACCTCAGGCTCACCCAGGTCGCCGTCGACCTGGCCGACTACCTTCTGAAGGATCGGGATCGGCATGAGGAAAGCGGCGGCGAATGCGTTGGCACGCTTTTCGATCTCGGCCGGAGCCCACGGACCACTGGCCACGAGTAGCTGGCGGGCGCGACCCTGGTCGAGCAAGAGATGGGCAAGCTCGTGGGCAAGCGTGAACCGCTCGACGACGACACCATGCGCGCGCTGACCGTAGGAGAGGTTGACCAGAATCCCGGCTGACCCACCTTCGGTCAGCACGCTGACGGCACGAAGCTCGGTGTCATCGAGCGCTACCCGCCGAACCCAGACGCCCAGGTCTCTCAGCGTCTGCGCGACATCGACCCTATCGGCGTGATCGCGTCGCGCTGTGCCGTTACCGACCTGAACCCACGCCTCGTCGCCATAGACACTTCCAGCCTCACCGGGCGAAAGACCGGCCACGTCGATCCCGTTCAACACGCTTCGGCCGACGTCGATCACAGTCGTACGGAATGCTGGGCCTGTCGGGGCGCGAAGCGCCTCGACAAAGATTCTCTGAACGTCTTCGATGGAGACCGCTGGCGAGAGTGAGCCGAACAGCAGGCTCACCGGACTCGCTGCCAGATATGGCCGCTGACCGATCCGTTCCGGTCGCCACGATCGAAGTAGCTCCTGCACCTGCCCCGGCATGGCCGCCGCCACCTCGGCCCAGGTGCGGAGGAACCCGTCGGCAGCCGCACCCGCGCCGCTCAACCACGCGAATCGATGGGCATACCGCTCATCACTCGCAAGTCCCGTCAGGGCCGCCTGAAGGGCCAGGATACGCACCGAGTCCGGGTGACGCTCCACGAGCTTGTGGACGAGCGCGGCCAGCGCTTCCTCCAGCGCATCCGAGACGATCTCCACCGGAACGCGTGTCGGCGGGATAGGAGCAAAAGTGACGCCCCATTCGTCTCCTGGCAAGCGATCGGCCCCGCACGAGAACTCGACGGCGTCGCCGTAACGCCGGAGGTAGAGGTCGGGAAGCAATGCGCCAGGAGCGCTGGACCGGAGCCGATGCCGGGCGACCCATTCCTGATGGGCGTCAGCGGCTCCGAAACCGCGACCACTCTGGAAGTCGAACTCGGCGAGGAGCGCGGACCTCTGAGCAGCCCTTGCCGCAGCGTCGGGGAGGGACCCGCGGGGGAGGCGTTCCTCGTGCAGTAGCGGATCCCAGTTGGTCAGCAGCCACTCGACGATAGGCAGCAAATACCAGTGTGCAGATTGCAACTGCTCGCCGTGAGCGTTGCTCTCGCAGACGTTGACTCCACCCGCCCACACGGCGAATGAGCCCCAACTCGCCCGCTCGTCAGCATCGACCATCCAGTCGTCCGCCGTATCGCGGACGAGTGCGAACTCGATCGCGAACGAGGCGGTGTCTCCCGCGAGGTATCGCCAGGTTGTCGATGACATCTCAGTCCCTCAGCCGCAGGCGCTTGATCCGGCCGGCTGCGATCCATTCCTTCTGAACGGCGGTAGGCACGTCCGTCCAGCTGATGGGAAAACCATGCCAGGCGACGTTGCCGTCGGGATCGACAGTGTTGTTGCAGTACGCGCAGTAGGCACGGGCCCCGTCGGTGCCGTATCGCTTGCCGGGGTTTCTCGGATCGACGCTGGCGTGGTCGAAGAGTGCCGGGCCGTCAGCGTCACGCGGGCAGAGCGTGCCACGTGTTCCCGACTGCCACGGGTGCTTGTGGCGCGGGTTCGGCACGTAGATGTCAGCCACTCGGCACCTCGCTGCCCATGCTGTATCCGGTCATTGTCGACAAAAAAAGCCCTGCTGCGCCCAGAGCGGACCAGCGGAGCTTTGCTGCCAGGGTACCAGCACGACGGGTTCGGCTCGCACACGTACGGGACCGCCAGGTCGCAATCACTCCTCTGTCCCGCCGTTCCGCGCCCCCTGCAGCGCAGCCCGCATCTCGTGCGCCGTCGCGAACCGCTCGCTCCGGTAGGGCGCGCACGCCTTCACCAGAAACTCGACGAGGTGCGCTCGGAGGTCGTTGCGAATCGTCAGTGGGTCAATCACCGACTCGCCGGCGAGTGGCATCGACCCGGGATAAGGGTGCCGGCCATTGCACAGGAGTTCATAGAGCATCACACCGACGGCGAACAGATCGGTCGAAACGTCCCAGCGGGTGAGGTTCGCGTCGGGCGCCTGGTAGGGGGGGGTTCCCGACTGGGTGCGCACGGGATCGCCGACCCGGGACGCGATGTTGAAGTCGAGCAGCTTCGCGCCGGTGCGGGTCAGCATGACGTTGGGGGGCTTGATGTCGCGATGCACCAGCCCCTTGTCCCGCAGCTCCATCCACTCGTCGAACTCGGCGCCTGTCAGGTCACCATCGTTCTTACGTCGGTCGAGCTCCTCGATGCGCGCGGAATCGGGATGGATGGCGATCAGAGCGTCGAGGATGTCGAGGGCGACATCGACGGCTTCGCGATCACGCAGGTGGCGACGGCCGGTGGCGTACTCATCGAGTGACTCGCCGTCGATGTACTCGGTGATGAGGTACCACTCGCCCGCACCTGTCTTGCCGGCCCAGAACACCTCGACGATGTTCGGGTGCCGGACCTTGCGCAGCGCCGCGATCTCGCGCCGCACAGCGTTGTAGCCGGCGGCGTTGTCGAAGAGCTTGAGCGCGCGTTCCTCCTCCTCAACGTCGTCGTGAACGCGGTAGACCTTCGAGAAGCCACCCTCGCCAAGTACCCCGAGGATTTCGAATCGGCCGTCGATGACGTCACCGGCGACGTACGAGGTGGCCTTCGCCCCGGTCGACGACCGCACCTCCGCGGGATCAGGCTCGGGCAGAACCTCGCTGTCCCGGGTCCGGCTGCCGGCGGGAGGCCGCAGCTCGCCATCGGCACGCCGGCGGTGTTGCACGGACTCGTCGCAGTAGACGGTCTTCTCGGGCCTGTCACCGATGCGGTAACCGAGATCGACGACCCTGCTGGCTAATTCCGGATCAGGCGGCCAGCGTGTGTTCGAGGCGGGATAGGTGGCTGGTTCTGGTGCGGTCGAGGGGGTGGCCGTTCCAGTAGGCGTCGAGGCGGATGAGGTTGAGCGCGACGGCGGAGTACACGTGTTCGAGTCGGGTCTTGGGCAGGCCGCGGTAGCGGGCGCGGCG
>Ga0209490_10005075_pt1 | contig 12056 bp, 8 predicted proteins | sample MAT06_FD_187209 | JGI IMG/M metagenome (GOLD analysis project Ga0209490, IMG submission 187209) | Freshwater microbial communities from Lake Fryxell liftoff mats and glacier meltwater in Antarctica - MAT-06 (SPAdes) (version 2) | ecosystem: Environmental > Aquatic > Freshwater > Ice > Liftoff...
GAAGGTGGTCGCGTGGTCGCACGGCGCTGGGACGCTGGGCAATTGCAGACGCTCACGCCTGCGGGCTGGAACCTGCGCAGCCGCGTCCACGAGTACGGCGGCGGCGCCTGCATCGCCGTGGGCGAGCAGTTGTTCTTCACGCACTTTGCCGACCAGCGCGTTTACGTGCAGCAAAGCGATGCGCTTCCGCAGCTATTGGCCGCCGGTGAGGCCCACACCCAACGCCACGCCGACTTCGAATTCGACGCGCAGCGCCACCGCCTGCTGGCCGTGCGCGAAGACCATGGGACGGGCGCAGCCGAGCCTCGCAACAGCCTGGTGAGCCTGCCTGCCGACACAACCGACATCTCATCCGACAGGGATGCCAGCAAAGCGCCCTGGACCTTGGCCGAGGGCATGGACTTCTATGCCGCGCCGCGGCTGTCGCCCGACGGTCGGCAGCTGGCCTGGCTGGCCTGGAACCACCCGCAGATGCCTTGGCAAGGCTGCGAGCTGTGGCTGGCTGCGGTGGACGCGGGGGGTCGCGCGCAGGGTTCCCGGCGCGTTGCCGGCGGCCCTGGCGAAGCCCTGGTGCAGCCGCAGTGGTCGCCCCAGGGCCAGCTGTTTGTGGCTTCAGACCGCAGCGGCTGGTGGAACCTGTACCGCGTGGACACCGCACAAACCGACCGCCTGCAGCCGGTGTGCCCGATGCAGGCCGAGTTCGCCCGCCCGATGTGGGTCTTCGGCCAGTCGCTCTACGGTTTCACAGCGGCTGACGAGATCACGGCGGCCATCATCGAGCAGGGCGTGGGCCGACTCGTGCGCATTCACCTGCGGCCCGGGGCGGCTGCCGAAGTCAGCCCCCTGCCAAGCCCGTACTCCGACATCACGGAGTTGCGCGCCGGCCCGGGCTTTGTCGTCGTGCAGGCCGCCAGTGCCAGCGTGGCCGAGCAGATCATCCGCATCGACCTGGCCACGGGCGCCCATCAGGTGCTGGCCAGCAGCTTGGCCGACCCCCCGCCTTCGGGATGGATCTCCGCGCCGCAGCCGCTGTCCTACGCTTCGGCGGGCGAGCGCACGGCGCATGCCTTCTTCCACCCGCCGTGCAATGCCGACTACGCGGCGCCCGAGGGTGAACTGCCGCCCCTCATCGTCACCAGTCATGGCGGGCCCACGTCGATGAGCGGTGGCAGCCTGCGGCTGTCTCTTCAGTTTTGGACGAGTCGCGGCTTCGCCGTGCTGGACGTGAACTACGGCGGCAGCAGCGGATTCGGCCGACCTTACCGACAGTTGCTGGACGGCCAATGGGGCGTCGTCGATGTCGAAGACTGCGTCGCCGGTGCAAAATTTGTGGCCTCCCAGGGCTGGGTCGATGCACGGCGAATGGCCATCCGTGGCAGCAGCGCCAGCGGCTTCACCACGCTGTGCGCGCTGGCCTTTCATGATGTCTTCGGCGCCGGCGCCAGCCATTACGGCGTCAGCGACCTGGCTGCACTGGACGCCGACACGCACAAGTTCGAATCTCGCTACACCGCCAGTCTGGTGGCACCCCCAGCCATGCGCGAGGCGGTCTACGCCGCGCGTTCGCCCTTGCGCCACGCCGCACGCATCCGCGCACCGATGATCTTCTTCCAGGGGCTGGAAGACCGCGTCGTGCCGCCTTCGCAAAGCCTGGTCATGGCCGAGGCTCTGCGTGCGCAAGGGGTGCCGGTGGCTTATCACGCCTTCGAAGGCGAAGGCCACGGCTTTCGCCAGCAGGCGACGATTGCGGCCTGCCTGGAAGCCGAGCTGGCCTTCTATGGCCACGTGTTCGGCTTTCAGGTTTCAGGCTGAGCGCGTCATCTTGCGACGAAGTATCACCGCACGATGAATCTGCTTGCGCGTCTTGGCAGTTCGAGCATCGCAGAATGGGGTCAGGTCTGAGGCCTGACTCCTCCCCTGCAAAATGGCTGGGACCGCGCCACCGGGACGCTGAACGTGCCTGCGCGTACGGCGTTGGGTTACGTCCTGCCGCTGCGGCGCTGAGCGAGCCCACCCAGTATGGCGACGCCGACCAGGAGCAAGGCCCACTGCGCGGGCTCGGGCACGGCCGTTACACGGAAGTCGTCGGCAGCCCAGGCCTGTGCACCGCTGAATCTGAGTTCGGTGCGATTGAACGGCAGCGTGCTCTGCAGCCCGGCAAAGCCGCCAAAGAACGGAGGGACCAGAGGATCGGGGAGCGCAGTAAACGACAAGGCGCCGACGTTACTGGCCCCGTTGAACAGCGTAACGGTCACGCTGGCGGGCACCACATTGCTTGCCAGTATGGCGTAGCCGAAGCCGAAGAGGCTGGACAACTCGGGCAAGGTTACTGTCAGCACGCCAGCATTGGAAATGCCGATGTCAGAGACTATGTTCAACGGGGTAGTGTTGCTCGTTGGACCGGGGACGACGCTCAGACTTATCAGCCCATTGCCCAGGCTGAAGCTGAAGCCCAGGCCGCCGGTCGACAGGCCATTCACTTCCTGGCCGTCGGTCAGACCCGGCGCGTTGAAATCGATGAGCAACGACCCGGCACCGAAGGCACCGATGCCTACAGGCGAGACAGCGGCCGAACTCGGGGCTGCGCCGAGTACCAGCAGGGCAGCCAGCAGCCAGGGGACAGCGCTTCGGTGAGAAACAGCAGGCGTCATGAATTTCTCCTGAGGTTGAACTTCTCGCAGCGGCCATCACAGCGTTACCAGCTCTCTTATAGCCCTCTCTTCTGGATAACGAAACCCTGGTGGACACCCCCCCCCTCATACGGGGGGCTTGGCCTCCTACTCGGTCAGAGCCCGGGCCGGGCCCGCTCGCACAAGGGCACGTCGGAGATGCGGGAGATCCTGCGAGCCTGCCGGGACCTCGGGGTCCGGGGCCTCGCGGGGCCTCGGGGTCAGGTCTCGGGCCTTGGGGTCAGGGCGGGCCTTGGGGTCAGGTCTTGCCTTTTGCCCCCGCCCGCAGCGGCGGCCCTCAACTCAAGGCAAGAAGGCCTCGATGGTCAGGCCCTGGCCGGCCGAGAAGTGCTTGACATTGGCCGTGATGAGCGTGGCCTGCAACTCGATGGCCATGGCACCGATGGGCGCATCGGCCAGCCGCATGCCGTGAGACAGCGCCAGGATGTCGATCAACTCGGCCGCCTGCTGGCTGGTGGCCGGCGTGATCTGCACGATCACGGTACTGCTCGCGGCCAGCCCCTTCTTCAGCCGCGCGAGTTCGGTCTTGTCGCGGCAGCCCTGCGCCAGCTCGATGCAAGTCACCGCCGATACGCCAGGCCGGCAGCGCATGCAGCGACTCCACACCAGCACATCGGAGTCGATCGGCACCGTCATCAGCCGTCGCACCGTGTGCCATCGTCATTGAACCGCGAGGCGCGCAGCTTGCGCACACAGCCGGCCACATCGGCCATGTCCTCTCGGTCGCGCCACATCTCAAACAGCGGGTCGTCGGTGACGAACTCCTCGGCCGGCACGGCCTGCACTTCCTCCTCGATGCGCACCGTTACCGTGGCACTGCCGGCCTGGGTCAGCCTGGCGCGCCACGTCTGCGGCAACTCGGCCACCGGCACATGCTCGAATACCGCGTTCATCGCTCTTCTCCTTCCTCGGCGGCCCTGCTGCGCGAGCACGAGCAAGGCCTCGATCACATCCATGACTGCCCGCCGCTCGGGCTTGGGAAGCGCGCTGATGCGCCCCAGCTGCCGCTGAACCTGCGGCACCGGCCCGCGTTTGCGCGGCGCGTGTCGCCCTCGGCCATCAACTCATCGAGCCAGACATCCAGCGTCTTGGCCAGCAGCCGCAGCGTGGACACCGGGATGAGCCAGCGGCCGACCTCGTAGGCCTGCAGCGTCTGCTGCGACACCCCAAGGCTTCGGCCAGTTGCACCTGGGTGATGGAGCGCGCCTTCGCGCAGTTGCGCCACGCGTTCGCCCAGGCCAGCAAAGAAAGTGCATTCGTCGTCGCTGATGGTCATGGCGTGCATCTGGATGGTCGATGCGCCCAAGGTTAGAGCTTCTTCGTGGATGTGTAATTGATAGCACTACCCTGGGTAGTCGAGTGACGCTCAGAAAAATTCTTGTCTGCCTCGTCGACGCAAAGCCCCTGCGCTGCACTTGCACAAAGCGGGGCAATCCGGGAGCCCTTATCCATGCCCCGCATCCCCGCGCCCGAGATCGAGCGGCTAAAGAAGCAGGTCACGCGCTGCCCCTGTGAAGTTGAGAGCCGCTGCTCCCGCGAGTCAAGAATCCCGCGGAACTGTCGGCGACAGGTTGAAAGTCCAAAAGTGACAGCTTGAGGGGAACCGACAGCGGCTGGCGGAATGGGTGGCGGCCACAGTCGACGACATGCAGTGGGTGGAGTACACGGCCGATGCGTCGGACGATCAATCGACACAGTTGCGGCTGCGGCAGCGAATCTGGAGCCTGCATCAGACCACTGCGGGCTACACGCCCAACCAGCGGTACCAGTCGCTGTTGTACGGGTGCCGAAACGGGCCCGTCACGTAAGGCCGGCGCAGTTCCGTCATCAGCGGGTGGTAGTGCGCGATGTAGGGCACATAGGCCAGCATCAGGCGGTTGGCCTGCCGCATCAGCGCCAGGCGCTCGGGGCCGTCGGGCAGGCCGCGCTGGCGTTCATACAGGCGGTCGAAGGCCGGCAGACGAAAGCGCGCATCGTTGCTCTGGCCGCTGTTGGGACCATAAGCCAGGCCGAGGAAGAAGTCGCCGTCGACGTTGCCGCTCCAGACGAAGCCCCACATCATCACCTGGCCGGCCAGCGCGCGGCGGATGAGCTCGCCGAAGGTCGAGACCTCGATCTGCACGCGCAAGCCAACGGCCTTCATGCGCTTGAACCAGAGTTCGCTGGAAGCGCGCGCGCGGCGGTCCTGGGTGAAGGCGATGCGCAGGGTCAGCGCGCTGCCGTCGGGCTGCTCGCGCCAGCCGTCGCCGTTCTTGTCGGTGTAGCCGAAGAGGTCGAGCAGTGCGCGGGCGCGTGCCGTGCTGTGGCTGCTCATCTCGCTGCGCAGCGCGGCATCGAAGCCGTAGGTGCCGGGCGGCAACATGCTCTGTGCCGGCAGGCCCTGCCCGTTGAGCACCAGGCGCAGCTCTTCTTCGCTGTCGAAGGCCAGCGAGATGGCGCGGCGCAGCGCCACGCGCTCGGGCGTCAGCCCGCCTACCACGGGGTCGTCCTGGTTGATGAAGGTGTGCGCGACGCCGTTGACCTGCTGCTCGGCGCGGATACCCTGGCGCTGCAGGAAGGGCGCCAGCTGGCCAGCGGGCATGGCCAGTGCGCCAAGGTCGCGCGGCACCGTCAGCACGTCGTGGTCACCGTTCAGGAAAGCCAGCCAGCGCGGCTGGCTTTCTTCGACGATGTCGATCTCGACGCGATCCAGTCGCGGCGCGCGCACGCCGGCCAGCTGTTCGGCCAGCGGTTGCAGCTCCGGCGCCGCGCCCACGGTGTGGAAGACCTGTTCGCGAAAGCGCGTGTTGCGCTCGAGCACGATGCGCGAAGCACGCCGCCATTGCGCCAGGCGAAAGGGGCCCGTGCCCACGGGGTGGGCCTGCGGGTCTTCGCTGTAGGCCTCGATGACTTCACGCGCGACGGCGCCGAACTGCCACCCGGCCAACTGCTGGGCGAAGCGCGGTGAGGGCGTGGCCAGCAGCACCTGCAGGCGGTAACGGTCCAGCACCCGCAAGCCCGGCACTTCCACGTCGTACGGAAACGGCGTCTTGTTCTTCAGCGCCGCAGCGCGCAGTTCGCTCAGGCCGAGAATCTTTTCGTTCTCCAGCAGGTAGAGGTGCTCGGTGCGTATGGCCGGGTCGTAGAAGCGCTTCAGGCTGTAGACGTAGTCGGCCGCCACCAGCTCACGCGGGCGGCCCTGGAAGACGGGGTCGTCGGCGAAGAAGATGCCCGGCTTCAACGTGAAGACGAAGCGCTTGAAGTCGGCGCTGGTCTCGGGCAAGGCCGCGGCGGTTTGCGGCACCAGCACCGCCGGGCGGGCCAGCGGGTCGTAGGTGAGCAGTGTTTCGAAGATATGGGCGATGACGCGGATGGACGCCTGGTCGCCCACCCGCGGTGGGTCGAACCCGGTCTCGGCGAAATCAAAGGCCACGCGCAGCGTCTTGCCCGCTGCGGCGCTGGATGCGCTGCCAGCGGAAGTGGCAACAGAAGCGGCAGCAGAAGCGGCAACAGAAGCGGCAGCGGCCGCCACAGCAGCGCCCAGGGCCAACGTTTCGCGGCGTTTCATCGTCGAGCAGGTTCGCGCGGGCCCGACCTCAGGCCGCGCTGCCCACCGGCTGCGGAATGACGTCGACCATGTGCCACCAGTCCAGCCAGTAGGCCGGGCGGCGGTAGCCCACCACCTCGGCATACATCATGTCGACGACGAAGCGGTGGCAGTGCAGCTTGTAGGGCACGTAGGCCACGGCCAGGCGCTTGGCCTGCTTGAACAGGGCTTCGCGCTCCGGGCCGTCGGGCAGCATGGTGAGCTTTTCGTAGATGGCGTCGAAAGCCGGCAGCTTGAAGCGCGCCAGGTTGCCCTGGCCGGCCGAGGGGCCGTAATAGCGCTCGAGGGCGCTCTGGCCATCGCCGCCTGCGGCCGACCCGGCCACGCCCCACATCTGCAACTTCGCGGCGCGCGCGGCCTTCAGGTTCTCGGGCCATTTCGCGGGCCTGAACTCCATGTTCAGGCCGATGGCGCTCATGTTCTTGCGCCACAGCTCGTCGAGCTGGCGGCTGCTCTGGTCGGGCTGCGTGGCCAGCTGCAGCACCAGCGGGCTGCCGTCTGGCAGCTCTCGCCAGCCGTCGCCGTTGCGGTCGACGTAGCCGAACATGTCGAGCAGGGCCTTGGCACGGGCCGGGCTGTAATCGCTGTTTTCGCTCTTGAACTGCGGGTCGTAGCCGGACGTGAAGGGGAACAGCGGGCCCTGCGCAGGAATCGCCATGCCGCGCCGCACGATGCGGATCTCGCGGTCGAGGTTCACGCCCAGACTGATAGCGCGGCGCAGCGCCACCTTCTCGGGCGTGTTGCCACCGACGACCGGGTCTTCCATGTTGAAGTAGGTCACCACCACGTCGCTGTTCAGCACGCGCTGGCCGCGAATGCCGATCTTGGTCAGGTTGGGCGCAACCTTGCCGCCGGGCATGGCGACATTGATGAAGTCGGGCGGCACGCGTTCAAGGAAGTTGGCCTGGCCGTTGAGGAAGGACAGCCAGCGTGGCTGCGACTCTTCGATGATGGAGATCTCGACGCGGTCCACCATCGGCAGGCGCCGGCCCTTGAGCTTGGCGACGATGGCCTGGCCGGCGTCGTCGGCGGCGGCAGGCTCGGCGTGCCACAGCCGTTCACGGTAGGCGGGGTTGCGCAGCAGCACGATGCGCGATGAACGCCGCCACGGGCCCAGCTTGAAGGGGCCGGTGCCCACGGGGTGCTCGCTGATCTTGTCCTTGTAGAACTCGACCACCTCGCGCGCCACGGCGCCCCACAGGTCGCTGGCGGTGAGCAGTTCGATGAAGCGCGGGCGTGATTCGGCGAGCTTGAACTGGAGCGTGTGGCGGTCCAGCAGGCGCAGGCCCTCGACGGCCTTGTCGTAGTCGAAGGGCTGCTTGCTCTTCAGCGCCTGCTGGCGCAGCGCGTCCAGGCCGACGATGGCGCCTTCTTCCACCGACGCCCAGGCCGGGCTCTTGTTGGCCGGGTCGGCAAAACGCTTGAAGGCATAGACGAAGTCTTCGGCCACCATCTCGCGCGGCTGGCCCTTGAAGGCCGGGTCGTCGGCGAAGAAGATGCCCGGGCGCAGCTTCACCGTCCAGATCTTGAAGTCGTCGCTGATCTCGGGCATGCCTGCCGCCAGCAGCGGTACCACCTTGGGCGGGCGCGCCAGGTAGTCGTAGGTGTAGGGGGCCTCGAAGATGTTGGCGGTGACGGTGCGCGAGTAGATGTCGACGATCTGCGCGGGGTCGAAGCCGGTTTCCGCAACCCCGAAGGCATAGCGCAGCACGCGTTCGCCGCTCGCTCTCTTGTCCGCACCCGCACCCGCATCCGCACCCGCACTCGGACCCGCCCCCGGACCCGCATTCGCGCCAGCAGCGGCCTGGGCCGCCGCCAGGCCGGGCAGCGCCAGGCTGGCGCCGACGCCGACACCCAGCGCCAGGGTGTCACGCCGTTTCACTGCGGGCCGCCCTTGGCGCGCTGAAAGGCTTCGAGGTCGACATCGATGTACTTCCAGAAGTCGCGCACGAAGATGTTGCGGTAGTAGCCCAGCACCCAGGGCTGGGTGAGGTCGGTGATGATGCGGTGCACGTGCACCTTGTAGGGCATGTAGGCCACCATCAGCTTGGCGGCATCGGTTATCACGGCATAACGCTCGGGGCCGTCGGGCATGCCGCGCTGCTGTTCGTAGAGCCTGTTGAAGGCCGGCAGGTCAAAGCGCGCGTGGCCGGCCTGCCCCTTGTTGGGGCCGTAGCCGAGCGCCAGGAAAGTGTCGCTGTCGGGGCCACCGCTCCAGCCCACGCCCCACATCATCAACTTGCCGGCGCGGCTGCTCTTCAGGTTTTCGGGCCACTTGGCGGTCTTGAATTCGATCCTGATGCCGATCGCCTTCATGTTCTTGTTCCACAGCTCGCTGAGCTGGCGGCTCTGCTGGTCGGGCTGGGTGGCGTACTCCAGCACCAGCGGGCTGCCGTCGGGCTGGTCGCGCCAGCCGTCGCCGTCCTTGTCGACATAGCCGTGCATGTCGAGCAGGGCCTTGGCGCGCGGCACGTCGTAGTCGCTCATCACGCTCTTGAACTTGGGGTCGTAGGCCGAGGTTTCCGGCGCGATGGGGCCCTGGCCGGGGATGGCCTGGCCGCGGCGCGCAAGACGAATCTCGCGGTCCACGTCGACGGCCAGGCTGATGGCGCGGCGCAGCGCCACCTTGTGCGGCTCGTAGCCGCCGACCACCGGGTTTTCCATCGCGAAGTAAGACACGGCTACGTCGGCGCGCGCCTGGCGCACCATCTGGATGCCCTTCTTGGCCAGGTTCGGCGCGAGCCGGTTGTTCGGGATGATGGTGGCGGCGAAGTCGGCCGGCATCTCGTCGACCATGTCGTGCTCTTCGTTCAGGAAGGCCAGCCAGCGCGGCTGGTTCTCTTCGATGATGGAGATGTGCACCTCGTCCACCATTGGCAGGCGCTTGCCCTTGAATTGCTTTGCAATGGCCTGCAGGCGGGCATTGCCCTCGGGCGGCGTCTCGTCGTAGTAGACCTCGCGGAAGTTGGGGTTCCTGGCCAGGACGATGCGCGAGCTGCGCTTCCAGTCGGCCAGCCGGTAGGGCCCGGTGCCCACCGGGTGCTCGCCAATCTTGTCGCCGTAGAACTCGACCACCTCGCGCGCCACAGCGCCGGTGAAGGAACTGTCCGTGAAGCTGTCGCTGATCAAACGCGGCGCGGCCTGCGCGAGCTTGATCTGGAAGGTGTAGCGGTCCAGCGTGCGCAGGCCTTCCACCGGGGTGTCGTAGTCGAAGGGCCTCTTGGCATCGATGAGCTTCTTGCGCAACTCGCTCAGGCCCAGGATCTTGGCGTTCTCAAGAATGTAGAGGTTGCCGCTTTTCCAGCGCGGGTCGAAGTTGCGCTTCAGGCTGTAGACGTAGTCTTCAGCCACCAGCTCGCGCTTCTTGCCTTTGAACGCCGGGTCGTCGGCGAAGTAGATGCCGGGCTTGATGCGGATAGTGAAGGTCTTGAAATCGTCGCTGATCTCGGGCATGCCCGCCGCCGTGGCCGGGCGCATCTGCATCGGCTTGGCCAGGAAAGCCCATTCGTAGGGCGCATCGAAAATGCCGGCGGCCACGGTGCGCGAATACAGGTCGGTGATCTGCGCCGGGTCGAAGCTGCTTTCCGCGACGCGAAAGGCATAACGGATGATCTTCTTGCCTTGCGCGTTGGCCGGTGCCTGCGCTTGCGCGCCGTCCTGCGCCTGCGTCTGTGTCTGCGCTGTAGCGGGCAGCGCCAGGCTGGTGGCAGCGGCCACAGCGGCCAGGCCGCGGAGCAAGGTCTTCAGGGTGGTCTTCATCGGGGGCTTTCGCATCGAGGCCGAGTGTCGCTCAGCGCTGAATCGGTAGGCGCGGGTTTCAGGGCACAGGCGCCAGGTCGACATAGCGCCAGAAATCGCGCATGAAAGGGTGGGGCATGTAGCCCTGCACGGCCGGCTGCATCAGCCAGGTCTGAATGTCGTGGCCGCTGGCCTTGTAGGGCATGTAGGCCAGCGCCAGCTTCATGCCCTGGTGGATGAGGGCGTCGCGCTCCGGCCCGTCGGGCAGCACACGCTGGCGTTCGTGCAGCGCGTCGAATGCGGGCAGGTTGAAACGCGAGGCGTTGGCCTGCCCCTTGTTGGGGCCGTACAGCAGGTCCATAAAGTAGTTGCCGTCGGGGATGGCCGCGCTCCAGCCGGTGGTCCACATCATCAGCTTGCCGGCGCGGCTGGCCTTGATGTTCTCGGGCCAGGCGCCGACACGGAAGTTGATCTTCACGCCCACGCCGTCCATGGCCTTCTTCCACAGGCCTTGCAATTGACGCGCCAGCTGCGTGGGCTCGGTGGTCAGCTCCAGCACCAAAGGGCTGCCGTCGGGCATCTCGCGCCAGCCGTCGCCGTCGCGGTCGGTGTAGCCGTACAGGTCGAGCAGGGCCTTCGCACGGGCAGTGTCGTGGGTGCCCATTTCGGACTTCAGCTTGGCGTCGTAGCCGCTCACGCCGGGCGGCATGAGTGATTGCGCCGGCACCATCTGGCCATGGCGTACAAGTTCGATCTCGCGCTGCACGTCGTAGGCCAGGGCCAGCGCGCGGCGCAGCGCCACCTTCTCGGGTGCCAGGCCGCCGACCATCGGGCTTTCCATGCCGAAGTAGACATGGCGCGTGATGGGGATGACGAGCTGCCGCATCTGCACGCCCTGCTTGGCCAGGTTCGGCGCCAGCTGGTTGTTGGGCGCGGCGCGCGTGATGAATTCGGGCGGCACCCACAGGATGTCGAGTTCACCGTTCAGAAAGGCCAGCCAGCGCGGCTGTGCTTCTTCGATGATGGCCACTTCCACGCGGTCCAGCATCGGCAGCTGGCGCCCGCGCATCTGCTGCGCGATGGCCTGCCCGGCAGCGTCGCCCTCTGCCGCTTGCTCGTCGTGCACGCTGTGCTGGTGCAGTGCATTGCGCTCCAGCACGATGCGCGAACTGCGCGTCCAGCTGCCGAGCTTGAACGGGCCCGTGCCCACCGGGTGGCGCATGGTGTCGCCCGGGTGGGCCTCGATGACCTCGCGCGCCACCGCGCCGCTGATGGAAGGCGTGGCGAACAGGTAGGGCAGGCGCGGCGCCGGCCGCGCCAGACGCACCTCGAAGCTGTAGCGGCTGAGCGCACGGATGCCCGGCACCTCGGTGTCGTAGTTGAAGGGCTGCTTCGTCTCCAGCGCCTGCCTGCGCAGTTCGCCGAGGCCCAAGAGGCCGACGTTTTCCCAATGGAACAGCGTCGGGCTGCGCGTGACGGGGTCGAAGTAGCGCTTGATGCTGTAGACGTAGTCAGCCGCCACCAGCTCGCGTGGGCGGCCTTTGAAGGCCGGGTGGTCGGTGAAGAAAATGCCCGGGCGCAGCGTGAAGACGAAGCGCGTGTGCCCGTCGTGCACCTCGGGCATGGCCATGGCGGTGAGGGGCTTGAGCTTGGCGGGGCGCGCCAGGTAGTCGTAGGTCAGTGGCGCATCGAAGAGGCTCGTGACGACGGCGGCGCTGACCACGTCGCTGACCTGTGGCGGGTCGAAGCCGCTTTCACTTCCGTTGAAGACCACACGCAACACTTTGGGCGCGCTGGCTTGCTGCGCCTCGACCGGGGTGGCCCAGGCCAATGCCAGCGCCAGCGCGGTCGCGAAAGCCAGGCCAGCGATGACTTGGCGGAGCAACATCGGCACGGTCGGTGGCAAAGGCAGTGGCACGGTCAGCGTCACGGGAGTTGGCAAGGTCGTTGGCAAGGACACCTTGAACGGAGACCGGCAAGGTCAGCGGGCAAGGCGCGGGCCCGGCGGGCCTGGGCGGGCCTGGGCGGGAAAGCGCGAAGTC
>Ga0209490_10005078_pt1 | contig 12054 bp, 7 predicted proteins | sample MAT06_FD_187209 | JGI IMG/M metagenome (GOLD analysis project Ga0209490, IMG submission 187209) | Freshwater microbial communities from Lake Fryxell liftoff mats and glacier meltwater in Antarctica - MAT-06 (SPAdes) (version 2) | ecosystem: Environmental > Aquatic > Freshwater > Ice > Liftoff...
AATACGCGGGAACGTGTGCATACAGCGCGTCGTCGAAGTGCGCGAGGTCGACGCCGATCGTGTTCGGGATCCCGTGGCCCATCTGCGTCATGACGTGGTGCGTCATGTGGCAGTGCAGCGGCCAATCGCCCGGTGCGTCCGCGACGAACTCGATCGTGCGCGTCGAGCCCGTCGGCACGAGGATCGACGTCTCCACCCAACCGTTCGTGTCGGGCAACGTGCCGCCGTCCGTCGCGACGACGCGGAACGAATGCCCGTGCAAGTGGATCGGGTGGTGGCTCATCGCGCTCAAATTGCCGATGCGGATGCGCACACGCTCGCCGAGCTCTGCGACGAGGTTGTGCGTCGCCGGATGGATCTTCGCGTTCATCGTGAGCACGTTGAAGTCGATCATCTCGTTCGGATCGGGACGCTTCGATCCGGGCGTGATCTTCCATTCGGAGAGCAGGATCGCGTAGTCACGCGCCGGCGGATCGGACTCGACCGCGCGCGGATGGATGACGAAAAGGCCCATCAATCCGAGCGCCATCTGCGCCATCTCGTCGTGGTGCGAGTGGTACATGAACGTGCCGTGCTGGTTGAGCGTGAACTCGTAGCGAAACGTCTCCTTGGGCTCGATCGCGCGCTGGTGCAGGCCGCCGACGCCGTCCATTCCGTTCGGGACGTAGAGGCCGTGCCAGTGGATGCTCGTCGCGGTTTCGAGGCGATTCGTGACGTAGATCCGCACGCGATCACCTTCGACCGCCTCGATCGTCGGGCCGTGCACGCGGCCGTTGAAACCGAAGCAGCTCGCCGAGAGACCGGGCGCGAACTCGTGCATCACGTTCTCCGCGACGAGGTGGAACACCTTCACGCCGTCGACGATGCGAAAGGGGAGCGCGATCGAATTCGGCGTGATGACCGGGCGATAGTCGCGGCCGGGCAAGCCGGGCTCGAGCGGCGGCGCATTCGGATCGCGTCGCGTGGGTACGACGGGCAGCGGTGCCGCGAAGAGCGCGGGCAGCGCGGGGATCATCGCCGCGGCGCCGAGTGATGTCGTGAAGAGCCGTCTGCGGGAACCGTCCATCTCAGTGTCCTCCCTGTCCGGTGCGCGCCGCGAGCCGTGCGCTCGCGTGGCCGTCGACTTCGATCCGTGCGCCGTTCGCGGAGCCGGCGAGGAGTTCCTCGAGGTCGAGCCGCGCCTTCCAAGCCTCCGCGAGCAGCGCGACCGCGTGTCGCTCGGCTCCGATCTCGAGCCCTTGCGCGCGCAACACGTCGAACGCGCCGACTTGCATCGCGTTGTAGTTGCGCAACGTTTCTTCGACGACCCTTCGTTCCGCGGGCACGTGGACGTCGCGAGCGAAACGTGCATCCGCGTCCAGCGAGCGCAGCCGATCGCGGAACGTGCGCGCGTACGAACGAATCTCGACGGCACGCATCCAGTGTTCCGCCTCAGCCGCTGCGAGCCGCGAATCGGCCTCGAAACGACGCGCGCCGCCGCCGTCGGCGAGCGGGATTCCGATCGAACCGCGTGGCCCGACGCCCCATTCCGAGCTGTCGTGGTCCTTCGCGGCGCCGACGCCGACGCTCGCGCCGGGCAGCCGCGCTTCGAGCGTCGCTGTGCCCGCGGCCCGTGCGAGCGCTGCTCCGTGCGCGCGTCGTTCGGCGAGGTCCAGGCTCGATGCGATGGCGCGCGACTCGACGCGTTCGAGATCCAGACCGAATGCGGGATCGGAGCGCAGCGTTCCCACGAGCTCGAAGTTCGCCGCCTCGCCAAAGAGTCCGAGTTCGCGCGTGAGCTCTTCTCTTGCCGAGAGGTAGGCACTCTCGGCCGCGGAACGTTCCAACAGTCGCGCGGCCAGCTCGGCCTCCTCTTGGGCGGTGTCGCGCGCCGTGAAATTGCCCGCGTCGTAGAGGCGCCGCGCGAGATCGACGGCCGCTTCCGTCGCGGCGGCTCGTCGCGTCTCCAGCTCGAGGCGCGATCGTGCCGCGAGAGCGGCGACGTGCGCGCGGCGCGTGGCGAACGCGTGGCCGACGATCGCGCGCGCAACCCGCGCTCGCGCGGCCTCCAGTTCGTGCTCGGCGACTTCCGTGCGGCCCGGCCGGAGGAATACGTCGACGAACGATTGCGAGAGACCGAGGTCGATCTCCGTGCCGTCACCGAAGAACAAGAACCCGACGTCGAGGATCGGGTTCGCCCACAAGGATGCCTGCGCCAGATCGGCGGCGTGCACGCCCAATTCGGCGACGTTCGCCGTGATCGAACGGTTGGCGAGCAGCGCGATGCGCACGGCCTCGTCCTCGTCGACACCGCCTTCGAGGAGTGCGCGCACGCGTGCTTCGGCGACGACGCCCGGCTCGTCGCGTGGCAGCGTCCCCAGTCGTGCGTCGAGCTCGCGCTGCACGCTCTCGCGAGCATCGTCACGCGCCTGCTTCGGCGCCGTGCACGCTCCGAGGACACCGATGAAAGCGAGCGCATACAGTGTGGGTTCGCGCACGCTCATCGTCGGCCTCCGCCCATGCCGGGCATCGGCGCTCTTGTCGTCGACGGCTTCCGTGGGGCGACGACGTCGGTCGCTGGACCGCGCAAGGTCGGAACCGCGCTCTCGGCGGCGAGCGCGGATCCGGGATGCGTCGACGGAGGTGCGGTCGGCGGTGGAACAGCGCGGCACGCGACCGTGAGCACGGCCGTCACGGCGAGGAATGCTCGCACCGGTCAGCCTCCCGCGGGCTTCGGTGCCGGCGCCTTCTCGGCGCGCTCGCGCTCTTCCTTGGCGCGCAGCTCGCGCGCTTTCGCCAGCGCGGCCTTCGGATCGGCCTTCGCCGCTTCGATCGCTTTCGCCGTAGCGAAACGCACGATGTGACCTTCGATGACGGCGATCGTGTTGCGCGAGATCGGCTCGCCCGTCGTCGGGCACGTCCGGTTGCCGACGTCGATCAACTTCGGATCGGAGAGCTTCGCCAGCGTCGCTTGCGCGTCTTCGATCGCGACAAGGCCCGCGTCCTTGTTCGCGACGAGGAAATCGCGGCCTTGGAGCTCGACGCGCACGGCGTCCTTGCCGATCGTCTCGCCCGTGACCGGACAGACCTTGTTGTCGAGCTTCTCCGTGGTCGGATACGCCGTGCGATAGGTGTGCTCGACATCGGCCTGGATGTCCTTCACGCACGCCTTGCAGCAGATGTAGATGCGGCCGTACTTCGTGTCCGTGAAGAGCCGCGTCGAAATCGGCTTGCCCATGATCGGGCACGTCGTGTTCGGGAACGCGGGGACTTGCACCGCTTCCGCGGTCTCTGCGGCAGCCGTGGTAGCGGGAACCGGAGTCTGGTTCGCGGGATGGATTGGTGCGAATGCCAGCGCGAGGCCGGCGACGAATTGGAGATGGATCATGGCACTGTGAGTCCGAGTTCGTGGGTCCGTGGGTGGAGTGCTTCTCTGCGCAGCAAAGTGCGCGGCGAAACACGCGACGCCGACTCGGATGGAGCCGGCAAGACGGCGGACGTGGCACCGTCACGGAACGTCGAGGAGCGCACTGCGAATCGGCGCAGGCGCCGGAACATCACAGGCGGAGCGGAGCTGGATTCGGCCGACCGGGACTCGGCCCGCGTGGACGATCGGGGTGCAGCGCGCGGGAAATCGAAGTCGCGGGAACGGTGCTCGAGACTTGCACGACCTCGAGCGGAAGCGCGAAGAGCACCGAGGTTTCGGTCAGCGGTTGAACGCGTGCCGGCTCGTGCGCGGGCGCGTCGACGGAGCAGTGGCATTCGCCTTCGCGCTGGACGCTCGTCCCCGTGGAGTCCGTCTCGTCCTCGCTCGCGCAGCACGAGTCCGTCTCGTCCTCGCTCGCGCAGCACGAGTCCGTCTCGTCCTCGCTCGCGCAGCACGAGTGGGTTTCGACCGGCACGCAGCACGAGCGCGTTTCGCTCAGGCTGAACTGGCATCCGCACAGCGGCACGCTGACGCCGGACGGCAAGAGCCATCCCGGTAGGAGCAGAAGTAGCAGGATCCACTGGGTGATCATCGGCGGCAATGACTACGGGGTGTGCCCGAAGTCGTTGGAGAACCTTCTCACTCTAGATCGAACGTTCAGAGCAGGCAATGCAGGGACCGGGAGCATTCCTCGGTCGGTGCGTCTCCTGCGCCCGCGGATTCGGGATCCCGAAGGAGCGATACTGCGATCTCGAGGAACGAAGCCGACCAGCAGCCCCTGCGAGAGATTCGCTCCCATCCCGCACGGGCCCAGGACGTTGCGTGACCAGGCTTGGAGCACGAGCGATTGCCCCGGCGCCCACGCGCCTCTCTCGGCGAGTCCAGGACCAGCTCGCGTCGCTGTTCGGTCCGCTGAAGGCTGTACCGAGTCGGCGCCTGGATCCGCCTCCGTCTTCGCTCGCGCAGCCGTCGCTCACGTTCTCAGGACGACCAATCCACGGACATCCCATTCGAGAGGTTGAACGTGCTCGGGGTGCAGAACGTTGCGGCGTTGCGGTACCACACCTGGTACGAGCGTGTTCCGGGGACCACGACGCCGCCGCGCACGGAGACGGACAGATCGCCCAACGTCGGATACTGCGACGTGCCGCCCACGTTCGTCTTCGTGCCGAGTCGCACGACCGTGCCGCCGACACAGCGCAAGCCGTCGCCGAACACCACCCCGAGTCCGCCAGCTTGTTGCGACGTGCCTTGGAAGTAGAGCGCGGAACTGTTCGGCATCCCGGAGCCTTGGAGCACCAACGTGTCGGACGCCACGCTGGCCGTGCCCGTCGCCGCGAGGTTCGCGCCCGCCGCGACGATGGAGCTCGCGCAACCATGGCCCGATGCCCCCGAGTTGCCGCAGGGGCAGGGCGTGCCCGCTCCCGTGCCGAAACAGAACGGTGTCGTCGGCTGCGTCGTGTCGAGGAGGAACGAAGCGTCGACGCCGCCGGCGAGCTGGCCCTCGAAGATCAGATAGCGTCCGTCCGGGCTGATCGCGAACGAGGACTCCCCGCTCGCGATCGTGGTGATCACGGCGCCGCCGCTCGTCAGAGTCACACCTTCCTGGACGATCAACTGGTCGTTCCGGAAGAGGCCCGTGTCGCGCGTCGTGTTCGGATCGTTCCAATCGCCGAACCAGTACACGTTGCCGAGCGCGTCGATCCGCACCGGCCCGGTGCCGAAGGAAGTGATGGTGAAAGCGCCGATGGCCGCGAGACCGGAGCCCTCGCGCGCGACGACCGTCGTGCCGTTCTTGACGATCACGATGTCATCGGTGATCGCACCGTCCAGATCGGCGATGAACACGTAGTCGCCCCCATCGCCCTGGTCGAGGTGTCGGCCGAAGAGCGTCTCGTAGGCGCGGCCCGGGACCGGCGACGCGTCGCCCTCGCGCGCGATCACGGTCGTGTCGCGCAGGATCACGCCGTCCGTGGTCGTGGCGGCGTCCGAGTCGGCGGAGTACAGCGAGACGCCGGAATTGTTCAGAGCGAAGTCGTGCGGGCCGGTCCCGAAATCGACGACGAGGGCTCCGCCCAGGCCGGGAATCGGATCGCCTTCCTTCAACAGCAACGTCTCGGAGAGCAGAGTGCCCACGCCGTCGACCGCGACGAGGACCATCGCACGATCGACCGTGCTCAGGACCGCGGGGTCGTCGACGCTCGCGACGACGAGCATCTGTCGCGCGTCGTTCCACTTCGTCTCGAAGAAGCCGATGTAGGGCGTCCCGGCCGTGAAACCGCTCGCGGCGGAGATCGAACCTTCCTGGATCACGAGCGTCGATCCGAAGAACAACCCCGAGTCGGCGGTCGTCGGCACACCGGTCAGGAACAAGTTCCAACCGCTCTCGCCGGCGCCGTTGATCACGACCGCATCGAACGAACCGACGCTCGCGCCGGCCGGAGCCGCGAGGGGATCACCTTGTCGCAGGATCACGGCGCCGTTTCGAATGAGGACGCCATCGACCGCGGCGGTCGGATTGTCCGTGTCGGCCTCGACGATCCACGTGCCGCTCGAATTCACGCCGAAGTTGTCGATCGAGGTCACGTTCCCGACGCCCGCGACGAGGTCGCCGTCCTTGACGAGGACGACCGGGGATTGAGCGGCGGCAAGAGGACTGGTCACGAAGAGGAGTACGGCGCTCGTGGTGGGGTTCATGCGGGTCGACTCGCGAGCTGGATCCGGGGCTTCACGGGCTCAGCGTCGAGCCCAACGTGGACCCAAGTTAGCGGACGACCACGATCTAGCCAGCCCGTGTCGTGTCCCGAGTTCGAACGAAAAGGAGCGGGACCCGCGGAGGATCTCCGTGAGCCCGCTCCCCTCGACCTCGCGCGGGCTAACTCAGGGAATCCACTGCACGCGCAACCCGTTCGTCAGGTTGAACGTCGAGGACGTGCAGAAGGCCGCGCTGTTGCGATACCAGCCCTGGTAGTAGCGCACCGCGCCGCCGGCCGGGACCGCGCCGCGCACGGACACGTCGAGCTCCATGTTCCACGGATAGGTCGCGCTGCCGCCCGAAGCCGTCTTGGTGGCCAGGCGGATCACCGTGCCGCTCGCGCATCGCAGGCCGTCCCCGAACACCGCGCCCGCTCCGCCACTCGACTGCGTCGTCCCTTGGAAGAACAGGATCGTCGCGGTCAGGGGCAAGCCCGAAGCCGACAGTCGCAGCGTGTCGTTCGACACGTCCGCGGCGCCCGTCCAAGCGAGATGTGCACCGGCGGAGTTCACCGAACTCGCACAGCCGTTCAGGGGCGATCCGTTGTTGCCGCACGGACAGGCCGTGCCGCTGCCGTCACCGGAGCAGTACGCCGTCACCGGCCCGCCGGCGGGCACGTCGTATCCGGTCGCGTAGACATCGCTCGGGCCGGCGTCGCGGCGCTCGAAGACGATCAGCGCGTCGTCGGATTGTGAGCCCGACGTCCCCGCCGTGACGATCCGCGGCTGCAAGTCCGTGAAGAATCCGGGCGAGACCGAGAGGTTGCCTTCGTTCACTCCCAGAGCTCCACCCAGCGAATACAGCGTGGAGACCTTGATGTCCGTCGAGAAGAAGGTCGGCGACGTGCGTTCGTCGTAGGCGACGAGGAACTGCTCGCCGTCCGTGTCGCAGCTCGGCGTGATCTGGTCGAGCGCGACCGAAGCGAACTGCTCGGAGAGGTCGAAAGTCGAGACGATCGCCGTGCCGTTCAGCGTGCGGCAGCGCACGTCCCAACCGTTCGCTCCGCTGTCGACCTGGTAGGCCACCATCCACGGACGCGTGCCGCCGGTTTCGTCCACGATCGCGGTGACCGACGGATTGCGCTCGTCCAGAGTCGACGAAGCGACAGTGAACGTCGCTGCCGTGAGGGATCCATCCCAGCGCAAGCGAGCGCCCAGGATGTTGCGATTCGTCGGAGACACCTCGTGCTCCCATACGATGTTCCAGTCCTGCAGGTCCGGCGTCGCATTGCCATTCGAGTTGCTGATCGACGGATTCCTGTGGATCGTGTTCGGACTCAGGTCGATCGCCGTGATACCGAATCCGACGAGCGTCGCATCCGTGCGGATCAATCGTGCGTGGATGTCCCAGTTCGTCCCGGGGTTCCACTCGGACTCCCACACCACGCAGTAGTAGCTCGTGCCGAACGTGGACGGATCTCCGCCGACGTCCGGCGCGTACACGTCGCTCCAGAAGTCGTTGAAGCTGATGAGGAACTGCGCCGACATGTTCAAGCTGGCGGTCGCTTCGACGGTGCGACCCCAGATCTGGCGGTCCGGAGCAGCTCCGCGCGCAGCGACGACGAGGAACTGATCGTCGAGGTTGTTGTTCGCGATGGCCGGCGTGCGCCAGTCCTCGGTGGTGAAATCGACGTAATCCTGCAGGAAATACACTCCGAGCGTCGAGTGACGCTGGACGTGGATGTCGTGATCCGTCGCGCTGAAGATCTCCTCGGACACCGTGAGCCAGAGCTGACTCGTCGCGTCGTAGGCGGTGTCGGCGGCGAACTCGTGGCTCGGCGACGGCTCCACGACGAATGTGGTGAGGACGGGATCGATGACCAGGGAGCCGCGCACGCTTTCGACGATCGACGCGGGCACGACGTGCACGATCTCGCCCGATCCGATCCGCGTTTCGATTCCCGTCATCGGCAGGTCGTCGTGGAACGCGAACGCGCGGCCGTAGTGCACGTGGCCGAGCTCGTTCTCGAAGCGAACCCCCTCGACGTCGCAGGCCTATTCGAGCTCGGACGTGACCGCGAGCGAAACGACGACCTCGCCACGCCGCGGCAGATCGTCGAAGACGAATGTCTGCTCGACGGAATCCGGCGTCAGGACGTACCGCTCGCGGAACGCTCCGCGCGCGTACTCGACGATCGCGCCGTCTCGCACGGCGGGAGCGGCGGCGTCGAAGGCGAACGCCTCACCACCGATCGTCAACGAGTCGACGCGCAGAGAGACCGGGAAATTCCGCGGCGCTTTCGAGCCCAGGAACGGGATGTAGGTGGCGCTCTCCTTCGAGAAGCTCGCTTTGTAGGTGCGGCCGCGCACCCACACGGTGCCGGCCTCGTCGACGTCGAAGTAGAGTCGATCACGGGACGGGCGAGTACCGATCGGAGCGTCGTCGGCACGCACCGGCGATGCACTTTCGACGTCGGCGACATCGTGCGTGCTCGCGGCCGTCGCGGAGAGACATAGAAGGAGAACTGAAATCATGGGTTCCTCGCGTTTGGAGCCGTGACCAGAGGGGGAGGTCCGCGTCCTTCCTCGACGCGGGCGCGCGGGCTCGTAGGAACCATCCGGAAGCAGGTCGTTGCGTTACCACGAACTCGCGATCTTTCTCGCGCAGCGGTCTCAGAGCGTGTGAAGAAATCACACACTCTCGCGGCGCGCAGCGGCGCCGCATGAATCTGAGAGCACGTAGGCTCGAGTTCTTCACGCCCTCGCAGCGTGCGCGAGGTGTCACTCGATTCACCGCGGAGTAGACGAAGCTCGCACGAGCGCATCGAAACGATGATCACCGCGCAACGAGGTCCATTCGTCGGGATTCGCGAGCTCCGTCCAGTCCGATCGTCCGAGACGCACGGCCGATTCGAGCTCCACGAGCGCGCGATCGCGCAGTGCGCCGGATTCGGTCGCGCGCGCATCGTCGCCGAGGGTCGTGTCGGCCGCCGCGATCCGTGCCGCGCGTTCGTAGATCTGCGCGCGTCGTGACGCCCAGTCGCGGTCTTCGACCGCGATCGCCGCAGCGACCTCGGCCGCCTCGCGCCACCGGCCGACTCCGACGAGCGCCATCGCGCGATTGTTGCGCATCACGCGTGCGATCTCGGTCCAGTGGCCGTGGAGAGGAGCGAGCGCCAGCGCGCGGTCGAGATGTTCGATGCCGCGCGCCAAGTGGGCGAGTGCCTCCTCGTCGCGACCGAGCGCGGTCGAGAGCACCGCGAAGTTGTTGCACGTGCCGGCCATCTCGGCCAGGAAAGTCGAATCGCTCGGTCGGAGCAGCGCTACCGATTCTTGGAGCGCGAGTGCGCGCTCCAAGAACGGCCTCGCAGCGTCGAACTCGCGGCCGCGGTAGGCGTGCGTGAAGAGCTGCAAGTTCGCGATCGCGAGGTCGGTGCGGTGCGACGGCACGTCCGGGAAATCGCGCACGAGCTCATCGCCCAGGCGCAGTGCCCGCTCGCTGCTCGCCCGTGCGTCCGCGGCGCGACCGACGGCTTCGAGCGCGTTCGCGAGATTGATCGAGGCCGCGGCCAACTTGGCGCGACCGTGGGAATCGAGTGGATCACGAGCGCGATGCTCCTCGAGCACGCTCACGGATTCGGTGAGCAGGTCGACCGCGTCCTCGGCGTTCCGCGAGCGCAGCCGGATCGTCCCCAGGCGATCGAGTTGCCGCGCGAGCGCGATGGGGAACCTCGTTTCGTCGGGGAAACGCGCGAGTCCGGCTCGCGAGACGAGGACCGCGGCGCGTGCGTGCTCCTCGGCGTCGGAGATCCGACCGCGACGCAGTCCGAGATCGGCCAACTTGTCGTGGTGCGTGCCGAGTTGGAGCTCCATGAGCGCCGTGCGGCGTTCGGCCGGGATGCGCTCCAGGATCGCGATGCTCTCCTGGATCCGCTCGCCCGCGAGTTCGTGCGCGTCCCGGCGCGCGAGGACTTCGCCCAAACTGCTCGAGACGTCGGCGTACGCGCGCAGCGTCTCGTCGTCGGCATCGGCGCGCTCGGCATCGGCACGCATCGACGTCGCGAGCAAGCTGAGTTCGCGCTCCGCGGTCTCCAAGTCGCCCAGGGTCATGTGCAGCACGGAGACTCGCCCGCGCGCGCGCAGGACCTCGCGACGTAGACCCTCGTCGCCGTCGCTTTCCGCAAGGAATCCCGCATAGAACTGCAAGGCGTCTTGCAGCAGGTCACGGCGCACCGACACGAGCTGAGGGACGTCGCGCAGTTTGTCCTGCCCGACGCGCGTCAACATGACGTCCACGGCCTGGATCGCCTTCGCGAGGTTCTTGTCGGCGGCCTCGCGCTCGCGATTCGCTCGCGTTCGCTGTGCTTCGGATTCCGTCAACGCTCGCTCGAGGTCCTCGTTCGCCGCCTCGATGCGCGCGTTGGCCGCGGACTGTTGGAGTCCGAACACGAGCGGTCCGAGGGTCACGATCGCCGTCGCGAGCACCGCGGCGGTCGCACGCGCGGGGCTTCGGCGCGCCCACGACACGAGGCGTGCGGTCGCGCTCGGTGCGCGCGCCGCGATCGGACGAAGCTCGAGGACGCGATCGAGGTCCGCGGCGAGAGCTCCGGCGGTGGCGTAGCGATTCGCTGGATCGGCCTGCATCGCCGTCGCGCAGACGAGCGCGAGATCGGTCGAGATTCCGCGGTGAATCGCGCGCAGGGGCCGAGCACGAGCATCGAGGATCCGCGCGCGCAGCACTTCGGTGTCGCCCGGATCCTCGAACGCGGGCGCGAGAGCCAACATCTCGTAGAGCGTCACGCCGATGCCGTAGACGTCCGTGCGCGGACCGATCCGTTCGATTTGCCCGCGCAGTTGTTCGGGCGACATGTACGGCAGCGAGCCGATCTGCGATCCCGTGCGCGTGAGCCCACCGGTCGCACCGAGGCTCGCGAGTCCGAAATCGAGCAACACGACGTGGCCGTCGGCCGCGATCATCACATTCGAGGGTTTGACATCGCGGTGATGTACGCCGCGCTCGTGCGCGTGCTGCACGGCGAGAGCGAGATCGCGCGCCAATCGCGTTGCGGCTTCGCCCCAGGATCCCGCGAAGATCTCGCCGGACACGTCGGTTCCGCGCGGCACTGCGAGCGCGACCACCTCCCGCAGATCGCGGCCCGTCAGGCCCGCCGGGTCTCGACCCGCGAACGCGGCGAGCACCTGCGCGAGGCTGGCGCCGCGCACGAGCTCCATCGCGTAGTAGGGAATCCCGTGCTCCTCGCCGGTCGCGTGGATCGGGACGATCGAGGGATGCTGAAGGCGCGCGATCGCTTCGATCTCGCGCTGGAATCGCTCGCGTGCGTTGGCGAAGTAGAGCTGCTCGGGGCGGATCAGCTTGATCGCGACGACTCGCTTCAACGAGACCTGTTCGGCGAGATGGACGACGCCCATGCCTCCCGATCCGAGGCGCTCGATCAGTCGGAAATCACCGAGGTGTTCCGGCACTTTCGGTGCGCCATCCGGCGCGCCGAGGAGCCCCATGCGGCGCAGGAGTTCGACGCGCTCGCGTACCCGCACCGCGTCGGCCGGGTGCTCGTCGCAGAAGACACCGAGGATGTGCTCGCCCTCGGCCTCCATACGCTCGAGGCACTCGAACACGAGTTCCTCGAGCGCTTCGCGGCGCTCGGGCCCGGGCTGAACGCTCTCGGTGTCCACGCAAGAAGATTACAGCGGAGTGCCGCGGGTAAGGATCGTGAACGCGCTGCGAGGGCCTCGATTGCGGATCCACATGCCGCGCTCGAGTCGGGAAACCCGTCTCCATTTCTTCGAGAATCGTGTCAGGCCTTCGGGCCTGCTCGCGCTTCCTTCGCGGTCAGTAGATGGGCTCGTACGCGTGGTCGTACACGTAGTTCGCGATGTTGTTGCCCTGTTGGATCCCGCGCGACGCGTCGAACGACCAGTGGATGCCGAGGTAG
>Ga0209490_10005080_pt1 | contig 12051 bp, 10 predicted proteins | sample MAT06_FD_187209 | JGI IMG/M metagenome (GOLD analysis project Ga0209490, IMG submission 187209) | Freshwater microbial communities from Lake Fryxell liftoff mats and glacier meltwater in Antarctica - MAT-06 (SPAdes) (version 2) | ecosystem: Environmental > Aquatic > Freshwater > Ice > Liftoff...
ATCAGGACATCATTGCAGCGTTCTTGCATTCCGAACCAACCGCACGATCAATTTCAGTTTCGGCCGCGCTCGCTGCGGGTATCGGCCATCGACTCGCCGGGCAGCTCTCCGAGACCGACGCCATCACGGACGCCATCTTGCTGCCTGACGACCACCATGATGGCTTTTACTACGCGCTGCTTGAAAAGTCGGCGTTCGCATCGGATGCGCCGGCTGGCACCGCCTGACTTTCCGGCGCCCATCGTGGGTACCACTTGGGCGGGCGCTAAGTTCTGGCTTCGCGCGATCGCCCGACTGTGTCTCATGCTTTGCCTTGTGCAGCCGTTCGCGGCCCGCGCCGAGGGCGTGCAACTTACCTCGGTGAAGTTGGAAGCGACCGAGGACGGTTATCAGCTCAATGCGGATTTCGAGCTGCAACTCGCGAACACGCTGGTGGAAACCATTCGAAAGGGCGTTCCCTTGTATTTCGTGGTCGAGTTTGAGCTCAGACGTAGTCGCTGGTATTGGCTCGACGAAGTTGCTGTTCGCGCCACACGCGAGCGGCGGGTTTCTTACGCGCCGCTGACCGAGCAGTTTCGACTAAACACCGCCGGCATCTCGCAAAACCTCTCCAACGCCGACGACGTAAAGCGCGCGCTGTCGCGGATTCGTTCATGGACAATCGCCGAGAAGGGCAGACTAAAACCAGGCGACAAATTTGACGCGGCGATCCGCTTTCGCCTCGATACCGCGCAGCTACCGAAACCCTTCCAGCTAAACAACATTGGTTCGCGCGAGTGGAGCCTGTCGAGCGATTGGCATCGCTGGACGATTGCTATCGGCCGCGACGGGGGCGTGACGCCATGATTCGCGCCATCGTTTTACTATCAACCGCGCTGGGTGTTGCTCTCATCGCGATGATGTTTCGCGCGTCGAGTAATAACGCAGTGTTCGAGCAACACTACGCAAGCTTGTTCTGGCTCGGGCTGGGCTTGACGGTTGGATTGTTGTCCTTGATCGGCATGCAGGTGTACTCCCTCGTCAAGAAACTGCGCGGCCAGGTATTCGGCTCAAAACTCGCGCTGCGGCTGATGGCGGTGTTCGCGTTGATGGCGATCATTCCGGGTGGGCTGGTTTACACAATATCGGTTCAATTTCTGAACAGATCAATTGACTCTTGGTTCGATGTACCGGTTGATCTGGCGTTTGAAAGCGCTCTCGACCTCGGTCGCGCAGCACTGGACTCGAATGCGACGGAACTCCTGCGTCGATCTCGCGACGCCGCACTCCGGGCTGCAGAAGCCAAGGGTGACGCCATCGAAGTCGCCAGGCAGATTCGGCAGCAGTACAATTTTGACGAGGTGGTCATTGCTGGTGACGACGCGAGCATCAAGAGTTGGGCGGGGGTGGGAACTGGAGCGGACGTGAAGGCGCCAGTCAACCGTGCGCGATTGATGCCCGATAAGCCGACCGCGGCGGAGGTTCGGGATGCCGCAACCAAGGGCCCGCAAAAGTTCACCGAATCCCTCGGCGACAAGGCGATCTTCTTTCGAGTTGTCATATTGATTCCAGCGGCACCGACGCTCGAAGGCGCCCGCGTGTTGCAGATCCTGCAATCGGCGCCGAAGAAGTTGATCGCCGATGCGCAAAGCGTCGAGTCGGGGGTGCGTGACTACCAACGTCTTCAGTTGCTCCGGGATGGTCTCAAGCGTGTGTTCGCCCTCACGTTGACCGTGGCGATGGTGCTTACACTTTTTTCTGCGATATCGCTGTCTTTCTTGCTCTCCGAACGGTTGTCCGCCCCATTGTCGGCGCTTGCGGAGTCGACGCGGGCGATTGCCAGGGGTGATTTCACCAAGCTCAACCCGGTCAAGAGTCGTGATGAATTCGGCGTCCTCACTCAGTCTTTCAATACGATGACACGCCAGTTGAGCGAGGCGTCCGGCGTGGTCGCGAGCAAACAGCTGGAACTTGAGACGGCAAACGCGTATCTCGAATCGATTTTGGGTAGCCTCACATCTGGCGTGGTCACACTTGACGATCAACTCCACGCCAAGTCGATCAATCGGATTGCCCGAGAGATGCTGGGGCTGGCCGCTGAACTCGTTGACAACAAGCCGTTCCCCGAGTGGGCCCGCTCGCGTCCACAACTGGCGGGAATGATTGGCGATATCTCCCAGCAACTCGCCATCACGCGGGAGACACCGCGCGAACGACCGTGGGAACGGCAGTTCCAGATAGAAACATCGGATGCGGCGGCCGCACCACCCACAACGACGGTGCAGATGAAAGCAATCGGTGGGCTCGGAAAGCGCGTGCTGTTGGTGCGCGGGACCAAACTATCGGCCGAGATTGATGCTGGATATGTATTGGTATTCGATGACATCACCGGCCTCATACAGGCCCAACGTGATGCTGCCTGGGGCGAAGTGGCGCGCCGTCTCGCCCATGAGATCAAGAATCCGCTGACCCCGATCCAGCTGTCTGCCGAACGCATGCAGATGAAACTTGCAGACAAGCTGCCTGAACATGAGCGGGAAATTCTCAGCCGCGCGACCCATACGATCGTTGCACAGGTCGCGGCACTGAAAGGAATGGTCGACGACTTCAGCCTGTATTCGCGCGCCTCACGCATGAAACCTGAGCAGCTCGATCTCAATGAACTCGTTCTGGATGTGTTGGCGCTCTACCAGTCGATGCCGGTAAAGCTGATTTCGGATCTGACACTGCTGCCGCCCGTGATGGCGGATCCGGCACTCCTTCGCCAGGTCATCCACAACCTCATGCAAAACGCACAGGATGCGCTGGCGAGCGCGCCATCGCCCACCGTGACCGTGTCAACCGCGTTGACAGCGGGCGGCGCGGCACTTTGCATCGCCGATAATGGTAGCGGCATCCGCGCCGATGTCATGGCGCGCATTTTCGAGCCATACGTGACGACCAAGGCGCGCGGAACCGGGTTGGGGCTGCCGATCGTGAAAAAGATCATTGAAGAGCATCGCGGCACCATCGCTGCTGAGAATACGTCTCCCCACGGCGCGATGTTCACCATTACGCTACCGATTGCGTCCGCCGCAATGGCGGCAGACGCAACTACTCCAATCGAACCCCAATAGACGCGCTAAACTGAGGCCTAGGAATATCGACATGCCAGCCAACAATATTTTGGTCGTTGACGACGAAATCGGGATCCGCGAATTGCTATCGGAGATCCTGAAGGACGAGGGATACACTGTCCGCGTCGCCGAAAACGCACAAGCAGCCCGTGCCGCGCGCCGCGAGGCACGGCCGGATCTCGTCTTGCTCGACATCTGGATGCCTGATATGGATGGCATTTCGTTGCTCAAGGAGTGGGCACAGAATGGCCAGCTGACAATGCCCGTCGTCATGATGTCTGGGCACGGCACCATTGAATCTGCAATTGAGGCAACGCGAATCGGTGCGTTTGATTTTCTCGAAAAGCCGATCAGCCTTCCCAAGCTCGTCGCGACGGTAGGCAAGGCGCTGGCGGGTGGTCGCGTTTTGGCCAAGCCGGGGCTTTCATTCGCCCACCTCGGGCGCGCGAAGATCATCAGCGAACTCCGGCAGCGTCTGGACCAAGTTAGCCGATTACGCATTCCGTTGCTGCTCACCGGTGAACTCGGCTGCGGCTTCGAGCTTATTGCGCGCATGGTTCACCTTCGCAACACACCCTGGCTTGCGCCAACCGATCACAGCTGGCTTGCGCTCAATCCGTTCGCCCCGCTTGCCGAAGCCCGCGACGGCGTGCTTTTTATCGAAGACATCGAGCGGCTGAATCGTAACGAGCAGCGCGGCTTGTCACAGCTGATCACAAAACTTGAGAAGTTCAATGTCCGCTTGGTGGCTGCGACATCGCATTCTCTGATGCCGATGATCGAAGCAGGCGACTTCGACTCCAACCTGCATGCACAGCTATCCGGCATCACACTGCGTATTCCATCGTTGCGTGAGCACGCCGAAGACATCCCCGATCTGGCCAACACCATGTTGTTGCAAATGGTCGAGGCCAACGAGTGCCCGCTCCGTTCGTTCAGCGTCGGCGCCTTGAACGCGTTACGCAATCTTGAGTGGCCCGGTAACCTGCCGGTCCTGCAAAATGCCGTCAAGACGCTTGCCCTCACCAGCCTCGCTGCGGAGGTGACCGCCGACGATGTTTCGCGGGTGGCTGCAGAGCTTGGCCTGAATGTCGCAACCGGCGACATACCGATGGGAGGCATCCCGTTCGACCTGCCGCTCCGTGAGGCGCGCGAACGCTTCGAGTATCAATATTTTCTCCATCACATCCGTCACGAAGAAGGCAACATGTCCCGGGTGGCGGAAAAAGTCGGCCTCGAGCGGACACACCTCTACCGCAAACTGAAGCAGCTGGGAATCCGCCCGTCAGGCAAGACTGAGTAGGCGACGCGCCACGTCAACGCGCCGGCCGGGTCATCAAGCGGCGAGTTGTCCGATCCGAACGACGGTGAGTCCAGGCTTCACGTGGACAAGCGTCGGCATGACCAACACGCAGTTGTCATATGGCGCCAACACCGCCTCGCCGGCATCGTGGGCGATCACGTCGCCGCGATGGGGGATGATATCTAGCCCTTTGGTGCCGTCTCTAAAACGATAGTCGGCACTCTTGGCAATCAGCGCATCGGTAATGCGGACCACCTGCGGGGCAGCCAACGGGTCTGCGTCGAGTTCGCTGTCAGCCAATGCACGGTCGACGCAGCCGGTTTCCCTGAGGAAACGCCACACCGTTTGCCAGGCAACCAATTCGGCCGCCGCCTCCCAGTGCTGGCCACACTCGACCAGCAGCGCGTTCTTTGCCGAGGCCGGATCGCCAAAGCCGCCGTAGTCGCGCATGCGCGTGCCGTTGGCGTGACCTTTGTCGCTCACGATGAACTCCGGGATACCAACCGACCTGGCGAATTGGATTCCCTTTTCCAGCGGCCCACAGATCATCACCGGGCCATGCGGGTCGTGCATCGAATGGATGTCCAGCAACAAATCAACCTCGTCGATGACAGGTCGCATTACACGGGCGCGTGCAAGTTCGATCGAGTGTCGCTCGCCATCGAGGGTCGACGGGGTCCAAACCCGGTTGAAGTCTTCATCGATGTAGCGGTTGGCGTGCGGGTAACGGGGATCCCAGCAATGATAAGCGTCGACGTTTGCAAACGACAGCGACAGCTTGCCACGGATCGGACGAACATTCATCTTGAACAGCCGATCCACCGCAATCGCGCCGCAAATCTCGTTGCCGTGCGTGACAGCGTTCACCACTACGTGCGGTCCCGGCACACCGGAATCGAACGTCGTGATGTAGTCAACGCCGCGATTGCCCGCCTTATACGGAGAAATATCGGGAGGCGATAGCGCTACGTTGTAGGGCGACCCGCCCGTTGCCGGCTTAGTGGTCATGTTTGTGTCCGTGATCTTTATCGTTGCTCGTACCATGTTCGTGGCCGTGGCCGTGGCCGTGATCGTGATCGTGATGGTGAGCATGCCCGCAGTCGTCATGGTGTTGATGACCGGGCATCTTGTCGTGCGCGTACGCGGCGATTTCTTCAATCAAGCGCGTGATGTCCTGCTGCAACTTGCTGAAGTTTCCATTCCTCTCGCGCGTCTCTTCATTCATGTACAGGCGCCGGTTCACTTCAATTTGAATCGAGTGTTTGCGTTGCTCCGGATCGGAATATGCGCGGACCAGTTCGACACCCTTGTAGGGGTCGTTGATGCGGACGTCGTAGCCCATCTCCTTGAGCACCACGGACACGAAGGTCGTGAAATCGGGCGAGCAGGTTGTTCCATCGCGATCACCCAGCACAAAGTCCGCCCTGGCAACGCCCGGCCCCTCTTCAGAAATCACTGAGGAGGTCGCGGGCATTGAGTGGCAGTTGACATGCCACACCGCACCGTGGTGTTTGTGCGCGCTGTTGATGGCGTCCCGAACTACTTTGTGATACGGAGCGTAACACTTGGCAATTCGCGCCTGCACTTCGGCGACAGTAAGCTGACGTGAATAGATCGGCTCGCCGGTATCAAGCAAACGCCACACCAGCCCAATCCCTTTTTCGGTTTTTCGCGATACATTGATTGGACCCGGCCACGCGCTGTCGAGCAGTGCCGCGTCAATATCGAGCAGCGAGCGATTGGCGTCGATATAGCTGCGCGGAAAGTTCGCGGCGATGAGGGTGGCGCCGAGTTCTGGGGCGGCCGCATAGAGCGCCTCGACGTGGGTGTCTTCTGCGCGGCGCAAGGTCCGCGGGTCGACGATATGCCCAAAATCCGCCGGATAGCGGGTTCCGCTGTGCGGTGAATCAAACACCACCGGAACTTCATGGTCATGCGTGGTGGTCGGTGGGAAGACCGAATAGGCGAGGCTGGGCTGAATCACGTTGGACATTTCATTTACTCGATGTTGTTTGGTGCGGTTCGGACAGAAGGTGACAGGCGACATGACGCAAAGGCGCGATCTGCCTTAGCGGCGGCGCCACTGTCTGGCAGCGGCCGCCGGCGACGGATGCGGCGTGTGGGCAGCGCGGATGAAAGTGGCAACCAGAGGGGGGATTCAGCGGCGAAGGAATCTCACCGGCAACGGCGGCAAAATCTTTTTTTCGCACGTTCAGCGACGGCACTTCTTTTAGCAGTGCTTGGGTATACGGGTGCTGTGGGTTGGCAAACACGTCCTCGGTCGGACCTTCCTCAACAACACGCCCGAGATACATCACGACAACACGATCAGACAAGTGGTTGACGACGCCGAGATCGTGGCTGATGAACAGATAGGTCAGATCGAGTTCTTCGCGGAGTTCAATGAAAAGATTCAATACCTGCGCCTGAATGGAGACATCCAGCGCGGCAACTGCTTCATCGCAAACCAAGAAGGTCGGTTTGACCGCGAGCGCCCGCGCAATACCCACCCGCGCGCGCTGACCGCCGGAAAATTGATGCGGGAAGCGATCAATGAGCGCTGGATCCAGACCGACCTTGGTCATGAGCCCGGCAACGTAGTCACGCTTGTCGTTGGCACTTACGATCCCGTGAACCACCGGCGCCTCACCGACAATGTCTTCAATCCGATAGCGTGGGTTGAGCGACGCGTACGGATCCTGGAAGATCATCTGCGCTTCGAGTTGCATCGCGCGCTTCTCCCCGGCGTTCATGTCGCTGACCGGCTTGCCGCGCCAATGCTTGGTGCCGGCGGATGGTTGATGCAATCCCACCACGATACGGCCAAGCGTTGATTTTCCGCAGCCGGATTCACCGACCAGACCCACCACCTCGCCTTTATTGATATTGAGATTCACGCTATCAACGGCATGCACGACTTCCGGCCGCAGGCTCGCCCCCAACTTCTGCGCAAGCCGCCCTGCCACGTCGAGCTTTTTTTCGAATCGCTTGGATACCGCGCGGAGTTCCAGTAGAGCCGCCATCAATCGCGCTCCCGCCGTGGTGGTCGCTTTACTATTCGTAACACGCCAATATTGGCGGGCGTTTCCAAGCATTTTTGCCTGAAAACACCCGTCAACAATAGGCTTTCAGTTTTCTTCTCTGCTTTCATCATGGCAGCCTTGGGAAGTGACAACGCGCCGCGTGAGGGGCAGAGACATCAAACGTCGGCATCGCTTCGCAGGCCGCTGCCCGATCATCGCACCGATCGCGAAATGCACAGCCGCTGCCAATGGCCAGTAGCGACGGCGTCATGCCGCGAATCTGCCGTAGCGGCTTACCCCGCACATTGGACGACGGCACCGAACCCAACAATCCGCTCGTGTAGGGATGCATCGGTCGATCCAGCACGTCGGCGACGCTACCCGCCTCCACAATCTTGCCGGCGTACATGACCGCAATTTTATCGGCGAGACCGGCTACGACCGAGAGATCGTGGGTAATCCAGATCAGCGCAGTACCTGACTCACGGCACAGCTTCTGCATTTCAAACAGAATTTGCCCTTGAATGGTGACATCCAGCGCGGTCGTTGGCTCATCGGCGATGATCACATCCGGCTTATTGAGCAGCGCGATGGCAATCGCGACACGTTGCCGCATACCGCCGGAAAACTGGTGCGGGTACGCCTGCAGGCGCTCGTCCGGTGACGCAATGCCGACCTGCGCGAGCGCTGCGCGACAGCGCTTCAGCGCTTCCTGCCGACTGACGTGATGGTGCGCGGTGATCGCCTCCATCATCTGCGTGTCGATCCGCAACACCGGATTCAACGTCATCATCGGGTCCTGAAAAATCATCGCGACGCGGTTGCCGCGCAGTGTTCGCCAATCGGCGTTGTCATGGCGTGTCACGTCAACGCCATTGAGCCAGATATGTCCATCAACGATGCGGCCGGGCGCGTCCACCAGACCCATCAGCGAATAGCCTGTCATCGATTTGCCGGAGCCCGACTCACCAACCAGCCCCATCACCTGTCCGCGTTCGACTGAAAACGACACGCCGTCGACCGCTTTCACGACGCCGGCCTTGGTAAAGAAATGCGTTTGCAGATTTTCAACCTGCAGAACAGGCTTGGTCCCATCGCTCATTTCTTGAGCCTTGGATTGAGCACGTCACGCAGTTGGTCGGCCACCAGGTTGATGGCCATGATGGTGACCAATAACGCCACCCCCGGATAAAACGAAATCCAGTACTTGCCACTCATGAGATACGTAAACCCGTTGGAAATGAGCAACCCAAGCGACGGTTCCGTGACAGGCATCCCCAGCCCTAGAAACGACAATGTGGCTTCCAGCGAGATCGCGTGTGCGACCTGCACAGTCGCCACAACGATCAGCGGCGGCAGGCAATTGGGCAACATATGGCGGAACACAATCCTCGGCTTCGACAGGGCGAGCACGGTGGCTGCCTCTACGTACTCTTTTTGGCGTTCCACCAGCGCAGACGCGCGCACGGTACGCGCGTAGTAAGCCCATTGCACCGTCACCAACGCGATGACAACCTTGTCAACGCCCTGTCCGAATACCGCCAGTAGAATCAACGCAATGAGAATGGCCGGGAACGACAACTGGATGTCGACAATCCGCATGATCAGCGTGTCCGCCCAGCCGCCAAAATACGCGGCGACCATGCCCAAGGTCAAGCCGATACCCAATGCGAAAACGGTGGAAACCAAGCCGACGCCGAGCGAAATGCGCAGGCCGTAGAAGATTCCCGACAGCATATCGCGCCCCTGATCGTCGGTGCCGAGCAGATGGGTCTTGCCGGCCGCCGATTGCTCGCCGGGTGCCAGCTTGCCGTCCATGATGTCAAGCTGCGACAGATCGTACGGATTTTGCGGCGCGAGCAGCGGTGCCGCGACGGCGATCACCATCACAACAACAAGCACGGCCAGACCAAGCAGCGCCAGCTTGGATTCGGCGAACTCGCTCCAAAAGCGCCGCAATGGTGTTTGTTCTGCGGCCATCAGTGCCCTGCTCCGGCGGCTTGGCCGAGCCGCACGCGCGGATCGAGCAACGAATAGACCATGTCGACGACAAAATTAATCGCGATAAACAACGTAACGATGACCATCAGATAGGCAACGATCACCGGGCGATCCAACTGGTTGATGGAGTCAATCAGCAGCTTCCCGGTGCCGGGCCAGGCGAAGATCGATTCGGTGACGATGGCGAACGCGATCACCGAACCAAATTCGAGACCGATGACGGTGACGATCGGAATCATGATGTTCTTCAATATATGCACGCCAATAACACGCGATGGCGACAGCCCTTTGGCGCGCGCAAACTTTACGTAGTCCTGAAGTACGGCTTCCCTGACTTGCGCCCTGGTTAGGCGGATCAACAACGACAGTTTGAATAAAGCCAGATTCACCGCAGGCAAAAACAAGTGCGACAGGCCATCAACCGTCAGAAAACTGACGGGAACGCCGAACAGCAGCACCGTATCGCCACGCCCGTTGGATGGCAGCCAGCCTAGCTGCACCGCAAAGAACATGATCAATATCAGCCCCACCCAGAACGTCGGCAGCGAGAATCCAACAATCGAGAATGCCATGATGCCCCGGCCGACCATGCTGTCGGGCTTTAGTCCTGCGACGAGGCCCAACGGAATGCCGATGAACACGGCGAGAACCATGGCGAACAGTGCGAGCTCAAGGGTCGCTGGCATTTTCGACAAAATCAAGTCCAGCGCGGGAACACCAAACACGAATGAGCGACCGAGGTCGCCCGTGACCGCGCCTTTGAGGAACGTCCAATACTGCACATAAAGCGGCTTGTCGAGTCCCAACGCGACGGTAGCGCGCACACGCTCTACCTCGTCGGCCTGCGGATTCACCAGTAAATCAATCGGATTGCCGATGGCATAGACGCCGAGGAAAACGATGAGGGACATCGCCAGCAGCACCAAGGCCGATTGCGATAGCCTACGCAGAAAATAGGCCAGCACGGCAGCCTCAGTCGGATAGCAAAGGCAAAGGCACAGGCACGGCGGCAAACAACACGCTAGTTACCCGGCTTCAGGGACATCGCAAGTGTGTATTGATCGGTGCGTGCGGTGTACTTCAGTCCCTTTGCGGCCGCCCAAGTTGAAACTTCATAATGCAATGGAATGAGGCCGACATCGCCCATCACCATTTCAGCCGCCTGAATGATCATCGCTTCGCGCTTCTTGTCATCCATTGTGACCAACGCGGCTGCAAGTAACTTGTCGAACGCGGGGTTGGAGTAGCGACCGCGGTTGGTTACTCCCATCCCTTTCGCCGTATCGAACGTCGCGAGCAAAGATCGCATGGCCGAACCCTGCTCACCGGACTCAGTGCCCCATCCGAGCAGCATGTAGCCAAACTCTAGCTTGGTGGCACGCGTGAAGTAGACTGACGAGGGCATCGTTTCAACCTTGATATCGATACCAACGCGGGTATACATCTGCGCGAGTGCCTGTGCGATGCCGGCGTCATTGATGTAGCGGTTGTTGGGGCCGTGGACAGTCATCGCAAAGCCATTTGGATAGCCGGCCTCGGCCAACAACTTCTTGGCACCCTCCGGATCGAATTTCACGGGCTTGAGCTGCTTGCTGGTGCCATAGAAAAAATCCGGCAATAGTTGGGCCGCCGCAACCGCCTTACCTTCCATCACCCGTGAAACAATTGCGTCGCGGTTTACCGCCATGGATAGCGCCTTGCGCACGCGCGCATCACGGAATGGATTCTTTTCAAGCGGCTTGCCATCCTTGGCGGTGACGAACGGCGGGGATTTTTCCGTACTCTGGTTCAGGTGGACGTAAATGACGCGGTTTGATACTTTGTCGACCAGCGAAAGCTTTTTGTCGGCCGACAGCTTGGCAATATCGGCCGTCGGCACCGTTTCGATCATCTGCACATCTCCCGACAAGAGCGCGGCAACGCGCGCAGCGGGATTGGTCAGCATCTTGAAGGTGATCTTGTCCCACGGCTCTTCGCCACGCCAATAACCGTAGTTGGCTTTCAACGACACACGTTGATTTGGGACATACTCGCCAAACTTGTAGGGCCCCGTGCCAATCGCCGCTTTGCCACTGTTGAATTCCTCGGTCGTTGATTTTTCGTATGCTTTGTTAATGATCATCACCGAGGCCAAGTCCGACGGCAGCAGTACATTCGGCGTCGCCGTCTTGAACACGATCGTGTCGGCGTCAATCACCTTCACGTCAATAATGGGCTTCACAAAAGTGGCGAAGGAGGAGGGACTGTTGGCAACATTGGGGGCACGTTTCAACGTGGCAACCACATCATCGGCGGAGAAAAGCGATCCATCGTGGAATCGTACGTTCTTCCGCAGCTTGAATTCCCACGTCAGATCGTCGGTGGCTTTCCAAGACACGGCAAGCGCGGGCTTCAGCTTTTGGTTTTCGTCGCGCGCAATCAACCCCTCGAACATGTGCAACATCATCGAGTTGTTCGGCGAGAGGTTGTGATAATGCGGATCCATCGACGTAATGGCTGCTTGCAGGCCGATCGATACATCGCGCCCCTTGGTTTGCGCGATTGCCGATGTGACGACCCCGAGCGATAACGGCAGGCAAAGCAAGAACGAAGTTGCAACGCGTTTGGTGAAACGACGGCGAGCAGGCAT
>Ga0209490_10005082_pt1 | contig 12051 bp, 9 predicted proteins | sample MAT06_FD_187209 | JGI IMG/M metagenome (GOLD analysis project Ga0209490, IMG submission 187209) | Freshwater microbial communities from Lake Fryxell liftoff mats and glacier meltwater in Antarctica - MAT-06 (SPAdes) (version 2) | ecosystem: Environmental > Aquatic > Freshwater > Ice > Liftoff...
GCTGGACGGCTAGGACAACGCCTCAATCTGGCAGCCATTCATCTGGGTTTAGGCGTGAGCGGCATTGCGGGCTTTTTTGATGACCAGGTCAACGAAGTCTTGGGCATTCCGATTGATGAAGCGGTTCTATATATCACCACCCTCGGTCGCCCTCAAACTCTCTAAAAATAAGCTTTACCGATATTCGCAGTGTTCTTCTACCCAAAAGGCTTCAATCCGTCGCCACACTTGCGCTTCTAAATCGGGGGCATCGGCATCAAACCATTCGATTTCAGGGTAAGCGCGAAACCAAGTACGCTGGCGTTTGGCGAATTGGCGTGTGTGGAGAATAGTGGCTGCGATCGCCTCCGCTTGAGAAATTTCACCAGTCAGAAATTGCCTGAACTCGGCATAGCCCAACGTATTCAGTAACGGTAAGTCAGCCCCGTATTTTTGACATAGAAACTCTACTTCTGCCACAAAACCATTGGCAACCATTTGGCTTGTGCGCTGGGTAATCCGATCGTGCAGTTGCACTGGATCGCCGCACTCTAGCCCAATCTGCAAAATCGGGTAAGCAGGCGGTTGTTCTCCCTGCTGGGCTGACATCGGTTGTCCAGTCACATAAAATACTTCCAGCGATCGCAGCGTTCGCACGTGATCATGGGCATGGATTTTGGTAGCCGCCTCCGAATCAACCTGTTGCAGCATGGCGTAACACTGGTGTTGTCCCAAGGTTTGGAGTTGCGATCGCAGGTCTGGTTGGGGCGCTACTCTGGGAATTTTGAGTCCTTTGGTAATAGAGCGGATGTAAAGCCCTGTTCCACCGACCAGCAAAGGCGCGATCGATGGCTCTTGATGCATGGTTTCAATTAACTGCTGTGCCTGCATTTGATACTCTGCCAAGGTCAACGTTTCTGTCGGTTCACAAATATCAATCAGATAGTGAGGAATGTTTTCCTGTTCGGCGATCGCGGGTTTTGCCGTACCAATGTTAAATTCTCGATACACTTGACGCGAATCGGCGCTAAGAATGACAGAATTCAAACGTTTTGCAAGCGCGATCGCCAATCTCGATTTACCCGTTGCTGTCGCCCCGCAAATCACAATCAACATTGGTACTAAAGTATTATTTTCTGCCGGGTTTGCCATGAAAATGAATGTTGAATACGAGGAAGCAGTTAAGTGATGGTTAAACCCCACCATAAACGGTTCAGGATACCTATCTAAAAGCGCTGATAAGCCTTTTATGTTATAATCTTAGATAGTTTTGGTCTTCTGAGGCTTAAACGCAGTTTTAGACCACGTTATTTCGGCTGGAGCGCTAATTGCATGGCAGATAACTACGGTGCGGAGCAAATTCAAGTCCTTGAAGGAATTGAACACGTTCGTAAACGTCCGGGGATGTATATCGGTAGTACGGGTCCCCGTGGGCTGCACCATATAGTGTACGAGGTTGTTGACAACTCTGTAGATGAAGCGCTGGCAGGGCATTGCAAAAATATTGAAGTGACGCTCAACGCGGACGGCTCGGCTACCATAACAGACGATGGGCGCGGTATTCCCACAGGTATTCATCCCCGGACTGGAAAATCTGCCGTAGAAACCGTTTTGACCGTTCTAGGGGCAGGGGGCAAATTTGGTGGCGGTAGCTATAAGGTGAGTGGCGGGCTGCATGGGGTGGGTGTCTCTGTCGTCAACGCTCTATCAGCTTGGTTGGAAGTGACTGTTTGGCGCGATCAAGGCATCCACACCCAGCGGTTTGAGCGAGGCGTTCCCATTGGCATCTTGGAAGTTGAACTAGGAGTCGGCGATCGCACAGGCACCTCCATCACCTTTCTGCCCGACAACACCATTTTCACCACTGAGACAGCGTTTGATTATACAACTGTGGCGGGTCGCCTGCGGGAGTTAGCGTTTCTGAATGGCGGAGTTCGCATCACCTTCACCGATAATCGTCTAGACCTGCTCAAAGCCTCCGAGCCTCATGTCGAAGTTTATTTCTATGAAGGCGGCATTCGAGAATATGTCACCTACATGAACCGTGAGAAGCAGCCGCTTCACGATGAGGTGGTCTATGTGCAGGGTGAGCGCAATAACGTTCAGGTAGAAGTCGCGCTCCAGTGGTGTGCAGATGCCTACAACGACAATTTGCTGGGTTTTGCCAATAACATCCGCACGGTAGATGGTGGCACCCATTTAGAAGGATTAAAAACAGTTTTAACCCGCACTCTGAATTCGCTTGCCCGCAAACGCAACAAAATCAAGGAAAATGAGTCGAATTTAGCGGGGGAAAACATTCGTGAGGGCTTAACGGGTGTGATCTCGGTGAAGGTGCCCGATCCAGAGTTTGAGGGTCAAACCAAAACGAAACTGGGCAATACCGAAGTGCGCGGCATTGTAGATTCTTTGGTCGGCGAAGTGCTGATCGAATATCTAGAGTTTCGCCCTGGTGTGGCAGATGCCATTATTGAAAAGGCTGTGGAAGCCTTTAAAGCAGCAGAAGCGGCTCGGAAAGCCCGTGAACTGGTGCGGCGCAAGTCGGTGTTAGAATCTTCAACCCTACCCGGCAAACTGGCGGATTGCAGCAGCCGTGATCCTGCGGAATCAGAAATTTTTATTGTGGAAGGGGATTCTGCTGGCGGTAGCGCTAAGCAAGGACGCAATCGCCGCTTTCAGGCAATCCTGCCGCTCAGGGGCAAAATCCTGAATATTGAGAAGACTGACGACGCAAAGATCTATAAAAACACCGAAATTCAGGCGCTGATCACGGCTCTCGGCTTGGGAATTAAGGGCGAAGACTTTGATGCGGCGCAGTTGCGCTATCACCGGATTGTGATCATGACCGATGCCGATGTGGATGGTGCCCATATTCGTACCTTGATTCTCACCTTTTTCTACCGCTATCAAAAGGCAATGGTTGAACAGGGCTTTGTCTACATTGCTTGTCCACCGTTGTATAAAGTGGAGCGGGGGCGCAGCCACAACTACTGCTATAGCGAACGCGATCGCGACCAAGTGATTGCTACCTTCCCCGCCAACGCGAAGTATGACATTCAGCGCTTCAAAGGGTTGGGCGAAATGATGCCCACGCAACTGTGGGATACGACGATGAACCCGGAAACGCGCACCCTCAAGCGAATCGAGATTGAAGATGCGGTTGAAGCCGATCGCGTTTTTACGGTGCTGATGGGCGATCGCGTTGCCCCCCGCCGCGAATTCATTGAAACCTACGGCTCCAAGCTGAATCTGGCTGACCTGGATATTTAATTCGGGCTTCTGCCAACCTGTCACCTTTGCTCTGATATAGAATGCAATCTAGAAGGGTTGAGAGGTTTGCCATGTTCTTCTATGACCCAACCTTGTGTTTGCCATCTTCTGAAGAGTTGCCCGACTCCGATGATACGCCTGTGGATAATGAGCTTCAAGACTTAATTCCCGGTTTGCTCAAAGCGATCTTGGCGTGGCTGTGGCGCGATCGCTGGGATTGGTTTTTTGGCGTGGATATGGGGGTTTACTACGACCCCGATAAGCCTGCGATCGTCCCCGATGGCTTTCTCAGCTTGGGAGTCAGCCGCGTCACCGATGAAGAACTTCGCCTCAGCTATGTCCTGTGGGAAGAGAGACGTATTCCAAGTTTTGTCTTGGAAGTGGTGTCCAAAAAGTATCGTCGCGAATACAGCACCAAAAAACAGCTTTATGCCGAAATGGGCGTGTTGTATTATGCGGTGTATTCGTCTCGCCGCCGGAGAAAGCCGCCCTTAGAGGTCTACCAGTTGATCAATGGCGAGTATCACTTACTCGCTGGCAATCCCGTCTGGATGCCAGAACTTGGGTTAGGACTTGGACGAGATCGCGGCACCTATCAAGGCGTTTTACGAGAATGGCTGTATTGGTACGACGAAACCGGACAGCGCTATCCAACCTTTGAGGAGCGGGCTGACCAAGCAGAGGAACGGGCTGACCAGGCAGAGGAGCGGGCTGACCAAGCAGCCGAACAACTGGCAGAATTGCTGATACGATTACGCGATCGCGGGATTGATCCTGATGCGCTATAACATCAGCTAAACCTCTGTGTTCATAACTATCGCCCGAACCCTACACAGCTTGATAGATTTGATCAGGAAGATTTGAAACTTTTTGAATCATTTGCAGTCTTAAAATACACACTCTTTGTTTTGCAGACGGCTACTGATCTTCTATCCTGGTTTCTGCACTTATGAATCCATTCATCTGTCGATTTTTTGCCGCGATCGCCATTTCTAGCGCGATCGGCACTGCCACTTCTGCCCAAGCCGTCTCATTGGAGCTTGGCGGATTGCGCTTTAGTGAAATTTCGGGCAACTTCAGCATCGTCAATGGCAGAGTTGATCCCGATGGGTTTTACACGATCGAACAGGACGTATATGGACCCGACACGAACCTATATATGAGCATTGACGGCTTTCCCAGGCTGTGCCCCAGATGTTCCTATGTGGGAATTGGGTTTCAGTCCGTTCTCATCAACCGGACGGGGACTCCCTGGATCTTTGTAGACCATGAGCTACAAGAAGTGTACGGCTTCCCCAGCCCAGAAGCCGATGGGTTATCGTTCGGTCAATTTTTGCCCCAGTTTAGACCCTTTACCTCAACCCGCTTCAGCACATCAGAAGAAGAGATTGATGTGCGAGATTACGTCAACTTTGCGGGTGGCATTGTAGCCCCCGGAGATAGCGTTGTTTTCCGCTACATCTTTACAGATACCAGTCCAATCGATCGCTTTTTCTTGTTGCAGCGTCCTAACTTTCAGCCGCGAGTGGGCTTTATTGAGCCTACGCCACCACCACCCCCGCCTCCTGTAGAAGTAGTGGTGACCAATCCACCTCCCATTGAACCCACGCCCGTAGTCGAACCCGCTAATCCAGAGATCGAAGTTCCAGCAGGAAATAATTCGGCAGCGGTTCCAGAACCGACTACTATTTTGGGGGCGCTGATGTTTGGGGCGATCGCGATTCATCGAAGACTTCAGCGAAAAGATTGAGTCAAGCGCAATCAAGGGTTAGCATGGAAAAGCTTGTTGACCATATATGTCCATGCCTCTGACCATTGGGAACGCTCTCCATCATGGGAAATATCTAATCAACCACATTTTGGGACAAACTGATATCGGTGTGACCCTTCAAGGCACTCAAGTTCAGCAAAACCGACCCGTCATTCTCAAGGTTTTGCAGCTAAATCCTGATTTAGGCGTAGACGTTGCCCCACTAAAGCAGCGATTTTTTGATCAGATTCAGCGATTTGCTCAGTGTAAGCATCCTGGGTTGGTGCGGCTGATTGACTCTTTTGAAGAAGACAATGCGGCGATCGCGGTCTTAGATTACACCGCTGGACAAACCCTACTGGAAATAGTGCATACTCAGGGTGCATTGGTAGAATCCCAGGCAGTTCAATATATTCAGCAGGTGGGTTCGGCTTTGGCGGCACTGCATGACAAACGGCTGATTCACCGGGCTGTCACACCCAAGAATGTCATTCGTCCGCTTGGCTCTAATATTGTTGTGTTAGTCAACATAGGGCTGCTAGATCCAACCCTGTTGGGGATCGCGGCTGATAAGGTTCAATTGCCAGTGGGGGAATATGCGGCGATCGAACAATCTCAAGCTCAGTTGGCTCACACTCCAGCAACAGATATATATTCGTTGGCAGGCACACTCTATTTTTTGCTGACTGGATACGCACCCTTAGCAGCCCCATTGCGCCAGCGATCGCCCCTGCCCTCTCCGCGTCAGCTATGCCCCCATCTCACTGCTGCGGTAGAATCTGCTATCTTGCAAGGATTAGAGCTAGATGCAAATGCTCGCCCTCAAGCGATCGCGGAGTGGCTAGCATTATTACCGCCACCTGTTAGTTCTAGCGATCTTAATTCTGTTTTAGACGCTTCACTCCCGCAAGCTATTACAGTGGCTCAAACTGTTACAGAGCTTAAAACTGCGACCATATCGTCCGCTGAACGCCACCCCTTATCTGCCAAATCTGCTGCGCTACCAACCAAACCATCTTCTCAACCCAATCAAAGCATGGCTCCTTCTCCACTGACGATAAAGAATCCCTTTCCTAAAACGCTACTGGCAACTGCGGCGATCGCTGCTGCCGTGGGGTTAGGAGCCGGATTAACCCTAAGAGTGGCGGTGACCTCGACCGGACCAGGTACCTCCATTTTTCATACCGAGCAAGCCTTTCCCCCATTTGAAAATTGGCCTGGTGCTGCGCCTCTGATTGAACCTTCTACGTCTTATTCGCCTTCGGTAGTCGAAGCTCCTAGCCAACAAAAGGAAACCTATAAACCTAGTCAACTTAAGGCTCCTGTGATTGCTCCACCTTCGACTCAAGAAGCAAGAACCAAGCCAAAAGTTGAAGACCCGGCACCTTTAGAGGTAAATCCTCGAGTTCCTGAAACGAATTTTACGCCCCGCGCGATCGCACCGAAACCCAATTTACCAATCTCACCAGGGTCAGAACTGCCCCCTGCGGTCATTCCGCCTCCGGCTCCTGCCGAAGTTAGGCAAGAGCCTGAACCTGCACTGCCTCCCTCAACTGGCACGCCTACCTCTGGCGAGGTACCACGGCAATAGGGTAACCACGCTATAATTCAAGCGGAGCGTATAGGAATTTTCTGATGAGTAACCCCATTGTTCATGCCTTTTTTGTTGGCAGAGCGCTAGCAGACACCTTGTATGATCACGCAGAACTTGCATTTACGGATGCATTGAGTGATCTGGGCAAGCAAGATGCAGAACTCCGAGAGAAATTACGCAACTTGAGCGATCGCGTGGTAGAGCGAGCAGCCCAAGAAGAAGCGGCAGCCACCCAAGGGCGATCGAGTCATGCACCTGCATCACCGTTCCAATCGGATGATTTGCAAACCGTGATCGACGAACTACGAGCAGAAGTGGCTCGGTTGCGCTCTGAACTGAAGCAATATCGCAGCCGCACTTTGTAACCACGTTGTGTCTCCTTTGATAGCATCCAAGATATTAGCCTAGGGATAAGAATCGAGTGCCTGTTTTTCCTCACGACTCCAAATCTAAGCAGCCGACCGGACTAGATCCTGAAAGCGATAGGTCTCTCGATCATTCGGATGCGTTATCTGCTGAGAATGATCAAAACGGGCACAATTTTGAGAATAGGAAAAATCCTCAATGGGTTCCAGGATTGGAGGAAAATGGCTCTGCTTTCTCAAAAGCGGTTAATTCTCCCAAGCCTAATGACGGTCAAGCGCCAGTCTCTGTGCAGGATATGTCCCCTAAGCAGGAACACTTACCCCCAAAAGTAGCGATCGCCGTTGAGCCGCTGCAAAGCAACCGTGTGAAAGAAAAACCCTACGATGATAAGGCTTATCGCTGGAACCACAGCAATTACTCCCGACAGCGGCGCTTTGTAGATATTTGGGGTTTTGTCCTGACTCTGTTGTATTCTCAATGGCTGTATGGCAAGCCGTGGAGCTATTCCGGCGGCATGACAGATGCCAAACAAGAACAGCGCCGGCGATCGCAAGCCGTTTGGATGCGAGACACCCTGCTAGATTTAGGACCTACCTTTATTAAAGTGGGTCAGCTTTTTTCTACTCGTGCCGATTTGTTCCCAACCGAATACGTTGAGGAACTGTCTAAACTGCAAGATCGGGTGCCTGCTTTTAGCTTTGAACAGGCAAAAGCTCTGATCGAGCAAGACTTGGGCAAATCTCTGCAAGAGCTTTATCTTAGTTTTGACCCAATCCCGCTTGCGGCTGCCAGTTTGGGGCAAGTCCATCGAGCCACCTTGCATTCGGGTGAAGATGTGGTCGTCAAGGTGCAGCGTCCTGGATTAGTCAAGCTGTTTCAAATCGATCTTGACATTCTAAAAGGGATTACTCGGTATTTTCAAAAGCACCCAAAATGGGGACCGGGACGAGACTGGCTCGGCATTTACGACGAATGCTGCAAGATTTTGTACGAAGAGATCGACTATCTCAATGAAGGGCGTAATGCCGACACCTTCCGCCGCAACTTTCGCGCTGAAGATTGGGTGATGGTGCCGCGTGTCTATTGGCGTTACGCCTCTCCGCGTGTATTGACGCTGGAATATCTACCCGGCATCAAAATTAGTCATTATGAAGCCCTAGAAGCCGCTGGACTCGATCGCAGTCGGTTAGCTCATCTGGGTGCAAAAGCTTACCTAATTCAGCTTCTGAACGACGGCTTTTTCCACGCCGATCCTCATCCCGGCAACCTTGCAGTCAACCCAGATGGGTCGCTGATTTTTTATGATTTTGGCATGATGGGACAGGTTAAACTTGTCACGCGTGAAAAGTTGCTAGAAACTTTCTTTGGGGTTGCTCAAAAAGATGCCGATCGCGTTGTGGCTTCTCTGATTGATCTGGGCGCTCTGACTGCCACAAGCGACATGGGTCCTGTGCGTCGTTCGATCCAGTTCATGCTAGACAATTTCATGGATAAGCCCTTTGAAAACCAATCCGTGGGAGACATAAGCGATGATCTTTATGAAATCGCCTACGGTCAGCCATTTCGCTTTCCAGCAACGTTCACCTTTGTCATGCGCGCCTTCTCTACCCTAGAAGGGGTTGGCAAGGGATTAGATCCCAAATTTAACTTTATGGAGGTTGCAAAGCCTTTTGCACTGAAGATTATGGCAGATGGAAATCCGACCACTGATGCAAATAATATTTTAGGGGAATTGAGCCGTCAGGCTTCCCAAATTAGCAATACCGCCTTAGGATTGCCCCGACGAATTGAAGAGACGCTGGAGAAACTGGAGCGGGGAGATATTCGAGTTCGGACGCGATCGCTGGAGACAGAACGCATTTTACGCCGATTGAGTGGCGTGAATATGGGCACAAACTACACTCTATTGGTGTGTACATTTACATTGTCGGCTACGATTCTATTAGTCAGTGGTCAGGGCTGGCTGGCGCTGGCGGCGGCGGCGGCGGCTTCCTTTGCAGGGTTCACTCTCGTCCGCTTGATGATTCGCATTGACCGCAGCGATCGGATGCCATGACCACTCTCCTATTTGTTGACAATCTAGTAACCACCCTATGAAGCGTCTGTCCACAGGTCTAACAGATGTCGGCGTTGTCCGCAAAGCCAATCAGGACGATTATTACATCGATCCTGAGGGTCGCTTTTTCATTGTGGCAGACGGGATGGGAGGACATGCAGGCGGTGAAGAAGCCAGCCATCTTGCGACTCAAACCATTCAGACCTATTTAGAGAGCTACTGGCATACGGCTGAATCATCCAAAACCATTCTGGAACAAGCTCTGCTAGAAGCTAACCAGGCAATCATTGAAGATCAACGGCATCATCCAGAGCGGGGTGATATGGGCACCACCGTTGTTGTATTGCTCTTTCGGGATGAACAGCCTTTATGCGCTCACATTGGTGATTCGCGGCTCTATCGGTTACGCGGCGCTCAGCTTGATCAGATTACGGAAGACCATACCTGGGTTGCACTTGCTATCCGAATGGGTGAAATTTCGCCGGATCAAGCACGAGTTCATCCGTGGCGACATGTACTAGCTCAATGTTTAGGGCGGGAAGATTTGCGCCAAATTGATATTCAATCGGTGCAGATACAGCCCAGCGATCGCCTGTTGCTATGCAGCGATGGTCTGACCGAAGAATTGTCGGATCAAGTGATTGCATCCCAACTGAAATCTATTCGAGTGTGCGAGAAAGCTGCCGCCGCTTTAATTGAAGCGGCAAAAGAGCATGGGGGGCGCGATAATATCACCGTCATCGTATTGTCGATTGACGGGTCAGGATAATGGGTGGGTCTAAAATAGATTAAAACCATTAAAGTGATCCAAGCATTTCTATGCTCCTGCTATGATTAAATCGAATTCAATTGGGGTTGTAGCTCAGCAGGATAGAGCGGTCGCCTCCTAAGCGACAGGTCGCGCGTTCGAATCGCGCCAGTCCCGTTAAAACAGTTCAAACCCTCGGTAAAGCAAGCTTGTCAGAGATTTTGTGCTGTCCTGCTCAGCATCCTCTGTTCAGCACCCAGCCAAGTAGCGTTTGATTTCGCTGAATTTGGGTAAGTGTTTAACCCAAACTTATGGTGTCGAAAGCCTGATGCCTGTTTGGATGTCACAGTTTCTGGCGCGATCGCTCAAAGCTTTCTGCCCAGCGAAGTAATAAAGCTTTCTGAATATCCTAGCTGTGAGGGCGATCACTCAAAGAGTTTATCAATATTGCAGGCATCTTGACCGACGGCGCTAGAACATTCTTAATTAGCGTTGCTGCTCTCACTGTTTTAGTTTTTGTTTCAAATTTGCGATCGTGCATTAGTCTAGTAGGGCAGATTTTTGCTCATCCTGATTGGTGCCATGGTATCTTTTGCAACGCAGTCTTCATCTGAACAGCAATTGTCTTTTGCGTTGATGTTCGGTCATCGATCGCGTCTTGTTTTTTGTCGTGCTCTAATTACCTGTATAACAGCAGGATTAGTAGGCGCTGTGCTGCCGTTACAGTCTGCCCAAGCCGAAAATACGCCCTACTGTCAGCAAACAGCCGCCGCGATCGCTCAAAAAGAAAGGCTGCGAGTTGAGGCCGTGAAAGGCAATGCAGATGCCCAGAAAAAATATAAAGCGTTGCTGGTTCAACAGGGCGATCGCCTGCGAACTTGCCGCAGCCAAACCTGGCCTCAAAATCAAGCAATCTGGATTCGACTGTATGCTTGCGATGCCAAACCCGGTGGACTCGAAGCGGTGTTAGATCGCATTGTGGATCGAGGCTATAACCAGGTTTATGTAGAAGCATTTTACACGGGTCGAGCACTGCTGCCCGTCAACCAAAATGCCACTCCTTGGCTGTCTACCTTGGCGGGTTCTGGTGCCGACAATGTTGATTTATTGGCACAAGCGATTCAAAAAGGACGGGCGCGTGGGCTGAAGGTGTATGCCTGGATGTTTGGACTGAATTTTGGGGCAAACTATATGCGCCGATTCGATCGCCAGCAAACCTTAGCAAAAAATGGGTTAGGGCAAACGAGTTTAACCGCCCATGTGATGCCGGGACTCAGCACCGAGTTGGGGAAACTTAATCCAGATGAAGTCTTTGTCGATCCCTACAGCCCTCAAGCCCGACAAGATTATTCGACGCTGATTGCCGCGATCGCCCAGCGCAAACCCGATGGCATTTTATTCGACTACATCCGGTATCCCCGTGGAACCGGTAGTGCTTCAGTTGCCAGCAAAGTTCAAGACCTGTGGGTCTATGGCGATGCCTCCCAACAGACGCTTTTGCAACGGGCACAGAATGCCAGCGGAGTAGAACTGCTGCGACGATTTTTGCAAAATGGCTTTCTCAAAGCCAATGATTTAAAGGAAACCAACAGTGTTAAAGATTTGACAACCTCCAAACTGGCAGAACAGCGCCCTGGGTGGCAAGGAATTGATACTGCGCGGATTCCTGCCAACTTGCCAACCGCGAAACAAGCAACGCTTTTTCAGGCAGAACTCTGGCGGTTAGCGGTTGCCCATGCGGGTCAAGGGGTGATTGATTTTGTTAATGAAGCCACAGGCAATGTTCAAAATCGAGGCATGGCGACCGGTGTGGTCTTTTTTCCCGATGGCAACCTAACAGTTGGGCAAGGATATGATTCCAGGTTGCAATTGTGGGATCGTTTTCCAGCAAGTGCAGAATGGCACCCTATGGCATATGCGGTTTGTGGCAACACGAGTTGCATCATGCAGCAGATTCAGCGTGTGTTGAGCCGCGCCCCCGCAGGAGTGCAAGTGAAACCAGTGCTGGCTGGAGTTTGGCAAAAATCCGTGGGCAACCGTCCACCGTTGGAAGCGCAAATGCAGGTGCTTTATCGGATGGCACCGCAGCTTAAATCGGTGAGCCACTTTGCCTATTCTTGGCAAGAACCCGGCTCAGACCGCGATCGCAAAGCCTGCGCCGTTCGTCCTTAAAGCTTGCGATCGCCCTTAAACAAGCTGACAGCGATCGCTCATACGCGAATCACACTATTCATAATGTGTCCGTTTGGGAGACTAGATCGCTACAAATCACCTTGATATTCGATCAC
>Ga0209490_10005087_pt1 | contig 12042 bp, 9 predicted proteins | sample MAT06_FD_187209 | JGI IMG/M metagenome (GOLD analysis project Ga0209490, IMG submission 187209) | Freshwater microbial communities from Lake Fryxell liftoff mats and glacier meltwater in Antarctica - MAT-06 (SPAdes) (version 2) | ecosystem: Environmental > Aquatic > Freshwater > Ice > Liftoff...
CTCAACAAATTAGCTATGGCAGAAATTGAAACCCAGATTAATCGCCTCCCCAATCTTCAAAAATGGTTTGTGGAAATTTTCGCTAAACCCACATAGCTATTGGATCATTTGTTTTGTGGAGGTATCTAACTTGTTAGCTTTTTGCAGTACGATATCGACCAGTTTTTTTGAATCTGCATAGTTGATATTTAAGTATTCAGCTTCTGCTGTTGATTCGTAAATTGCTAATGTTAAGTCATACTGACTTTGCCAACAATCCGCTGGCAATAATTCCATAGCCACCCGCAAATACCTAACAGCAGCTTCATAAGCACTCGCGGCTTTTGCCTTGGGTCCAGCCGTTAAATTTAATTGTGCCAACTGAGTTTTTTCTGACTGTTGGCTAATCGTGTCAATTCCGACATTCAATTGATTGACGATATCAAAGATGTTTTCTTCTAGCTTGTCGGGGGGAGTATTATTTAACAGTAATTGACCGATTTTTAAATGGGTAAATTGCTTTTGATCTTCGGGAATTAGCGAATAGGCGGCTTGCTGGACGCGATCGAGCAAAAATTTGTAACTAACCCGCGAAGTGTCTAATTTGAGATTAATTGATTCGGCTCGATCGAAAACTAAAGGAGTGCGATAAGCATCGCTCAAGGGCAGAATTAACCCTGCTTGCAAAGCTGAATAAAGTTCAGTTGCTGTAGTATTAGCTGACTTTTCGCTAACAAGTGACAGCACATCTAGAGCAAATTTATCTCCCACGCAAGCTGCTAGCTTCAACACTTCTTGCGTGGGTGCGGGCAGCTTTTCAATGCGAGAAGCTACCAGTTCCACCACACTTTTATCGGTGATTCCAATGGCTTGGATTTCATCAATACTCCAATACCAGCCACTTTGACTTCCCTCATTTGTAATGTGATTAAATTCAAATTTTATAAAGAGAGTCTTGATAAAGTGCTTGGAGTAATTGGGTCAAGAAAAAAGGATTGCCACCCGTTTTATTCCAGATTAAATCGGCTAGGTTTGTTACTTTTTCGGTGCAACTGTTGAGTGTTTCAGCGACTAATTCAGTGACATTTGCTAAATCCAGCGGTTGCAACACGATATTGTTGACTATGATACCAGTTTTTTCAATTTCTTCTACAGTCTGAATTAAGGGGTGGGTCGGACTAACTTCATTGTCTCGATAGGCACCGATTAGCAACAAATATTCCTGGTCAGGGTCAGTTATCAGTATTTGCATTAACTTTAATGTTGCTGAATCTGCCCACTGCAAATCGTCTAAAAAGATTACTAGGGGGTGTGCTTTTTGCGCGAAAACGCGAATAAATTCTTTGAATACCCGATTGAAGCGATTTTGCGATTCTACAGGGGCGAGTTCTGGCACTTCTGGCTGTTTGCCGATGATTAATTCAACTTCTGGAATTACATCGGCAATTACTTGACCGTCTGTTCCCACTGCTGTTAAAATTTTAGTGCGCCATATTTCTAATGAAAGTGCACTTTCTGTTAGCAATTGCCGCAGCAAGGAGTTAAATGCTTGGATTAATGAGGCATAAGGAATGTTGCGTTTGAATTGATCAAATTTGCCTCTGATGAAGTAACCTTTTGACCTAGTAATTGGTTTGCTAACTTCGTTGACTACGGCTGATTTACCGATACCTGAGTAGCCTGATACTAGCATTAATTCGCTGGTTCCTGATGGGGGCGAATTTTGTTCTAAGGTTGCTGGTTTTTCTAACAAATTGTTGGCTAAACCCGCTCTTACACGTTCAAATGCTGCTAGCAATTCATTAACCTGATTTTCCCTACCGTACAATTTTTGGGGGATTAACAATTGGCTGAGAATATCTAAGCGTCCGGGGATGAAGTCGGCAATTTGTCCGGTGGTTTCTAACTGATGCAAAGAAATTTCTAAGTCGGCTAACAATCCGGCCGCACTTTGATATCTATCTTCGGCATTTTTTGCCATCAATTTCATCACTATCTCAGAGATGGCGACAGGTATTTCTGAATTGATTTGATGGGGATATATTGGTTGAACTGCGATGTGGCTGTAAACTATTTCTAAGGGGTCGTTGCTGCGGAAAGGCAATTTTCCTGTCAGCATTTCATATAATGTGATACCAAGGGAGTAAAAGTCTGTGCGGTAGTCGAGGGTGCGGTTCATTCTCCCGGTTTGTTCGGGTGACATATAGGCTAATGTGCCTTCGACTGAGTTGGGATTGTTAAATTGCGGGTTTTCTTTGTTGAGTTTTGTGGCAATGCCGAAGTCAGTGAGTTTGACTTGTTTTGTTTGCGAGTTAATTATGATGTTGCTGGGTTTAATGTCTTTGTGAATAATGTGCTGATAATGCAGATATTGTAATGCTTTGACTATTTGGATGGCGATGTTTAAATTTGCTCGCAGACTCAATGTTTCTTTTTCTAGGAGTTGGGCGAGGGATTGGCCGCCAAAGTCTTCTAAAACCATTCCTAATCGGTGGTCAAATGTTTCGAGACTGATGGCTTTGACGATTTGTTCGCTGTCTAAATTTTGGCGGATTTGATATTCGTGTTTGAGCCTGGTAATGGCTTCGATGGTGGGGTATTCGGCTTTGAGGACTTTCAGAATTGCTGGGGGCGAATCTGTCGGTGTTTGTCCGCGATAGATTATTGTTTCGACGCCTTCGTGCAGAGTAGAAGTTATTTGGTATTCTGATAAGGTTAACATCACTTAAGTTAGAAATTACAGGAGCTAATTATCATTAGATTAACACTACTTAATCTTAATTTTGTGTGATTCCGATCGTGTATTTTGCGATTCGCAATCACAAGGAAGATACACTAAGTGAAAATGTGGGCTTGGTCGTTGGTGTCAACAAACATCTTAAATGTAATCTCGGTCTTGTGTTTGAGTCCCGAATGCTTTCGCTGCACCGTTTTTCAGGGGGATAGGAGCGATCGCACTCCGCCTCAAACAGCAGGATATGGAAGCGATCGCACTCCGCCTCAAACAGGCAAGTGAACGGGTTCTCAATCGCTGACTACCGTAACTTCACAGATAGTAGAAATAGATTCCGGTTCAGGCAAAATACGCACGCGGGCGAATTTTAAACCGCTAACTCCTTGTTGTGATTCTACCATGCCCGTCTGAACTTTTGGCTCAACCCAACCTTCGCGAGACAAGTAGCGCAAGTATTGCTGATACTCTTCCCACTCCTCCTCGGTGGAATAAACAACAGTCAACATCCCCGACTGGGTAATTCGCTCTTGTGCGTCTTTGTCCACGGCTTTTTCGATCCGCTTTTTGACGAGTTCGTAGCGGATGTCGCGAGTGCCTTTGACATCAAACATTTTTTCGGTGTTTTCGTTGTGAAAAATGTCGATCGTGGTATTCTGCACTAAGACTAAATGTGCGAGTTCCATGTCGATTTGAGACTCGGCTTGCAGGCGAAAAACTGTGCGACCGCAATCGCAAATTGCTCGCAGTTGTTCGTACCGCAAACTGTGCAGGTGAAACTGGCTAAATTTGGAGTCGATCGATTTTCCTACATAAATCATGTGATCGATGCCGTCGGTGCATTCGATGTCGCAGTAGTGGGGCAAAATTTGCTGCATTTTTTCTTGCCAGCGGGCCCAGGTTTCTTGGAGTTTGGTGCTGATTAGGTTCAGCATTTGATCGTAGCGGATACGATCGCCATAAACGCAGTTGTGTTCGTTTTCACAGGCGGCTCGGTAAGCTTCAACGGCTGCTACAACCCTGGGCCCGCACTGCACAAAATAGTCAAAATACACTTCTAAACGCTCGTTTAAATATTCGGCTGCTCGCACCTCCATATCGACTGTGACTTTTTCTTTTAAATGCTCGATGTAGTCGAGCAAGTCGAGCCGTAGTTGCTCGCCTAGATGGGTAGTTTGTGTTTGGCAAACGGCATCGGCTATGGCTAAACCTAAGCGGAATTGTTCGAGCAAATCTGTTTGAATGGCTCGGTTTCTTTCGTCGCTAGAACCGCGAATGTCGGAAATTCCGTACAGCGGGTGAACGTCTGCAAATACGATCGTCTCTTGGGGCAGTCCCCAACTGCGCCTTTCTGCTTCTTGGGCGAACCGCCACTCGACTGCGGGATGAATGTTGTGAATGTGGGTAAACCGCTGCTGAATGGCTTGTCGCAGTGCTGCAATGAAGGCGGGAATGAGTTCTTGGGCGTGTTGAGCGTCAATGCCGTTGAAGTGGTTTGCCCGATCGCACAACAGCCCAACTACGCCCAAAATCCGCTGCCCGCGCCCCTCGCGAGTGATAGATTTGACCACCAGCGGTACTAGCAGCATCGATTGAGTCCCCATTTTACGCAAAGTTCGATCGCACTCGGTGCGGCATTCCCGGCGCAAGTCTGGGACGTTCCAAACTTGATTGGCTGCGGTAGCTTTGAAGAAGTGAGAAGCTTCTAGGGATTCCATTGAATAAATAATCGGCTGCAAATGTTGGCCGTCTTTGGAAACTAATAGCTGTACCTGTTCGCCGTCGGGGCGCATTAGCAAAGTGCCGTCAGCATTAAAGAGCGATCGCAAACAGTGATCGATTCTCTCAAATTTGTCAGGGCGCAGCATGGAATTGCGATCGATCAATAACTGAGTCAGCCGCCGAATTTGCTCCTGTACGGTGACATCAAAACCTTCTAGCAGCAGCAAACCTTCGACGCGGTAATTATCCAACTTTAGTCGATCGGCTAAATTTGCCAGTTGATTGGGCTGCATCAGCCAAGCTTCCCGTTCCGCCACAGGCATTAAATTTAAGGGAAGATCCGTAAATTCATCAATTATTGAGTCAATCCGAGTAATTTTCAACTGTTCCGAACCCAGCCAAAATTCAATAAATTTGGGTTCGCGGTGTTGAGTATTTTTCATACTCGCCGTAACAGGTTCATCTAGTACACGCAAACCGTCGAGATCAATTTGATAAAACCGCTTAAATACCCAGTGCAAAAGGTGACGGCGGTACAATTGTTCTGCTATTTTGGCATCGCAATCCTCGAACAATTCCAGCAAACTGATCCCAGTTTCTGTAAACCAACCGTTATTAGATTGAGTGACCAAAGGGGTTCCCTCCCAACCGGCCAAGCGGCAAAATGCCGCGTTAGCGTAACGCATGGCAAAAGTTCCCGGTTCCATGACTGCGATTAAAACGCGACGATCGCCGAGAAATTGAAACAGTCGCTCTAAATCTTGTTTCCACGTTTTCAAGCGTTCAATTTCAGCAGATTGACTGGGTACTTGAGCCGTCAAAGCTTCCAGTAGCTGATCGACGCTTGGTTCGCTTGGCAGATTGTCACTCTCTTCCTCTGTTGGAATGATACCTTCGGTTGGCAGTGATTTTACGGAGTTGGTGTTGTTTTGATGGGAAGACGATTTAGGAGTAGACATATGTAAAACACCTGAAAGCAGTGGATTTTGCCAAAAAATGTCAGCGATCGGGATTTATGGCTTTGTAAAGAACTTAGATATGGTTTGTAAAGTTTGTGTATAGGTATCGGAAACTGGGTGTTCTCTCTGGCGATCCGCCCAGCCACTTTTACTTTTTTTCACAAACAACCTCTCAGTCTCGACGTTATAGGTGATATTAACGTGTTTACGACCTAGCGGGTAACACCCATTATAAGCGGTGTGCTGTAGAGGATAGTGTCAGCGACTCATGCTATTTGACTCAGAGGCGAGATATATAGCAGTTTTGGGTTGAATGAGGAACAGCCCCGGTAATTGGGAATAGGAAATTGGTAATTGGTAATTGGTAATTGGTAATTGGTAATTGCCAATTAATTACGAGTGTTTTTTTACAGAATAAAAAAATTAAATAATTAAAATTAATTATAACTTGGCAATGACAAAAATAAAATATATAATATATCTAGCAGCATTTGTAAAAGGACATACTTATGGCTTTAACGCTTAACAATCTCATCGGTGATCTGACTGGATTTCCTATATTTGCTGGTGGGGGAGCGCGTCTTTTGGGATTCGGTACATCAGATGAGATTGACGTAGAGAATGGAAATTTGTCATCTTTTCCCTGGGGAGTTTGGGGACTAGATGGCAACGATACCATAGCAGGTTCCTCGGATTCCAACGAACGGCTGTTAGGAAATAACGGGGATGATATTATCGGCGGTGGCGGCGGAAATGACATCATTTACGGCGGGAAAGAGAACGATCGCCTGGATGGAAATGATGGCAACGACCTAGTTAGGGGCGACGCCGGAAATGACCTTATCTTTGGAGGGTTTGGGAACGATATCCTCCGGGGAGGGCAAGGAGACGACGATTTAGACGGCAATGAGGGCAACGATTTCTTAGCGAGCGATCGGGGAGTTGACGTGCTCACGGGAGGCCTCGGTGCTGATATATTTGTGCTCAGAAGCAACGATGAAGCATTTGGTATAAATGGAGCAGATGTCATTACCGATTTTAACTTTGACGAGGGCGATCGCATCGGTTTGACAGACGGTTTAACAGAATTAGACCTTTTCTTTGAAGACGACAATTTGATTGCATACGATAATGACGGAATTATCAACGACATGGTGATTGAAAACATAATTACCGGACAGATTGTGGGGGTAGTTTTAAATACCAACAGCTTTGAACTTACTGGTGCATTTGAACAATCGAGTCCGTTTGCATTGGCAGTTAACGGTTCTCAATTCCAGTTTTTAGCTTAGTTATTTGTAGGGAATTAGACGGGCGATCGGGCTAGTTCCTAGTAGGAATACGGCCGTTTTGGGTCGGACACGGCACTGCCGTGTCCCTACAAATAGCGTTAACTTTGCAGAATTGATATTAAAACAGTTCTCCATTTAGATTTTTTAGGCTAATCTATACGAAATGTACGAAATGTCATAATAAAAATCGCGATGGTCTGAAAACCTCAAGCGTTTCGGGTTTTCAGAAATTTCCTTTTAATCTATACTATTCGGAGCATAAAAAATCTTAGTCTTCGGCAATTACTTATGAATAGGGGTTATTCGCGGTTTGATTCCCTCACCACCATCCTAGCAGGAACAGTAACGGTAGCAGGAATAGTTATCTTTGCAGCAGCACCAGTTTTTGCAAAAACTAGGCAAGAAATTGCTCAAGTAGCGATTTCTGTCACCGTTCAAATTAACGGAACAACTGGTAGCGGGACTGGATTTATTATTGCCAAACAAGGCACGACTTACACTGTACTGGCAGCTAACCACGTTGTTGATGATACTAAAGCTACCTATACGATTCGCAGCCATACGGGAAAAGACTATCCAGTAACCAGTTTTAAGCGATTGCAAAAAAGCCAGAATGAGCCGGATTTAGCAGTCGTAACATTTAACAGTACAGATTCTTATCCTGTTGTTACTCTCGGCGATTCTGAACAAGCGACAGTTGCAACAGAAATTTTTGTGTCTGGTTATCCAGGTATTCCAGAGAGCAGAAACTACCAAAAAGAGCGCAATTTTGAATTTGTACCGGGCTTCGTGACCAGCCGGATTTCAAGTCATCCCCAAGGGTATAATTTGCGCTACAATGCTGTTACGAAAGGGGGGATGAGCGGCGGGGCTGTATTTGATACAGAAGGGCGTGTTGTTGGGATTCACGGAGAAGGCGATCGCGATTACGATCGTGTCACAGATAGGGACAGAAAAGTTGTCACAGGTTTAGCGGATACTAAAACAGGATTTAATTCTGCAATTCCTATCAATACCTTTATAGCTAAATTGTCAGAGGCGGGATTAAATCGTTCTGCTCTTTTGGTGAATACTTCTACTGCGGCGAATGCACCTCTGAAACTGAACAATCCGCCCGATGCTAAGACTTATTATGTTCGGGGTTTAACTCGGTTTGACAAGGGAGATTTGTCAGGGGCTGTTGCCGATTTTAACCAAGCAATTCAAACTCAATCTGATTACGCGGAAGCTTATTTCTATCGGGGACTTGCTTATTCCGATTTGAGACAAATGCCCAAGAGTATCGCTGATTATAGCAAGGCGATCGCCCTAAATGCCGGTTATGTTGACGCTTACTACAATCGGGGGCTGGTTTTGTCGGCTATGGGAGATAAACCGGGGGCGATCGCCGATTATACTCAAGTCATCCGCTTGGATAGAAACTTTGCAGCAGCTTACAACAACCGAGGATTAGCACTTTCGGACTTGGGCGATCAAAAAGGAGCGATCGACGATTTCAATCAAGCGCTGCAAATCAATCCCGGTCGCGCCAACACTTATTTTAACAGAGGATTGGCGCTGTTTCGCATCAATAACGATCGCTCTGCCTTAGCTGATTACACCCAAGCAATTCAACTCAATCCCAATTATGCCAAAGCTTATGCTAACCGAGGAATTACGTTAGTGAGAATGGGAGATAGGCCAGGGGCGATCGCAGATTTGCAACAAGCTGCTCGTTTATTTAGAGCTCAAGGAATGAACGATGATGCTCAAAAAGCATTAGATTTGATTGGTCAATTGCAAAAATAGCCCCACCGAATGTAATTCGGAGCTACACAAACAAAGTCCGCCGATTATTACTAAAAATCTCCTTAGTTCTTTAATAAAGCCCCACCGAATGTAATTCGGGGCTACACAAACAAAGTCCGCCGATTATTACTAAAAATCTCTTTAATTCTTCAGTCCGCGCACCATCCGGACTTCGTGTGTGTAGTAGCGGTTTCAACCGCCGAATCCGAGCCGATTATTACATCCTTCCCCTAAAACCTCACCGTCACCAAAATCACCCGCCGAGGCTGATCTTCCGCTTCAACAGTAAACTCAACACGCCCAAAACCTTTCGGCCCCGGTTCAACTAAATCGTAGCGAGAAGTCACCGTCCCCGCTGCTGTGTCATATTGAGCAAAAACAGCACCAGGATTTCTCCCAGCAGAGGCATCGCTATCACCTCCCCAGGAGCCCCAATCATCCAATCGCGATCGAGTTGGTAATAACGAAGCTGCGATTTCTGGCGGTGTTAATCTTTGGTCTGCTAAGACTCTTTGGGCGTTATCAATCGCGCACATTGTCGGCCCAGAAATTTTGGCATCGCTATATTGACCTTCCCACTTTTGTACGAATCCAAAACCGACATTCGGGCCTACTTTATCCTGTCTTTGCCTACCCCAAAGCCGACTGGTATCGGCTGCAAAATTAGAACCGCTGCCTGTTACGGCTAATTCTGTTCTTTTGTTGGTAAAATTTCGAGCGACAAATTCTTTATCTGCCGTGCGGATGGCGCTGGCGGCGGCTGATTCTATTTTATTGCTAACATTACTATTGCCTTGTATTATGGGTGATAGAACGCCGGGGATAGGCTGTGCTCCACAATATTTTTGAATACCGCTGAAAACGCGATCGGCTGATAAGGCACTAATCGGAAATTCTAGGGAATAAGCTTCGGCAGGTTTGGGGAAGAAAATGCCCGATGTTGCGGAAGCAGCAAAAGAAGCTCCACCCCAGATGATGATACGATTAAATTGGCGACGGCTGATACTCATAATTTATCGACTCCCTGGAGAGCTTGCCCCCGGCTCAAGATTAAATTTGAAGAAGTGATAATTCCTGTTCCCACAATTTTTAGCTGTGGAACAAGATATCTCAAGAGATAAACTTCTACCATTACTAATATCTACCAGCATTGTATTGATTCTCCCAGGCTTTCCCACCTGAGAAGCTACTTGATTTCCATCTACATAAACTTCTATTTTGGGTGGTGAAATTTCACTTTGATCGTCAACTCCATACTCCAATCGGAGAGAAGCACGACCGCCTGGAAGTCTACAAGTCCAACCGGCCTCGCGTACCCTCATAATACTGGTATGTAGTTGTCTGCCTATGGAAAGGTCTGTAGGCCCTCTGTACAAATAAGCTAACCCGCCCGGGTGACTAAGGTTCGTTCCACCCCGTGTAACAAGACATTGCAGGTCTAGTATATGGATTTGCCGCTGGGCCTGGGCCACTTGTGCCCCAACAGTCGCTAGAGTAAAAGATAACACCCCAGCCGAGAGCCAACCACTGAGCCACCGAACTCGCTTCATAAAATATCCTGCCAAAACTTTAAACTACTATAAAGGATGAGCTGTGTACGAAAAGTCCTGACTTTTGACAGATGACAAAATCTAAATTGTTTCATTTGTACGAATTGTCAGGTATAATAAATTGCGTAAACTCCAGCGTCTCCTTTATGTATGGATATTGCCGCAGCTTTAAAACTGGCAGATGACCTAGTGTTTGCCCAAACCGGAAAGCGCTTAGATTATGTGCAAGAAGCTATCCTGCGGGGAACTTTCAAAAAACGCACCTACACGCAAATTGCTAAGGAAGTTTACTCTAGTTCAAGTCATGTGAGAAATGTCGGTTCGGAACTCTGGAAAATACTTTCTGAAGGATTGGGCGAAAATATTACTAAAGCTAGTTTGAAACCAATATTAGAAAATGGGAAGTTTTATAATTATCAATTTGCTATTGTTGAAAATGTAACAGGTGAGAATATAACAGTTAATAAAAATGTCAATATTTGTTCTAAAAAAGCCCGATCGCCCGCAACTCACCAAAACCCGCAACCAACAGCCAAACAGCCCCGCATCGACTTAGGCGACGCACCGGAAATCCTCACGTTTTACGATCGCACTTCGCAACTCACCACCCTCGAAAACTGGGTGTTAGCAAATCGCACCCATCTCATCACCATCCTCGGATTGGCTGGAAGTGGCAAAAGTGCGATCGCCCTGCAACTCATCCCACAAATTCACCACCAATTCGACTGCATCATCTGGCGAAGTCTCCGCAACTCTCCACCGCTGAGTGCACTGGAAACCGACTTAATCAAATTTTTGGGCGATCGGCAACAAACCGAGTTACCATCAATTATCGAATATTTGCGATCGTACCGCTGTCTGATTGTACTCGATGATGTCCAAACAATCTTCAGCAGCCAACAACTAGCAGGAAGAAGGTACAGAAATTCGAGGAGTTACAGACTGCGGTCGCGCGACAGTCACAGCACTACAACTAAACAATAATATTGCTGTCACCGTTAGGGGTCAGTGGGTTAGTGCTGGCTGGCACCCGCCAACAGAATAAAACAAGGATTAGTGGAAAAATTATCCGTACTTTTGAGCCAAAATATTATACAGATTTACTGGTTAAATCGCCTGTTTTTTCGTCAGGGCGATCGCTTCAAATCTGTATTCAAGCAAATAGCAAGTTTTCTACTAAAGTTTTAGGTTCAGGGAGAGATTTACCATCTACCTGATATTCTTCAACTAAAAGCTCTAATACCTCAACTGCATTCTGCAAAGCTTCTTCGTAGGTAGATCCATGAGTGTGGAACTGCTGAGATGGAAAATCAGGTAAGTGAACTAGGTAGCAGTTATCTTCATCCGACCATTGAATAACAATTATATAAGGTAATTTCATGATTCTGATTCCTCTTCTTCAACTGCTTTCAATATGCCAAGTTTTCGATTAACTTCTCTCTCTAAATACAGTTTCGCATCATCGCCATCATTTCCAGCAATCGTAATTGGTTCATTAGGTAGTAAAGGATGAACCCATCTTGTATGACTGCCTTTTGCCGATCGATAAGTAAACCCAGCTTTTAGTAGCAGAATTTTGAGTTAACTGGTTCCCAGGCTCCAGCCTGGGAATCAATATCTAGAGGCTCTGCCTCGGTTGAAAAAATGGAGGCAGAGCCTCCGAATATATGTTACCAGACTCTTGGCCTGGTAACAAGTAAAAGAGGACACAGCACTGCTGTGTCCCTACCGAATATATGTATTGTTTTTAACACCAAAATTGTATTATTTTCAACACCAAAATTGCGATCAGTCGATCGGCATTTCTGTCCTTTGATATACAGTCGGCGGATGCCGACTTTGTTTGTGTAGGCGCGATTTAATCGCCGTCAAACAACGCCCAAAAACCCAAAAATCCAACTTTCCCCAAAACTTTGGGCCAAACAACCCCATTTAGCCCTAAAATAAAAAAGACTGACTAGCCAACAAAGCCCTATGTTTGAAGCCCTTGCCGATCGACTCGAATCCACCTGGAAAAAACT
>Ga0209490_10005088_pt1 | contig 12042 bp, 11 predicted proteins | sample MAT06_FD_187209 | JGI IMG/M metagenome (GOLD analysis project Ga0209490, IMG submission 187209) | Freshwater microbial communities from Lake Fryxell liftoff mats and glacier meltwater in Antarctica - MAT-06 (SPAdes) (version 2) | ecosystem: Environmental > Aquatic > Freshwater > Ice > Liftoff...
CGGATAAAAATAAAGCACGACGTTCTTCTTGCCACGGAACGCAGAAAGCCGAACAATCTCCATGCCGGCGTCGGGCAGCTCGAATGATGGAGCAGCAGAACCGATCTGTAACATAGTGGCACTCACTTCCAGTTTGTGTTCGTGGACCATCGACAACAGTGCGGCGATATTTAATAACTTCTAAATTGATTCTAATCCAAAATCAAATGCTGATTACGGGGTCCAGACGTTACTTTTTTTTCGGACAAAACCAAAACAAGCGTTAGAGTTCGAAGATGAAATATAACCGCGAACGCCAGCCGCAGATTTCGCCACTGAAGTTGTTGGGGGACGTTCGCACTTCGCATTTCCTTGCAGAGTATTGGCAACGGCGGCCGCTTCTGGCCCGTCAGGTTTTTCCGCGCGGCTCCGGCTTCGCACCGCTATCAAACAGGGAGATCTTGCAGCTGGCCGCGTATGACGAGGCCGAAAGCCGCGTAGTCGTCAACAACGGGAAACTGTGGACAATGGAGCACGGCCCGTTCTCCGCCAGAAAATTTGGCGCCCTCAAAAAAGCAGCAATCGATGGGGCATCGTGGGCGGTGCTGGTGCAGGACACCCAACACTTTTCGCACGAAGCGCACGGGTTATTGCGCCGATTCTCTTTTCTACCGTATTCAAGAATCGACGATTTGATGGTGAGTTATGCGTCGCAGGGCGGGGGGGTGGGTGCGCACTTCGACTCCTACGATGTGTTCTTGTTGCAAGGCAGTGGCCGTCGCCGCTGGCAGATCTCTGCGCAGACTGACCAAACGTTGCGTACGGACGTGCCGGTGAAGATTCTCAAGAACTTCAAGTCCGAGCAGGAGTGGATTTTGGAAGAAGGCGACATGCTTTACTTGCCGCCGGGTTTTGCCCACAACGGAATTGCCGAAAGCGACCACTGCGTAACTTGGTCGATCGGTTTTCGCGCACCAGCTTACCAAGAGCTGCTGGATGCCTACCTCGACCATTTGCGCGACAACCTGACCATTGCCGGACGATACACCGATGATCGGCGCGCCACCGTCACACAGCCGGCGTTCATCGACGCCGTATTGCGCGGCAATTGGTCGGCCACGTTGGCAACGGCTATCGGCGGCGCGTTAACGCCTGACAAGATTCACAGCTTTGCCGGCAGCTACCTTACCCAGCCAAAATCGCACGTGCAATTCAACCCTCCCGAACACCCTGCCAGCCGTTCTATGTTTCGCCGCGCCGCATTGCGACATGGTATCCGGCTCGATTTGCGGTCACGGATGATGTTTGATGCGACGCACTTCTATTTAAACGGCCGCACAATCGTCTTCCCAACCATATTGAATTCGAAACAACGCATTAACTTAAAGCAGTTGGCGAACCATCGGGCGATTGCCGCAGCGGACCTAGACGCTGAGTTGCCGAGTCTGCTTTACGAGCCTTGGAACAACGGCGAACTGGAACTCTCGCGGAGTAATTCATGAATATCCCGGAAAATTCTGCCTATCGCGTCATTGCGTCGAACGGCGAGGCGCGCACCGCTATTCGCGAAATCATCGACTCCGCCACACAGGAGATCATGATTTTTGATCGAACGCCAACCACGCTGCGCGACAGGGACGTCGGCAGTCCGGAAATCATCGACGTCATGCGCAAAATGTTGCTTGGCGGCAAATTTCGAAAGATCCGCGTGGTGCTGCAAGAGGTTCAGGGCATCGAGGGCGACCTGCCACGGCTGGTCGCGCTGCTCGCCCAGTTTGGCGGCCAAGTCGTGATTCATCGTGCCGTTGGCGTTGCGCGGGATTTGCAAGATGTAATGCTGGTCGCGGACGCGCACTCTGCTTGGAGAAAACCAGTCCATTCGCACCCACGCTCAGTCGTCAACCTGCGTGACGCCGCCGCCGTCAAGCCCTACCTGGAGCGCTTTGAAGAAATCTGGGTCAACTCTGAGCTGGCCGTCGCTGACCGGCAATCCGGACTGTAGGCTCATTGACCTCACCCGCCGCTCTCGTCATTCTGCGCTACACCAAAAAAATGCTATAGTTGTGGGTCGGTCGTAACGAATTATTACCATCAAGATTGTCGATCCAGACGATGTCGGATTTGCGGTATTGAAGGTTTGAACGTCACGCAAGCCGATCAAAATTTTTGATCAAAATTTTTTTCAAGGGATGTAGAAATGAACAAGTCGATTCTCCTCGCCGCGTTGCTCGCTGTTGGTCTGGCCGCCTGTGGCAAACAAGAAGCTCCAAAAACTGAAGCCCCGAAGGTTGCTGCACCTGCCGCTGCGCCTGTTGTTGCCGCTCCAGCGGTTGACGCTGCCGCTGCTGCTGCTGCTGCTCCCGCAGCTGCTGCTGCTGCTGCCGCCGCCGCTCCTGCTGCTGCTGCCGCTGCTGCGCCAGCGGCCGCCGCCGCCGCCGCCGCCGTTGCTGCTCCGGCTGCTGCCGCTGCTGCCGCTCCAGCTGCTGCTGCTGCTGCTGCTGCAAAGCCAGCCGAAGCGCCGAAGAAGTAAATCTTCTGCGCGTCAGAAAAAACGCCAGTCAAATGACTGGCGTTTTTTTTCGCCTTGCGGACTGACAAAACCCGCCTTGCGTGCTGTCATTGTTCCGGCGACTTGCTCTGAAAAAATCAGAGGTGGCGCCAATCAAATCCGTCATCCTGTCCGGCAATTCCGACCTCGTCAGGCGCGCATCCCAACACTTCGGCGAACGCAGACTGCGCCAATTCACGCGTATTGTTCTGCCGCGATAGATGCGCTGCAATGACATGCTGCAGACTAGGATGGCGCAATTTGGCCAGCAAACCTGCCGCAGCGGCGTTGTCCAAGTGCCCGAATTTGCCAGAAACGCGCTGTTTCAGGCTATTCGGATATGGTCCCGCCATCAGCATTGAGAGATCGTGGTTGGCCTCAAGCACCAGCGCCTGACATGCCGACAAACTGTCTTCAATATGCTGGGTTGTCGTACCGACATCAGTCAACACCCCCAGACGGGATGCCCCATCGCTAAAGACAAATTGCACCGGCTCGTACGCATCGTGCGGCACCGTGTACGGTATTACCTCAATTTCCCCGATACAGAACTTCTCGTGCGGATCAATATAGCGAATCAGCGTTGATGGAATTGCCCGTTCGCTCAGCACCTTTGCCGTGCCATGCGTCAACCAAACTGGAATGCCGTACTTGCGGGCGATGCGCGCGACCCCGCCAATGTGGTCGGAATGTTCGTGGGTAACGACGATGGCATCAATGTCATTTGGAACCAGCCCGGCGCGCGTCAGACGGTCTTCCGTTTCCCGAATGCCAAAGCCACAGTCCATCATCACCCGCGACCTGATCGCGCCACGGCCGACCTCAACCACCAGCGCATTGCCTTCGCTGCCCGACCCTAGTGAACAGAACCGCATCGACATCAAAACTCCAAAATTTCACTTGTGGCGCAGCGCCACGGATCGCGTTCACACACCGGTGTACATCAGCACAAAGCCCGCCTGAGGCGGGCTTTATTTCACGCAAACCGTCGGCAGCAAAATTCTCCCCCAGCCTCGCTCAGGCGCAAACTACCTTAGCTGTTCAAAGAGCAGCTTGAGTATTCGTTTTGCGGTTGCAGAATTGTCGGGCTTGCCGTCCGCAGACTGGACTTCAACGTCCGAGGAGGCACCACCATCCGTGACTTTAATGCGGTATTGCGGCCGGTCAGCCGGCTTGTCCGATCGCCAGAATGTCAGCCGATCAATCCAGCTCTTCTTGGTTTTGCTTGCCGTATCCGCTTCAGGATCAATGTATCTGACAAAGAACGTGCCCTTCGAACGGTCACGATCTTCCACGGTGAACCCCGACCGGTCGAGTGCCAGGCCGACACGCCGCCATGCGCGGTCGAAAGGCTCGGCAACTTTCACAGCGCCACCTCTGGCGGCGTCGTATGTGGCACGCGCAACAACCGCAGCGGTTGTCACGCCCGCCACTGCAACAGTCTTATCGGTGGCGAGGCCAAACTTGACCATCATGCGCCCGAGCATGTCCAGTTCAAGGGACCTGTCCGACGGGCGAAACTGCCACCCCGTGCTGTTCTTGTCAGGGTTCGTAAAGACCTCTTCAAGTCCACGGTGGCTGACATAAATTTCGGTAGTACCAGACTCGGCTCCGGCTTCAAGGCGTGTTCTAAACTTGTCACGTTCGCCGGTTGAATAAAGCCCGTCAAGTAAGCGGCCGAGTGTGTTGCGGATCGGATCTTGTCCAATCTTGGCGCGATTTTCCGCCCAATCGGTTTCCATGATTCCGGACTCTGGTGTGTCGCGATTGAGCACAAATCCAGTTTCGGTCCAAAACTCTTTTAGCACCGGCCAGACCCGGTCCGGCGCAGCCTTGACGACCAGCCACTGTTGCTCGCCGGAACGCACAATTCGCGCGGTCTCGAACTTCGGCAACACTGCGGAACCGCTCGAGACCGGTGCCCCCGCCTGGCCACTGCGTTCGCGCGTGTACTGCGAGTAGGTGGTCGTCTTTGGATCTGGGACGAGGAAACGATCATCGCCAATGGGTCTGGTCAGATCAGGCGGCACCTCCAGCGATCTGATTTTGGTGTTCTGTCCCTGCGTACGATAGTCGGGGCTCGACGTCGGCAACCAGCTGCAGCCAGCCAATCCGATCAAAGGGGCAAGTATTGCGGATACGACAATATGATTTAACTTCATCTAGGCTTATTCCTTGGAGTGTTGCAGCTTGCGGTACTACAAAACAGAAGCTTCGCGCATCGTCGCGCGAAGAATGTCATGAAATTTTGGCTCAAAAGGCGTTAACGGCAATCGAATTCCCGGGCCAATCTTACCCATTTGTTCAAGCGCCCATTTAACCGGGATCGGATTGGCTTCGAGAAAAAGATGATTGTGAAGCCCGAGGAGGCGATTATTCAACCCGATCGCTATCTCACGTTCGCCCGCCAGCGCCGCCGCGCACATCTGGCTCATTAAGCGCGGCGCGACATTCGCTGTGACTGAGATAGTACCGTGTGCGCCAAGGAGTAAGAGGGCGAGCGTCGATACATCTTCGCCCGAATAGATGCCAAAGTTGTTTGGCGCGGCTTTCAACAACTCAGCGCCGCGCGCCATGTTGGCTGTTGCGTCCTTGATCCCGATGATGTTGGCAATTTCCGCCAGTCGAAGCACGGTTTCATTGGAGATGTCTGCCACCGTGCGGCCCGGAACGTTGTACAGCAACATCGGCAGCTCGCACGAATCGGCGATCGCCTTGAAATGCCGGTAAAGCCCTTCCTGCGTGGGCTTGTTGTAGTACGGGACCACCGAGAGCGAGTAGTCTGCCCCGGCACGCTGAGCGAAGTTGCTCAGATGGATGGCTTCCTTGGTGGAGTTCGCGCCGGTCCCCGCGATCACCGGTATGCGCTTGTCGGCGTATTCCACGGCGGCGGCAATCAGTTGCTGATGTTCGTCGAAGTCGACGGTAGGTGACTCGCCCGTCGTCCCAACGATGACAATGCCGTCGGTGCCCTCAGCGACGTGCCAATCGATCAATGACTTCAGTCCGGGAAAATCCAGATCACCATCGGCATTCATCGGCGTGACGATCGCCACCATGCTCCCCTTTAAGGGGACAGTCTCAGAGATGCTGTTTCGGGTATTCAAGCGCAGGAGCCTTTAATGCCGGACGATGTGTGACAAAAGACAAACATAGGGCGAAAAATCAGTCGCTATTAACGGGATGCATCGAAACACTGGGGTGCGCGACTACGGCCAATTTTTGCAATCTGGCATTTTACCGCATCGCCCCAGACAAAAATGTCGCCGGCCAGCTCATTTCGCGATTTGCTGAAGGGAGGGTTGCAGCCGAAAAGCCAGCCAAGAGGGCAAGCGATACTGCGGCTCTGCGATAATCGAACAATGACACAGACTTGCATGCCCACCACCACGGCCCTAACTAGGGCAGCCTGCGAAAAGCTGGATGCCGGGGACCCGTTGCGACACGCGCGGGAGCGCTTTCGTATCGCTGACGGCACCGTCTATTTGGACGGCAATTCGCTGGGCGCGATGCCGGCTTCGACGCCTGCTGCCGTTGCGCAAACCATAGCCCGCGACTGGGGCACCGATCTGATTCGCTCTTGGAACACTGCTGGCTGGGCCAACTTACCGCAAGTCGTTGGAGACCGGCTGGCACCGCTAATCGGCGCGCTGCCCGGTGAAGTGGTGATTGCCGATTCCACTTCGATCAACATCTTCAAGCTGCTGGCGGGCATTCTTTCACGTCCGGCGCTGCTGGCAGAGCCGTCGCGCCGATTCATATTGACCGAGCGTGGCAACTTTCCGACAGACATCTACATCGCCGAAGGTATCAGCGCGATGCTGGCCGGCCGCTACCAGCTAAAGGTGGTTGAGGGCGGCGCTTTGGTCGACTCGCTCGATGAAACTGTCGCAGCCGCACTCATCACTCACGTCGATTATCGATCCGGTTTCATGCACTCTATGTCGGCACTGAATCTGGCTGCTACGCGTGCCGGAACCTCAATTGTGTGGGACCTGAGCCACAGCGCCGGCGCTGTCCCGCTGCAACTCTCCGAAAACGGCACCGATTTTGCGGTCGGCTGTGGCTACAAATACCTCAATGGCGGCCCGGGCGCGCCGGGGTTTGTCTACGTTCGGCAGTCACACCAAGCGACACTTCAAACGCCGTTGTCCGGCTGGTTCGGACACACCGACCCTTTTGCGTTTGCGCTCCATTACGCCCCTGCGCCGGACATCCGTCGCTTTCTGTGCGGCACGCCTCCGGTGCTGGGTGTTGTCGCCCTCAACGCAGGCATCGCAACCTTTGACGGTATTGATTTGGCCAGCCTGCGCGCCAAGTCATTGGCATTGAGCGAGCTGTTCTGGCAATTGATGGATGACAGGTGCGCAGATCTGGGCTTTGCGTGTGTGAGCCCGCGCGACAAAACCTCGCGTGCTTCTCACCTTTCGTTCGCCCACATGCACGCCTACCCGATCATGCAGGCGATCATTGGACGCGGCGTGATCGGCGATTTTCGGCAGCCCAATTTGATGCGCTTCGGATTTACTCCGCTCTATACGCGGTTCGTGGACTGCTGGGATGCGGTGGCGACCATTCGCGAGGTGGTCGTTTCCGGCGCATGGCGTGATGCAAAGTTTCAAGCGCGCAATCAGGTGTCTTGAATGTCGTCCAATCAAATATTGCGCATCGGCGTTGACTTCGACATGCCACGAAACAATCGCATTACCGCAGGACAGGCGTGGGCGAAGGTGATCGCCGATCCGTCCCCGCAAGAGCGGGCGCGCTTGAAGGCGGATATCAAGGCTCGCCTGAAGGCACAGAATGCGGTGCTCGTCGCCCACTATTATGTTCATCCGGACCTGCAGGATCTTGCCGAGGAAAGCGGCGGCTGCGTAGCCGATTCGCTGGAGATGGCACGCTTCGGCCGTGATCACCCGGCCACCACGGTTGTTGTGTGCGGCGTGCGTTTTATGGGCGAGACAGCGAAGATTCTGAACCCAGAGAAACGTGTGTTGATGCCTGAACTCGAGGCCGAGTGTTCGCTCGACCTCGGTTGCCCGCCGGAAGAGTTTGCCGCGTTCTGTGATGCGCATCCCGACCGTACCATCGTTGTTTACGCCAACACGAGTGCGGCGGTCAAGGCGCGCGCCGACTGGATGGTCACATCGTCGATAGGATTGAAGATCGTCGAGCACTTGCACCGCGCCGGTGAAAAAATCATCTGGGCACCCGACCGACATTTGGGCAACTATATTCAGACTCAAACCGGCGCGGACATGCTGCTTTGGCAAGGCTCTTGTATCGTGCACGATGAATTTAAGACAGCGGAACTCATCTCGCTCAAACAACAGCATCCGGCGGCGAAGATTCTCGTACATCCGGAATCTCCAGCGGGCGTCGTCAAGCTCGCCGACGTGGTTGGCTCCACCACACAACTGATTCGCGCCGCACAGACGCTCGACGCGCCTGAATTTATCGTCGCAACCGACAAAGGCATTTTTCACAAGATGCGCGCCGCCGCACCCGGAAAACTGTTCATTGAGGCGCCGACTGCAGGCAACTCGGCGACCTGTAAATCGTGCGCACACTGCCCTTGGATGGCGATGAACGGCTTAGCCAATCTGGCGCACGTGCTCGAGACCGGTGCCAATGAAGTCCATGTCGACCCCGAGCTTGGTCGGCGGGCCAAACGCTCGATTGATCGTATGCTCGATTTCGCAGCAGGCCTTGATTTGACTGTTGTTAACAATCCCGGCAGCAGCAGCGGGGTCGGGCCCGCCTAAGACGGCGATGTTTGTGATTTTCGGCGTAGAACAAACCATTGAACTCCGCTAAACTAATGCTATAAATTCGGTGCCGCAACACTCGGCACTGCACCACTCTGCACCTGTGTCAGTTGCATTCAAAACAAGCAGTGGCAGTGCGGATGTCGCCGCACCAATAGCCAGATGCCGAGGCGGATAAAATGGTAAACGATCAACAGCAGCCTCCAGACACTGGGTCCGCCAACAATGGCGGCCCAGTTGACGCCGCTTTGCTGTTGGAACTGACCAGGGTGTTGCTTCCCTATCTCGGTCCATATTCGATTACAACCGTCAAACGTGCCGCTCGAGGAACCGCCAGCGCCAACGAATTGGTGCGCCAGATTGCGGGGCACATCGACGACATTGGCAAGCGCGAACTGTTCATGAAGTCGGCAATGCGTATCCTTTCGGAATACGCAGTCGGAAAAAGTGCGGCACCCGCTGGACAAGCAGTTCCGCCGCCGGAAGGCGGCAGAACGCCGTCGCCAATGACGCCGGAACTCTTACAGCGCGGCGAAGCGGCATTAGCCCCCATCATCGGGCCGCTGGCGGGTGTGCTGGTCACACGTTATGCGAGCGCGTCGCAGAACTCGAGGGAGTTTTTCGAACGCCTCGCGGGGCACCTGCGTACTCCTGAGGAGCGCGACAGTTTTTTCATGAGTGTCCGGACCGGTAACGGCACTTGGCGTCCAGAGTAATCATCCACCGACCCTTCGACCGGCGACTTCCACGCCCAACGTAAATAACAACACAGGTGATTCTGATGGGGCTGCGGCTCAAGTTTAATTTGATTCTGGTGGCGATTTTCCTTGCCGGATTTGTCACGGTCGGCGCAATTGCCCACCGCTATCTGCAAGCGCAAGCACTGGAGGACGCAAAGCGCGCCGCCAATTTGGTACTTGATGCGAGCAGCATTGCCAACATCGACGCACGCATGGCAACGGCGCTCGGCTCCAGAATCATCGAGATGCGTGTGCGCGAGTATTCCGCACAGGAAACGCAGTCAGGGCTGGAGGCCGACGTTGTGCTGAGGCTGGACGCGTTGGCGGGTAGATCCTCACAAATTACCGATATTCTCAATACGCCGACCGGCAACCGCAAGCTTGTCGTCGGCCGCACTGTTCAATCGGCTGACGGCGCCAATCGCATTCGTTTGGCGACGATTGACTACAACGAGGTGACGGCGAACGTCAAGCTGGCGCTCACAACGCTGATGAGCTCCCTCGGTGCGGTTTTTTTTTCCGTCTTCTTTGTGCTCAATCTAATGCTTGATCGCCTGATTGTTCGGCCTGTTGCAGAGATGGCCAGGCAGGCTGACGCCGTCTCCATTGGTGATTTTACGATCCCGGAGTTCGTGCCGGCGTCGCGCGACGAAATCGGCGTGCTGGGTATTGCGTTCAACCGCATGCGCCGCAGCACGGAGGAAGCCATAAAACTACTCACGTCCCCCTGAAGACGGTTCAGCGGTGGAACAGGTCGCTGCGTTGGTAGCGGGCGCTCATGTGTCGCAGCCCGACCAGAATCGCCGCACTTGCAGGGAGGGCCAACAGCACGCCGAAGAAACCGAACACCTGGCCGAATGCCAGCAACGCAAAGATCACCGCGATCGGATGTAACCCGATGCGCTCGCCTACATACTTGGGGGTGACGAAGAAACTTTCGATCACCTGCCCGGCCCCAAACACCGCCCAAACCAGCGCCACGCCAATCACTACATTGTCGAACTGCATGACTGCGGCAATGGTGCCAAGCACCATCCCCAAGCCGACGCCCAAATACGGTACGAACACCAACAGCCCGGTGATCAATCCGACCGGCAGGGAAAAGTTCAATCCTACCGCCCACAGGCCGACGACATAAAAGGCCGACATGATGACCATCACCAACAGTTGTCCACGCAGAAATTCAGACATCACGGCATCGATCTCGACGGCAATCTCGGTGACCTTGACGTGGTAGCGCCGCGGGATAAGCCGGTCGACATTCGTCAGAATGAGCGGCCAATCGCGTAGGGCGTAAAAGAACACGATCGGGATCAGCGCCAGATTGACCAACAATCCGACGACAGCCAACCCGCCGCTGCCGACGCCGGCAAAGACGCGTTTGGCAATGCCACCTGCGTCCGCCAGGTTGTCCTGCATGAACTGCCGAAAACTCGACGGATCGAGCGCAATTTCGATGCCGAGCTTCGCGTTGACCCAAGGCACAACCTTCGCCTTAAGGTGCTCGAGAAATCCCGGAATCAATTGCGTCAGTTGGGATATTTCCTTGTAAAACAGCGGAAGAATAATCACCAGCAATAACGCCACCACAAGCACCAGCAACAGCACCGCCGCAACAGTCCCGATCCCGCGCGACATCCCGTTCGCCGCAAGGCGGTTCACCAACGGGTTGAATATGTAGGCAAGGATGGCGGCGGCGAGAAACGGTGCGAGGATCGGCGACAACACCCAGATCAGCACGCCGAGGGCAATGGCGGCGAGTGCGATCGTGGCCAGGTGCCAGTCGAACCAGCGCGAGGCGCGGGGCGAAGCCCTACGTCGGAGCCTCGCCAGAAACGCTGGCGTTGATGTGTGCCGAGGAAGAAAGCGCATATCCGGTAAAATTTAGCAGGTTGGCTGGGGAGATTGGCGATCGTTCAGACTTCAGAGGTCTCGACAATTGTTTTCCCTACTCTATCAGGCGCGCGACCGAATCAAGTCTAGTGACGGCTCTAAAATTTGATCCCGGCCGGCGGCCTCGAATCTTTCTTGGCCTACCGATAACCGGGGCGGTGCTCCAGCGAAACTTAACTTCACGACCGGCTCCACATGTCCTCGACTTCCCATACCCCACTGACCTACAAAGATGCCGGCGTTGATATCGAGGCGGGCGACCAATTGGTCGAGAACATCAAGCCATTCGCCAAACGCACGATGCGCCCCGAAGTGCTCGGCGGTATCGGCGGCTTTGGCGCGCTGGTGGAGGTGTCAAAGCACTACAAGAACCCGGTGATGGTGTCGGGTACTGATGGCGTCGGCACCAAACTCAAACTCGCGTTCCATTTGAACAAGCACGACACAATCGGCGAAGATTTGGTCGCAATGAGCGTCAACGACATTTTGGTGCAAGGTGCCGAGCCGATTTTTTTCTTGGACTACTTTGCCTGTGGCAAGCTCGACGTCGCCGTTGCAACGGATGTTGTGCGTGGGATTGCACACGGTTGCGAATTGGCCGGCTGTGCCCTCATTGGCGGCGAAACGGCCGAAATGCCGTCCATGTACCCAACTGGCGAATACGACCTAGCGGGCTTTGCCGTCGGCCTGGTAGAAAAAGAATTGATCATTACCGGCCAGACGATTGCTCCCGGCGACGTTGTATTGGGGTTGCAGTCGTCGGGCGCGCACTCCAATGGTTATTCGCTGATTCGAAAGATTATTGATCGCTCAGGCGTCGATTTGCACCATCCTGAACATAAACAGCTGGGGCTCGATCTCATCGCCCCGACACGAATCTACGTCAAGCCGTTGCTCGCGCTGATCAAGAGCGGCATGGTGAAGGGAATGGCGCACATTACCGGCGGCGGTCTCACCGAGAACATTCCGCGGGTGTTGCCCAAGAGCGTGGTTGCGGTGATCGACCGGAAATCATGGCAGGCCCCGGCGATTTTTCAGTGGCTGCAGCAAGCAGGCAACGTTGACGACGCCGAAATGGCGCGCACCTTTAACTGCGGAATCGGCATGGTTGTGA
>Ga0209490_10005093_pt1 | contig 12034 bp, 8 predicted proteins | sample MAT06_FD_187209 | JGI IMG/M metagenome (GOLD analysis project Ga0209490, IMG submission 187209) | Freshwater microbial communities from Lake Fryxell liftoff mats and glacier meltwater in Antarctica - MAT-06 (SPAdes) (version 2) | ecosystem: Environmental > Aquatic > Freshwater > Ice > Liftoff...
GGATCCGCAAAAACTTTTGGTACAGATCGAACGCTACTTGAAACCATGAAACACCAGGACATTATCCACCAACTCCATCCCTTGCTCGCTAAAGTGAAAGGGATCGACGCCGCTGTTCTCTACGGGTCGCTTGCACGGGGCGAGGCTACTCCGAATTCCGACATCGATCTGGCTCTGTTCGTAAATGATCGCTTCGATCGGGATGCGCTCATGAACGCGCTCAAGTCGATGTCTCCAGCTCCAGATCATGTGATGGTTGTGGCAATGCGCAACAAGCTGGTGGCCTTCTTCCACGGTATGCGTATCAAGCTGGAAATGCCCATCCACCATGATCCTACTTCCTTTGGTCGCGACCTGTCCGGCTCCGCGATACCCGACCACCTGCTGCCAGAAGCCGTTCTGCTCGACCACACGGGTTCCATGCTGGACATCCTTTGCGGTTTGCAACGAACAGGGTATGTGCCGGTGATCGTGGAGGATCTGGTTCAGAAGTTCATCTACGAGTTCGATAATATGTCCACCTTCCATCGGCGTAGCGATGGATACCGGGCGCTCTATTTCCATCAGATCGCGCTGCACTGCCTTGTGCAACTGATCAACATGAGCGTGGGAGGGGATCGCTTCCAGTTCTTGCCCCGCAACATCTTGGTGAACATCACTGGGGCGGAGCTGCGCAAGCGCCTATATGCCCTGAATGGATCCATGTATCTGCCGGATATCAATGGGAAGAAGCGGGCATTGCTGGACCTGATGTACGAGACCCTCGACGCCTTAGGCTATGCCGATCTGGAAAACGTGCGCCAGCTGCTGGAGCGCATCTACAGAAGGGACCAATACTGGAACTTGCGTACTGTGGATACTCATGGTCCGTGTGTAGGTTGGCCGAACCTGGTCCGTAGTTCCCTCCCGGCGATCATGGATCAAGAAGCCTTGCAGGATGTGCTAAAGCAGCATGATATCCATACCATTATCGATCTTCGAGCGCCAAGGGAATTGGCCGAGCATCCCTATCCGACCGCTGTTCTGGCGGACATTCACTACGTACACGCATCGTTCGATCCATGGGCCCAACCGGATTGGTTCAAGGCTCCTGAGTATCAGCAGGGCGAGCATCAAGAGATCGCTTACCGCTTTTTCGCGCTCGGGTGCAGGGAAAGCATCCGTGAATTGGCGCAGGCGCTGACCGCTGTTCCTCGCGGCCGAGGTGCTGTGATCCATTGCCATGCGGGTAAGGACAGGACCGGTATCGTTTGTACGTTGCTCCACCTGCTTGTAGGTGCCGAGCTGAACGAAGTGTTGACCGACTATCTCGCAAGCGAGTCGGATACCTACGCGCACAACCTGCAGATCGTTCTCGATATCATCGAAAGTGAAGGGGGTATCCGGGCATACCTGCGGAACTGCGACCTAACAGATGCTGCGATCAACGACCTTGAAAAGCGTCTTGCACATGCTTGAACCATTGGAGCAAATGTTCACCAGCTACTGGCGCTATCTGGCTGTTCGGGCAGCGTGTAAGCTTGATCTTTTCGACCATGTGGCTGCCGGTATCGGCTCTGTTCCAGCATTGAGGGAAGCTATGAGCTGCGACCAGAAGGCTTTGGAGAACTTGGTCGGAGCACTTGTCCATATGGGCGTGCTTTCGAGCACAGATGATCGATCGCACGTGACCGAATACGCACAGCGGCTTTGTGCGCATCATCCCCGAAGTCTCAAGTATGCTTGCTTGCTGTGGGGTGGGGAACACATGGACGTTTGGCAGCAGCTCGATCAAAGCATCCGCAGTGGGCAAGGCGTCTTTCCAGTGCTATACGGAAAGCCATTCTTCAGCTACCTCGCCGTTCATCCGGATCGTGCGAGCGAATACCATAGGGCCATGTCCGAGTATGCTCGCGTCGACTACTTGGACATTGGCAATGTCTTGGACCTCTCGCAAGAGGGAACGGTTCTGGACGTCGGTGGTGGTAACGGTGCATTGGTCGATTCCCTCCGCGTCCACTATCCAGAAGTCTCATTCAGCATCTTCGACATTCAAGACCATCGCACGGTTGCTTCGCAAGACCTGCCGTTCATTCAAGGGGATTTCTTCCAAGGCATACCGAAAGGGTCCAGTGCTTTCATCTTGAGCCGTGTGATCCATGATCAGGACGATGCTGAGGCGGAGCTCATTCTGCGCAATTGCTACGCTGCACTGCCCAGCGGTGGCCATCTTTACTTGGTTGAGAATGACGTCGCATTACTTGGCGATGGAGGACACTTGTTGTCTCTGAATATGTTGGCCATGTGCGGGAGCCGGGAGCGTTCTTTGAAGGAATACCTAGAGTTGCTTGATCGCTCTGGGTTCCGTATGGAAAGTGTTGCGCATCATGGTAAGCATGTCATCATCAGAACTCTTCGTCCATGAACTGGCGCCAGATCAAACCATCATTCGACGGCCGGCACTTCGTATTTTCCGGCGAACCCATCTGGACCGATCGCTTCGACCAAGTGATGTCCTTCCATACCCCAGGCGTGGCTCCAGTTCAAGATGCTTCCGGTTGGTACCACATCGATGCGAACGGTGTTGAAGTCTATTCAGCGCGCTACCGTCGGGCCTACGGCTTCTATTGCGGTCGCGCAGCTGTTCTGGATGAGTACGGTTGGTCCCATATCGATCTGGATGGGCTGTCTTTTTACTCCGGGCGTTACCCGTGGTGCGGCAACTATCAGGAGGATATCTGCGCGGTGCGCTCACAAGCGGGGTACTTCCACATCGACAAGGCGGGTGCCCCGATCTACGAGGATAGGTTCGATTACGCAGGGGATTCCAGAGATGGGGTCATCTGTGTGCTGAAGGACAAGGAGGCCTTCCATATCCGAGTGGATGGCAGCAGACTGCATTCGCAGTCCTACCGTTCGGTCGGGGTCTACCACAAAGGCTTTGCCGTCGCATTGGACGAGCGGGGTTGGTGCCACATCGATCGCGTGGGCGGAGCTGTATATGATCACCGCTTCCAGTATCTCGAACCTTTTTACAACGGTGTGGCGCTGGCCATGGACATCATTGGGAGGCAGGTTGCTGTGGATGAATCCGGGGTGATCATACGGTTGGGTTAGGGCCTTGTGGCCCACGTAAAGCGCCTGGGTGTCGCCGACAAGTGGATCGAACACGGTACACAAAAGGAACTCTACGCCGAGTGCGGGTGCGATGATGTGGCGCTGGTGGCTGCGGTGAAGGAGATGCTGGGGGAGGAGGGGATGAAGAGTGCGATCGCGTAAGGCTCATTGGCATCTGACCCACTGCCGGCCACCTTGCCGTTCATCTTCCCGCCTTCATTTCAAGCAATTCCTTAGGCAAAGCTTCCAACTCTTCACGTCGCTGTTCGTTGGTGCTCCGCTGCTCTTGCATAGTGGTGTGCAGGATGGACATCGACTACCGTGTTCAGTGCCTAAAGTGCTGTTCTTCGGGAGTATTCACCGCTGAATAACAAGCTCCACCACTTTCACGCCTCCGCCTCGAACTGCCCGCATGAAATAGATGCCGCTGGACTGATGCTCCAACCGTAACGTGTAGGGCTGTTGATCTGATATCACAAAGGGCCCCGCTATCACATGACCCAAAGCGTCAAATACCCGGATCTCCGTGGATTCACCAGACGTGCCTTGCGGAGTGATCTGGAACATGCCATCGGAGGGGTTGGGATGTACGCTGAACCATGCGCCAATGTTCGGGGTGCTGCTGATACCGACCGATAATAGACAAACCTGAGTGCCGCTACAATTACCTCCAAATGCAGTAACGCAGATGGTAGTGTTCGCAAACGGTTCTGGTGGTAGCAACACGGCCGTTGCGCTTGTGGAGTCGCCTGTGATCCACTCCCAACCTGCCGGGATGCTCCAGCTGAAGGAATCCGCATCGGCCAGGAAAGGTAGTGCGGTGAAGGTCAATGGCTCCACCTCATCAATGACCGTGGGACCGTCGATAGCATCCAGCTGCAGCTCGAACACGTTCACCACAAGCTGTGCGCTAGAATTTCCGCATGGTAACGAGCCCGATACCGTGTAAGTATAGATGCCTTCTTGGCTCACGTTCGGAATGAAGACCTCACTCGAGATCCCGCCCGGTCCGGTCCAAGTTCCTGAACTTTGTGGAGTGCCTCCCAATTGCGAGAAAAGGCTTACTGGAAAGGCATCCATACAGAGTTCCACGGTTCCACCGATGCCGGCATTGGGTGCCGTGATAACCACGATCGAGAGTATCGCGCTTGCACCAGGGCAAGCAACGTTGCCGCTTACTGTGTAGGTGTACAGTCCTTGTGCCATACTCGCAGGATCAAAGGATCCACTCGTAGCACTCGGACCGCTCCACGTACCATTTGGGTCAGGAGACCCGGTCAAGAATACGCGCATAATGACGGGTGCCGAATCGCTGCACAAACTCAGGCTGTTGTTACCGCCTGCACTGGTTGCCAGATATTCGCTTATGACCACGGCCGCCGAAGCATCCGCACAGGCTCCATTTCCACTTACGGTGTAGGTGTAAGTCCCGGGCGCCATGGTGCTTGGAACATAGACCCCATTTGTTGGGCTGGGACCACTCCAGGTGCCTCCTGCTTGGGGTGTACCCAAGAGCACATTAAAAAGGAGTATGGGAGCTTGGTCAGAGCAGACATTCAAAGAAACACCTGTACCGGCATTGGGGGCTGCATCCACCAAAATGGTGGTACTGTCGCTGTTGGTACAGCTGCTTTCGGTCACGGTATAGGTCAGTGTCCAACTGCCCGTACCAGCCGATGCCGGGTTGAACTGGTTGCCGTTCACACCTTCGCCAGTCCACACACCGTTGGCAGGTGTGCCAACCAATGAAATGGGCGCAGCAGTGCTGCACAGTGGGCCGTAGATACCCGTATTGACCTGCGGAGGTGCTACAATAGTGACCAGAAGGGTGTCTGCGTTCGAACATACCATTGCCCCCGACGCTGCGCCGATGATGGTATAGACGCCAGGTTCTTTTTCCGGACTGAAGAAGCCGATGACACCTGGGCCGATCTGTGAGGTCGAATCCATACCGAACAAGCTTCCGATCACGGTGCCCCCGCCTACGGACAGAACTAGGGTTGAAGCATTGCTGCACAACACAGTGTCGGGTCCCAAGTTCACATTGGCGCAGGGGCTTAGCGTGAAAAAACCAGCGCTGCTGGAGCAGCTGCTTCCGCTAGCATCGTTGAAAGTGTAGACAACAGAACCCTGTCCAGGTCTTGCCTCGCAGGAGCGTTCCACTACACCCCCTGCTTGCGCGATGCCCGACCATGTACCGCCTTGTGGCGATGCCTCATAGACCAGAGCGTCGGTTCCACATGGATCGGAACTGTTACCAGACACCAACGCTATCTCCGGCTGCCCGATAACAACGAGCTCACTTTCTGCCAAGCTGCACTCCTCGCCAGCCACTTCGTAGGTAAGCAGGAAGGACCCCACGTTCGGTGGCGTGAATTGGTTGTTCTCTACACCCGGTCCGCTCCATGTGCCATTGGCGGGTTCGGCGAAACCAGCCAAGGAGTACGCGTTGCCGGAAACGCACAGCGTATCGAAGGGCAGGAACTCGATAATACCAGTGCTCACGCCAGAAACAACGATCTCCGCTTGTGCTGAAATAGGACAGGGTGCAGCCACGCGATAAGTCAGTAGGAACGTACCGGGACCGGTGATCCCAGGGTCGAACTCCCCGCCGTTTACACCAAATCCGGTCCAGTACCCAAATGCGGATAGTGGTTGGGGGAGTATGAATGGCGCACTCAATTCACACAGGGCTTGGAACGGAGTTAATTCGATGCTTGTTGGCTCCTGGTCCTCTGGAAACTGATTTGCATACCAGGAGAGTGTGGGAGTTGGACCAAATGCAATATTTAGGAGGTCTTGTGTCCCATCACCATTAAGGTCGGCGGTTGAAGTTCTTGGCGAAGTGTTGTTAGAGCTAAGGACAAACGATCGATCCGGAGAAACGAAGGCGAGCTCTTGTTGATCGAACACGGTCCAGTACAGGAAGCCTGACAATCCCTGCCTGTGTACGATCGTCAATTTCGAGCCACAGCCGAAACGAAAGGCATATCCAAAATGGTTTGCCTGTCCATCCCCGCCTACATCGTATCGCGTAAAGGGTACCACATTGCTCGGAGAGGATATATTCTCGCCCCATTGCAACAGCCCCCAATTGGATAGGATCAGATCCAGGTCCTCATCGTCATCCACATCGATCAATTGCAACCTGGAATCGGGCAAGGTTTGGCCCATTTCCACCGCGCTCCAGCTCAGGGCATCACCCGTCGCGTTCCGTAGCACGTAGAGCATGCTGTCCCCATCCAGACAGACCAGGTCGGTGGCTCCATCCGTGTCGATATCGCCAGGCACCATGCGCAGACCGGGGCCTGCGATGCCGTAAGGAAAGGTTGCGGCAAAGGAGAGGACACCACCTGCATTGATAAGGACCCTAAGGGTGGCACCATCAACAGTGTTCGTGCTAAGGGCCACATCGGGTAGGCCATCGCCATTCAGGTCGGTGCAGATCAGTGTTTCCACCGAGCCTCCCACCGCACCTATCGCCTGTATCGGCCCAAAGGAACCGAGGCCGTCCAAGTTCGCTACCCACGAAAGTTGCCCTATTGGGTCCGCAAGAACCACATCCATATCGCCGTCATCATCCAGATCACCGGCTCCAAAATGGGTGATGTCGCTGGCTAGCGTTTGGGGCGCCCCGAAGTTTCCTACCCCGTCCATATTGTTCACCCATACAAGATCGGCATTGCTTAGGAAGATCAGATCCAGATCACCGTCGCCGTCCATATCGATGGCTTCGATCTTTGCATGCACGTCGTTGTCTACATCCGTGGCCACCTGGATGGCAGGGCCGAACTGGGCGTTGGTGGAAAGCGCTGGGAGAAGCCCCAACAGGGCAAGCAGGAAAGGGGACCTTGCGTTCTTCATTTTGGCAGTGGAGTTGGATCTTGAAGGACTGTTCGCTTTTGTGGACTTGGAATGTGACCTGCCTACCGGCGTGGGAACAGGGCACTCATCGTTGAATGAGCAGCTCCACCACCTTGGTTTCCGCGCCGCGCAAGGCGTGCATAAAGTAGACCCCACTGGACTGTCCCTCCAAACGCAGGGCATAGGTCTGTGGGCCATTGAGCAGCACAGGACCTGCGACCAAGTGCCCCAAGGCATCATAGACCCGGAGTTCCGTGGGTTCGCTATGGCTGCCGCCGGGTGTTACTTGGAACACGCCTGCAGAAGGGTTGGGGTGGACGGTGAACCAGGTGTCGTTAGTGCCCTGACCTTCAACATCCACCGAACCGTCCACCCAGAGGGTTGCACAGGTGCTGTCCAGGGTGCAATCCTGTATCGTCATCGTGACACAGACTTGTACGAAAACATAAGCTGACCCACCCACGCTAACGATCAACGTATCGTCGGTTGTGCTACCGATGGCCGTCCAATCAGCCGGGTGGGTCCACAGGTATTCTGCGCCCGGCACATGGGTGATCGAGAAGGTGTCCGTATCGTTCACAAGCACAGGGGTGTTCGGCACCAAGATATTGCCGATGGTGATGATCGGATCACCAACACAGTCGCAGTTGGCATCATAGACGTCAGCGGTAGTACAAGGGTCATTGTCAAGCTTAGGTCAAGCAAGGGGCGTAACCTATTTCTGCCGGCGAACTCTACAGCCAATGCAGCGCCCAACGCTGGTGTGTTCACTAACGGGTCCAAGGGTTCGGAGGGGATTGCCACTTCACCAGCCAAATGGAAGCGCGTGCGGCACCATGATCGGCTTTGGGCAAAGAGCGAGTCTCCTGTGTTCTTCGGCGTTCCGATCTTGAAGCTTTGCCGCTCTGCTGGGCCAGAACTACTCAGGACCGCAACAACCGCTTCCGTTTCCGCTAACCCCACTTTCACCAATGGGGACGCAGATAGCGTTGCAAACGTCACTGCCGGCCATAGCACCAACGTCAACACAGCCCAACGGAATCGCAACTTCATGATCATAAGGGGTCAACGCTGTAGCACCAACGGCAAGCGGCCCATGCCCGAACTGTTCGACCATTGCAGCAAGTAGGTGCCAGATGCCAAGTGCGAAAGGTCCATGTCGAAGCGGGCGTACTGCCTGCTAATGGGGGTGAGCGTTCTGCCCGAAAGGTCGCGTACCTCAAAGTGCAAGGCTTCGCCGCCATCGGTATCAAAGTCTACAGTGAACAGCCCACGGCTTGGGTTGGGATACACCGCAATAGCCATAGGTCCTGTTCCGGTAAGGGACACGATGCCTACGGTCACGTTCACCGAATCCGAGCAGACCTCTGCACCACTGCATCCACTGCCCACCGCTCTGGCGCAAATGGTGTAGATGCTAGCTGTGTCCGGTGGCAGTAGAATGGCCGTCTCGTTGTAGATGTTGCCATCGCTCACGTCCCAATCCCATCCTGCTGGAAGCGTCCATAGAATGGAATCAGCATCCGCAAGCTGTGGCGCTGCTGTGTACGTGGTGGGTTCAACAACCGGCAGTCCCGTAGGCCCGGTTACCGCCGCAAGGTCAAGCGCCGGAATGCTGACCAACACCGTTGCCGTAGCGTTGGAGCAGGGTGCTGTGCCGCTTACGGTGTATGTATATGGTCCAGCGATCATGGTAGCAGGGTCGAATTGGCCACCGCTAACTGGGCCGGGACTCCAGGTGCCAGTCGTATCGGGTGTTCCGTCCAGCGCGTTGAAAAGAGAGGCTGGAGGTGCATTGTCACAGACGGTAAGAGCGCCGTTGCCACCAGCGTTAGGCGCGACCGTTTCGCTTACTGTTACCGTGGCCGCTGCATCCGGGCAGGGCGCTGTACCCGGAACGGTATAGGTGTACGTGCCTGCATTCAGCAGCGCAGGATCGTAAATGCCACCCGGTAGACTCGGCGTCCATGTGCCTCCAGCCTGCGGTGTACCACCCAATTGCTGGAACAGGGCGATGGGAGCTGCATTGTCGCAGATCGCCAATAGGCCGTCGCTTCCGGCATTCGGCAATGCGTTCACCGCAACTGTTACCGTAGCACTTGCATTTGCACATGGGCCATTACCAGCCACCGTGTAGGTGTAGGTGCCTGCCAGCATGGTGGTAGGGTCGAACACACCCTCAGTAGCAGTGGGGCCACTCCAGGTGCCGCTTGCTTGCGCGTTGCTACCCAAAGCCAAGAGAAGGTCGGAAGGCGCTGAGCTTTGGCAAAGCGTAAGCGTGCCGTTGGTGCCTGCGTTCGGAGCGTTCGTTTCGCTTACGGTAACCGTAGCCGTGGCATTTACGCAAGGGGCCGTGCCGTTCACCGTGTAGGTGTAAACGCCGGGGAGCATGGTGGCGGGGTTATACTGCCCACCTACTACCGGGCTTTCACCGCTCCAAGTACCACTGTCACTGGGGGTGCCGCCAAGCAGCGCCAACAACGATACCGAGGCACCATTGCTGCACACCGATAAGGTCGCACTGCCACCCGCATTCGGTGCTCCGTTCTCCACCACGATAACCGTAGCCGTGGCGTTCAAACAAGGTGCCGTGCCAGTTACCGTGTAGGTGTAAACGCCGGGGACCATGGCGGCGGGGTTGTACTGGCCACCTACTACGGTGCTGGGTCCGCTCCAGCTACCACCGGCACTGGGGGTGCCGCCAAGCTGCGCGAACAGACTTTGGGCTGCCAAGCTGGAACAGGTGGTAAGGGTACCGTTGGTGCCAGCATTGGAGGGTTGCGAAACGGTGATCGGAGCTGTGCGGTCCTGGCCGGGCACACCGCAACTGTTCACTGGTGTTACGGTAATGGTCGCGTTAGCCGTGAGGGTGGTGGAGAACGTTGTTCCTGTTCCAGTGCTCGGAGTTCCGCCAGGAACTGACCATTGGAAAGTAACCCCGGAAACCGGGTCGACCGCAAAGGAGGTAAGGCTACCAGCGCAGGCAGATGAACCCTGAACGACTGAGGGCTGTGCGGGCACTGCTGGAATGTTCACCGGGAACGAAGCGGTGGCGCTGGTGTCGCAAAAATTGCTCGAGAACACTTGCAGCGGTCCACCCGAATTGCCTACCGTAACGGTGATGGTGTCGCTGGTGCTGGGCACATGGCTCCAACCCGCACTGGTCGGTACGATCCATGTGTAAGCCCCAGGTAAAGCATTGTTCCCACCGGATGGTGGGGTGGCTACAAAGGTCACGACCGCACCGGGGCAAAAGCTGTTCTGGACCGGAGAGGCAGCGATCGTCGGCAAACCAAGGGTGCCGGCAGTTACCACACTCACATTGCGGGAAACCACAGAACTCCATTGCCCGTGGTTGTCCTTCAGTTGCAGCTGCAGCATTTGGCTGCCGATGGGGTAACCGCACAGGTCCAAAGGGCCGGTATAGTTGATCTGTTGCTGGGGCGAGTCGAAGAACTTGGTCCGTACCAAGGGGTCGAACTCGTTGGCCGGTGTGCCCACCCAGTAGCGCACTGCTACGATCTCCCACGGGCCTGGTTGGAACTTCTGGAAGGTGCGCGTTACCACACTGCTCCACCGTACAGCTCCGTCAGAGGCGTGGTCCTTTAGCCGTAAATGAACCATGTGGGTGCCAACCGGTAGGTCCGAGGTGGGTAGCGCTACGTTGCTCAAGTTCATGGTCGTGGCCGGTGGTGTTAAAGGCACGAACACACGGTTCGGAAGCGCATCGTTCTGGTTGAACCAGTATTCATAGCCCCTGATGGTGGGCGATTGGGCGTGGAGTGCCAAGGCCAAGGCCATGGGCACCCAAAGGAGGATGGTGCGCAACATGGCTTCTTAGTTTTGCTGGGCAGCGCCCTGGATGGTCACATTGATCACACCACCGGTAGTGGTGCCGAGACTTCCGCCCGAAGGCAACAAGCCAGTCCAATGCGGGTTGAAGGGGATGGCGTTGGGCTTCCAGGGGTTGCCGGGAGGGCCACCGTAGACTCCAACATTATAGCCTCCCTGGCCCATTGCTGTTGCGGGGTTAGTCGGGATTTGTGTATTTATCTGGTAATCGTTAGAAGGAATGAAGCTGCCAAGAGTATTCAGCGGTACGTTCACGAAAGGATTATTTGCAGCCATTTGAAATCCAACATTTTCTCCACCGTCAAATGCTCCCTGCCAGTTGATTATGTTCCCAGTACTTCGACAGAAAAGGTTGTTGTAATATGATGCATTGTACAAGCCTGTATTACTAGTGCCCGGACCAAATATGAGCACATTGTTTGTATATATAACGCCCTGATTCCGATTGGTTTGTGTATTAGTTACACCAAAAATTATGCATTGAGAAAATGTGGCGGTGGATATACCTTGCCCAAAGTCTATTCCACCCGACAAGAATGTGTTTGAGACAGATAAATTCTGAGGCGCACTTCCTCCACTAATCAATGAACCTGCAAATATGCATTGTTTTATGATGATGTTGTTGGCAGCTATTTGCTGAAAGCCTGCCAAGGATAATCCACTGTCAAAAGAACATCTGACGAAACTCACACTTGAAACTCCTCCGGTGAATCGAACTGGTCTCATGAAATGAATACCATGGAAAGATGATCCATTTCCACCGGCAGATATTACAATGTCTTGCTGAAACGCGTATACGATTTGGGTCTGTCCAGTGACAGGGGTTCCAGACTGAAGGATACCCGCACCGACGAACGTTATGTTCTTGGTAACACTTAATCCACCAATATTTAATGGGCCTCCCGGTAAAATGATTGTGTCTCCATCAAGTGCGCTGGTCACAACGCCAAGCAGATCGCTAGTGTTGTAGGAAAAATGTGACACACCGCCACTAAGCCTAGTGATCACCTGTGCAGTAGCACCCTGAAGAAGGAACAGCGAGAACAAGAGGGAGAAAAGGAAGCGCATGGGTTGGGGTTGTTTTGGTTTGTGAATGGGCAGGTGCGGATAGCGGCTAAGGGAGCAACGGGTGCTTTGCGCTTCGAGGTCAAAGAGAAACGAGTACACGCTAAAAGACAGCGTTGCGAAAGTCCAATGTCAACTTCAATGGTGCAAGCCCCAA
>Ga0209490_10005099_pt1 | contig 12029 bp, 9 predicted proteins | sample MAT06_FD_187209 | JGI IMG/M metagenome (GOLD analysis project Ga0209490, IMG submission 187209) | Freshwater microbial communities from Lake Fryxell liftoff mats and glacier meltwater in Antarctica - MAT-06 (SPAdes) (version 2) | ecosystem: Environmental > Aquatic > Freshwater > Ice > Liftoff...
ATCCTAGGCGGCGCATTTTTCCGGTTATCTTGATATGAAAACCCTGCAAGTCTACCCATTACATCTCAATGATCAGGGGATATTCAAAGTTTTGAGGCATCGCTTCTCGCTTCAAGCCGAGACTGGATTGTTCTGCCTCTAACTCAAGCAAGATTCGGGCAACATCCTCAGCAATGGCTACGACCTCCTTCAGCGTGTCTCCTTGAGCAACCAAGCCTTGTAACTCATCACTTGTAGCGACAAAGTATTCCAGCCCCGGTTCCTCAAACTTCTCGATTTGAAGGCGAATCAATGCTTTCATTGCAACCATCCAATGAGATAAAGATCATCACATCCTAACTCTACGCTCCATACTACTTTAACACCGCTTCCCAGCCACAAAAAAAGAGGCACAGCCGATCGCCATGCCTCTCAACAACCCTAAATCCAAAAGCGCGGGCTGCTTCGCAGATACCGCAAGGGTCACCCCTCCTACAGCTCCAAGCTAATCGCCAACTCTCCCAGCCACACCACAAAGCCCTGCACCTCTTGCTCAAACTGAAGCCACACCTCTGAATAACGGCTCACCAGTTTCGCAATGCGATCGGGATCAAGCTCATATCCATACAGGCTCCGAACCACATGACGGAAGCCTAAATATTCTTGAAGCCTCGAAGCCAAAGCCCCCGATATCACCGCAGGTCGTCCTTCCCGCTCTGTTTTCATGCGGTCTAATAACCGCCGATGCCAATCATTGCCCGATGGCACACCGCCATTCAACTCACTCACCACTAACTGAAAAATCCGCTCGCACCCCGTATAAAAATTATGTAACTTAAGCGCAAAATTCTCGTATAGCAAATCGGCACGCTCTGGAGCATTATCCAGTTGCATTTGAACATACTGAATTTGGACTGCGAGTTGCTGCATCTTTGCCAACTCCGCCAAAATATCCGCCGCCAATGCCCTCACCTCAACCGCCTTGATCTGCCGCATTGATGCTTTTCCCCATCGTTAAAACTTTTTGAAGAAAATGTGGATCAAGCGATTCCATCGGCTTCAGATCAACCCATTGATGACTGATCTCGTTGGCAGCCGCCATCGCCGTAAAAAAATCTGCGGGGGTAATCCCTGCCACAGCCATATCAATATCCGATTCAGCATCAAAGCACTCGCCCCTCACCAAAGAGCCAAACACAATAATTCTCGTTGCCCCAAACCTAGCGCTCAACAACTCAGCAACCTTCTGGACATCAATCCAGGCTTGCCGAGCCAACTCCGCAGATTCAATGTTCTGCTTCATTTGGCGATCGCGCCAGTAGTCAATATATTTTTGCTCCATCATAAACTGCACGGGGCAAGTGACTCCTCAAGTTTACCTCACCTTGCTTTGCAGATGCTGCAAAATCGCCACTAAACCACAAACCGAAAATCCTTCACCCCATTGACTCCTATCATGCGCGACTGCCTGCGCGTAAACTCACCCACCGAAGGATTACCCAGGGGATTCACCACCCCCGCTGCCTGCTGCCAGAGTTCCGTTGGCGCGATCGACAAGTTATACTTGCCCCCCTCCAATCGGTGAACGTGATACCACTTCGTCTCCTGACATTGCTCACACCAGAAAGCCTCCAACCATTCCCCCGTTAGCGGCACCGCCGTCTGGTGGGCAAACAACAGCAGCGCATTCCGCCGATTAATTCCTCGTTGTTGAAGTTGCCCTGCTTGATCGGCAAACAACGAATACTTTTGACTAGCGCTATCGAGATGACAGCAATGAATGGGGCAGTAAACGGCACGGCGTTTAGAACGCTTCCGATTCCGGTCACACCTCTTCTGCAATTCGACCTCCTCATACCCTAGGGCAATTGATCAGGTTACGGGGGAGAAGCTGAGATCATATAGACCATCGAAGCTCACTCCAAAAAAATGGTATCTAGTTTTAAGAGCTACAAACCTTGCTGGGAAAACTAACCAACCTCTCCATCCTTCTCTCTAGACATAGAGATATCAGGATGGTTCATGAGATTTTTATCTGTCTATTGACATTCTTTTCCTATGCTTCATATTATTCTTCAGTACTGATTAAAACCTTGTAAAAAATGTCATGCAACAGTAAATCTTTCTATACTTGTTAATATCAGCATCTTAGTGTGCATACGTCACCTCGACCTGTCATCTCTCGTTCCTAGTCGGAATCTAGGAACGAGAGATAGCAACTTCTAGATCATCGCCTGATGTAACACCTCAACATACTGCCTCGCAATCTCTTGAGGCGTAAAATTTGCCTCCAAGTAGTGTCGTCCAGATTCACCCATTCGTTCTGCCTGCTGGCGATCGCCCATCAAAAACTTGATGAAGTTTGCTAACCCCAGACTATCCTGATTCTCAAACGTTGCACCACAGTTTGCATCCGCAATCAATTGATGTAGATAAGACTGCCGTGGACAAATCACCGCCAGCGGTCGCCCTGTAGACATTGCTGGATAAAGCTTACTTGGTGCTACTAGATCCTCCATCCCCTGATCCATACTGACCAGCGACAAGTCACAGGCAGACAGTGAATAGGGCAGCACCTGCTTATCTTGATAAGGCAGGAATAGAAAATTTTTCAGTCCCATTTTCTTTGCCTGTTCAATGACTACCTTACGTTGAGCACCCCCGCCAATACAAACAAACTGCACTGGCGCATCTTGTAAATGTTGAGCCGCTTCCAGAATCGTATCCAAATCATGACATCGCCCCATATTGCCTGAATATAGCACCGTAAAGCAATCAACCAAATTATGTTTTTGTGCAAACCAATTATCTTGCTTGGCGATCGGGAGAATCCAATCTGGATCTGCCCAACTATGAATCACCGAAATTTTATCTGCCACCTCAGGACAATGAGAGATAATCCGCTGCTTCATATTCGGACTAAGGACAATGATCCCTCGAGCCTTGCGCCACACAGCACGGTTCACCATCCGCCAAAATCGGGCAATCCAATGCTGATGTTTTACCACTCCTAGTTCAACAGCAATATCTGGATAGAGATCATAGAATAAACACACATAAGACACACCAAATATTAAATTAGCAAGATACCCTAATATCGGTAAAAAGGGCGGCGCTGTTGTTATTAAAAAAACGTTATGCTTACGGAAGGCGCGAATTAAATGTAACCCTGATCGAATACAGAACATCACTCCATTAATAGCCTTGCCTCGAATCTGGTGAGAAAAAAGTTGAGAAGCTCGCGATCGCCGAATTCGCACAGAACCAACTTGCTCGATCGCTAAAGCCGAAGCTGTTTTGTACGCATATCCCGGTTGTCCGGTAAAGACTTCAATCTCCACTCCCTGCTTGCTTAAATGCCGTACTAGTTCATCAAGCAACTGTCCTGTCGCTGCAAAATCAGGCGGGAAAAATTGTGTAATCACACACAATCGCATTGCCACCGAGTTTAGGGAGCGCTGCTGCTTTGTAGCAATTTTTGCAAATTCTGTAGAATCAGAAGAGAAATAATCCTGCGATATTTCTCTTTGAGGCGATCCACTGTGTTGCCTTAACCATTGGCTTAATTTCATACACTCTATCTAACCTGCCGCAAATGATCGAAAATATCTTCGGCGCTAACTACATCTGTCAAAGTAATCAGCAAGAAGCCAAAATTACTCAACAAAACTTGCTAGCTTTTACCCGTGAAAAAGCTAAGTATTCAAAAAAAGCCTAAAAGAGCGGACGTTACTTAACGCAGTCCAGCTATATTGCTTACAAATGGTGCGCCTGAACTCACGAACTAGAAAAGGTAGAGCAACTCAAAAAGTATTAACAACATCGCAACAAAGCATTAGCCCAAGAACAAATTCAGAGGAATTCATCCAATCTTTGCTGCCAATATCATGAAAAAACTGTCTAATGGGTAGAGCCAAGACATTCAACTCTCTATCGCTGATCTACGATAGTCGTTGAATTCCCCTTTAACCTTGTACCAGCCATCCCGAATCTAGCGCAAGTTATTGAGTAGAGTTCACAAACTATTTATTAATGACTCATGCAATATAAACATATACCCAGCAAGCGACTTTTTTCCTGACCACTAGCTATTCCTTTGTAGTGTGTAGTCGATTAGGTATTGTTTAAGGGTATTGCTGAATGAATCTTTCAGTCCTTGTGCCAATTTCAGCCACTCTGGTTTGTCCGTTGTGGTTCGTTCTGGCTGCTCAGTCAAGCAGCAAAGTTAAATCAGAAGAGATTCCTGCCGAACCTAAACTGTCATTGGTCAAACCGATAGTCGAGACGAAAGCAGTAACTTTGTCTAATCAGATGATAGGTTCACCTCCAGAGCAACAGGCTTCTAACTTGTTGCGTCTGACCCTGCCCTCAACAAAATTATCGTTGCCTCAAAGTCTGAAGATCCCTCGCTCAAGTTCCTCCTCTCTGCTAACCTCACTAAAATCGCCAGCACAAGTTGCTACTCCGCCATCGGCTCTTCAAGCGGTTACTCTATCTTGGGAGCGCGTAGTTTCTCGATCGCTCGATGAAGCTGTCGCCAGAAGCGCTCATCTCCCAGTTTTACCTCCGTCTCTTCCGCCTTCAGCATCCTCCCAAACAGCTAGAGCACCCATCCCTCCCCTTAATTACTTAGCAATCTCTCTACCCGAAACCCTATCGCCACAGACCACGAATAAACCTGCGGTTCCGGATGCTATCCCTACCACTGCTTCCCTACCCGTCGTAACCCCGCAGTTTGTCTCGAACTCAACTGTTACCCCCTTACCCATTGCTCCCCAAAATTCACCCTCTTCAGGAGTTGCAACAACCCAGTCTTTGTTCGATGATACTTACCTTTTGGGAGCAGGCGATCGCCTACAGTTTAATCTCTTCAACGTGCCAGAATATAGCGGTGAGCAGCAGGTACTTGCCGATGGTTCGCTGAATCTGCCCGTGATCGGGCGCATTCAAGTAAGCGGCTTGAGCCTACGGCAAGCAGAAGCGGCGATCGCGGCGCAATATGGCTCAGAGTTACGTCATGCCCGCGTTACCATCAATCTGCTGCGCCCGCGCCCGTTGCAAATTGCGGTTGCTGGAGAAGTTAAACAACCTGGACTTTACACACTGAATTTACCCGAAGAAGCTCAATTCCCTAGCTTGGCACAGGCAATCCAGGCAGCAGGCGGCGTTGTCCAATCTGCCGACTTACAACAAATTCAAATTCGTCGCAGCAGCAGTAATGGCACAACCCAAACCACTGTTGTTAACTTACAAACGCTGTTGCAAAGGGGTGATGCGAGTCAAAATATTGCGCTGCGGGATGGCGATCAAATCTATATTCCTGCCACAGCAACGGTCAACCTAGAAGATACTGCTCAACTTGCAGCTTCTAATTTGGCTGCCAATACAGATCAAGTTTTAGATGTGGCAGTAGTTGGACAAGTCAATCGTCCTGGTGCTTATAAGTTAGGAACTGCCGGAGAGAATACTGCCCAAAATAACGGCACTCGCCCTACCATTACCCAAGCAATTCAAACAGCCGGAGGAATTACGCCCTCTGCCGATATTCGTCAGATTATGGTTCTTCGTAATACCCGCAGCGGTGAGCAAAAAATTGCCATTAACCTGCGCAAGCTTTTGGAGTCAGGTGATTTAAGTCAGGATTTGATTTTGCAACAAGGCGATCGCATCATGATTCCTACTGCTACAGCCCCCACCGCAGAAGAAGTGACTCAACTCACAACTGCTAATCTTTCTCCCGAAGGTATCCAAGTCAATGTGGTGGGTGAAGTCAAAACACCAGGAGCTGTTAAAGTGGCAGCAAGCACCACGCTTAATCAAGCTATTTTGGCAGCAGGTGGGCTGAACCAGCGATCGCGTCAAACAGTGCGTTTAATCCGCATCAATCCCAACGGAACCCTTACCGAGCAACAAATTCGAGTAGACCTATCTCGCGCCGTAGATGCCACAAACAATCCTATTCTATGGAATAACGATGTAATCGTTGTTGGTCGATCAGCAGCGGCTAGTTTCTCTGATGGAGTTGACAATATTCTTAATCCGCTGCTGCGGTTAGTTTCTCCATTCCAACTTTTATTCTAATGCTCTTGAAATTTTGGTAATCTATTGGTAAATTACTATGGTGAAAAAAGCTCCTTACGAATCTCCTGAAGCCGAACGAAACGCTGCAATGCCGTCGCTCGTGCAGATGCCTTTTTTATCACCTTTTCTATCCAATACCCAAGATAGTGAATGGGATCTACAGCAGTTGTTAGGCGTTTTAAAGCGGCGATCGCTAGCAATTATTAGCACTAGCGTAGTTGTTATGTCCCTGGTAGTAAGTTCTACCTTGCGGCAAGAGCCATTGTATGAAAGCAGTTTTCAGCTCTTAATTGCGCCAATTGATATCAATAGTAACCTGGACGAGCTGACCTCTGATAATCAGAATCAAAATAATGCTTCATCAGAGCCTGACTACGATACCCAAATTGAACTTCTACAAAGTCCAGATTTATTGAAAGATGCAATTCAGAAGTTGCAACTGATCTATCCAGACTTCAACTATGCTTCTCTAGCGGCTAGTTTGAGTATCTCCCGTTTGCAAGATACAAAAATTTTACAAATTAGTTATCAAAATACTGATCCTCAAACCGTCAAAGCTGTCCTTGATAAACTCTCTAACAGCTATATTGAATACAGCCTAACCAAGCAAAAAGCCAATTTGCGTCAAGGAATTCAGTTTGTTGAGCGACAGTTGCCCGCCAATCAAAAACGTGTGGATCAACTCCAGCGAGATTTGCAAGCGTTCCGACAAAAGAATGATTTTATCAATCCAGACACTCAAGCAGAGGCAATTGCTCAACAAACCAATGAGTTGGAGAAGCAAGAACTAGAAATTGATCGGTCACTGGCAAAAGCTCAATCAGTTTATGCCACCCTCCAGAGTGACACAGGTTCAGTTGCTGCACTAGACGATGCAACTGCCTATCAACAGTTGATTAGCGAACTCCGACAAGTTGAAACAAAAAAAGCCACAGAACTCACCCGCTTCCAGCCAGAGAGCTTATCGATTCGCGTGATTGATGAGCAACGCCAAAATATTATTCCGCTGTTGGAAAAAGAAGCGCAGCGCGTCGTTGGCACAAAACTTGCTCAAGCAACGATTGAAATTACGACCTTACAAGTTCAAAAAGATGCGATCGCTGCTGCCCAGCTTCAACTCAGCCAGCAAGTCCAGCAGTTGCCACAATTGTCTCGCCAGTATGCCGATTTGCAGCGAGAGATCCAGATAGCTACTGAAAGCTTGAACCGTTTTCTAGCATCTTATGAAAACTTGCAGATCAGAGCCGCCCAAACGCAAGTTCCCTGGCAATTGGTTCGTCCAGTTGAAGCGCCCGATTTCCCTATTTCTCCTAATATTCCACGTAATCTTGTCCTGGGTTCAGTGGCAAGTTTGCTGTTGGGGATTACAGTGGCATTGCTCCTAGATAAGCTAGATAATGCCTACCATTCTGTTGAAGAGCTAAAAGAGCGGACAAGGCTACCGCTACTCGGTACTATCCCGTTTTATAAGTCTCTCCATAAATGGAGTGCTTCTCAGGTGTTAGAACTAGCCTCCTCTAAAAAATCAAGATGGAGCAGTTTGAAGTTTTGGGAGAATTCTTCTGAAACTAACGAATATATGTTTTCTCAGTTTGATGAATCCCTGCGGCTCCTCCATACCAACTTACAATTGCTGAGCACAAATCGCTCAGGTCAATCCTTCGTGATTAGTTCAGCCATGTCTGAAGATGGCAAAACCACAGTTTCCTGCCATTTAGCTCAAGCGATCGCTGCCATCGGGCGACGAGTTCTATTAGTCGATGCAGATTTGCGTCGTCCAAAAGTACACACCTATTTAGGATTAAAACCTGAACAAGGGCTGAGCAATTTGCTAACGAGCAATCTGACTATCAGAGACGTAATTCAGCGTCCCTTTTCTCGCCTAGAGTTGTATGTGATGTCTGCTGGAGATGTACCGCCTGATCCGGTCAAATTGTTATCATCCTCCAGAATGCAGCACACTATGAAACAACTCCATCAAGCCTTTGACTTCGTTATTTATGATACACCGCCCCTCTCAGGTCTAGCAGATGCTAACACTCTAGTTCCTCATACAGATGGACTGATTCTGGTAGTTGGACTAGATAAAACTAATCGCGATCTCATTCATCAGGTTTTAGAAAACTTACAAACTACCCATCTCACAGTCGTGGGCATAATCGTCAATCAACTTCGTAATAAGTCATTGAGAGGAACTGACCTATCCTACACTTATCTTAAAAGACCTTAATTCTTTGAGAACTCTAAATAGTATCGATTGCGATGTGAGCCGCCCCCCGTCATCCCCTAATTCTAGATCAAAAGTTCTCTAGAATTGGAGAATGAGGGGAAATGTGAGGTTGTAATGCATCCCTAAAGTATTCTCTTCAACTAACCTCGGAGCGCTTGCCAAGCAGTCCAAGTAGTGTAACCCAGCAGCACAGTCGCGCTGCCCAATACAAATAATCCACTTGGAACGCCAATCAAGACCATCGCCAAACTGCCTGCCCAAAACGTCAGGGCATAGATTACAAATACACTTAGCCGATGAGACAATCCTGCATTCAGGAGGCGATGATGCAGATGTCGTTTATCAGCAGTAAAAGGTGAGCACCCGTTGCGAAGTCTTGCCACAATCACCATAGACATATCAAGAATCGGTACCGCCAGAATTAAAAAGGGTAGAAGGATAGCGAACACTGCTGCACTTTTAACTAAGCCCGTAATACTAATGCCCGCGATCGTAAACCCAATAAAGTACGATCCACAATCTCCCATAAAAATTTGAGCTGGGTTGAAGTTGTGATACAAAAAACCCAACAAGCTTCCAGCCAGCGCAGCCATAACAAAAGCTTCCCCTAACTGCCCTATAAATAGACAAATGATGAATATAGCGATCGCCGCAATACCCGATACACCCGAAGCCAATCCATCTAACCCATCAATCCAATTAATGGCATTCACCACACCCGTCAACCAAACTACAGTCAGCACTAGACTGACTCCATCGACCAGTTGCATTAAGCCCAATCCGGGAATCGTGACAAAGTCAATCCTAACTCCGGTTTGCCAAACCCAACTGGCAACCATCACTTGTAACATCAACCGCACAAACGGCGATAAACTCAGCAAATCATCTGCTAAACCAATTAGGAAAAACCCTAATCCGCCCAGCATAATCCAAAAAACCTTTACAAAAGAATCAGTGGGTACGTTAGTGAACCAACCCAAACTTCCAGCGATCGCTAAGGCTCCCAATGTTGCAGCGCAAATCGCCATCCCGCCCAAGCGCACCATCGGTCGATGATGAACTTTTCGGGCTGAGGGTTTATCAACTTGTCCAATGCTGAGCGCAACTTTGCAAATTGGTGGAACAGTTCCAACAGCGAGCAGTGCGGCTAAGCAAAAAATTAAACCAAAATGAAAAAAGAACTGCATTGGCTCTTCAAATCCACGAAAGAACTGAGTACGCAGGCATAGCGGAGTAAAACCCGTTTTTTGGTAGATGCCGCAATCTTCTCAATTCTGGAATTTGCTCAATGGTAAAGCCAGTGATAAAACCAGAAGTAGAACCTAATCATTGATACAGTGCGATCGCTATTCATGTTTCAGTTAAAGTCAAACGACCATAACCTATAGTCAAAGCTTTAAAGCAGACTGATTAAGTCATGACTCAATTACTTTAGTCATCCTGCCAACCAAATGATGACATGGTTTCTTTGTATATATTAGTCGTGGACAGATTATTTTACAGAATCTTCTCTTTTTTCAATTGTATGAACCTCTTACTAGTCATGTCGACGTTTTTGCATGAGGTCTTGTTCTAGACTGATAGAACCCATTTGACATCTATTAGCTTCTGACTTAAGGTGCTTGAAGCCATCTAGGGGTAAGGCACCGATCCTGACGGAAATGGGCCATTTGCCCTAAAAGCATTACCCTGACTGAGTCTCAAGGGTCAAAAATCAATCAAATCAAATCAGGTGACGTTACCCCAGCCAAAACATTGAGTTCATAATCGATGTCTGGAGGGTTGCGTTCGAGGTCGAGACTGTAGCGACCAAAGCGATTAACGTGCTGAGTGAGGAAAGGACTCAAAGCAGCAACGGCTTCAGGCTCCACCAGAATACCCTCTTGCATCAAATCATTGAGAATACGGCTCATTTCAACGACGTTGTAAAAGATCAAGCAATTAGCGATCAGGTGATTGTATTTGATAATTTGGCGAAGTTCATCACGATTGTTCGTGGAAATTACCCCTTCCCCACCAAAAGATAGCGATTTGGCAAAACCATTGAACGCTTCACTTTTATTACTGGCGGCATGAGCCATTGAACGCAGGTCAACATCACTGAGATACTGGAGCAGGAAGCCCGTTCTGACCACACAGCCCAATTCATGGAACGCTTGAAACAACTTATTTTTAGGACTATTGGTACCCAACTTTCGCAGAATTGTAGAAGCGTTAATTTTTCCCGTTTTAATTGAAATAGCCACGCGCAGTAGATCAGGTAGATGGGTTTCAATGAGCTGCCAATTGACCGTATCGGTGAATAGATTGTCAATATGCTGATACCGAGCAGTTGAGTGAGGACGATAAAATGTCAATTTCTGCCAGCCCCGAATGCGAGGCATCAGAGAGATACCCAAAAGATACGCCAACCCAAAAACGGTTGCGCTCTGGGAATGGGTATCGCCATGAATCGTATCCGGTTGAATGTCAGATTTGTTGTTTTGTAATCCATCCAACAAATAAATTGCTTCTAGAACGCCACAGGGAATGAAATGGCTGAACAAGGCAATGTAGGTATCGGAAACATGATAATACCCGATGCCGCCATAGCCGCCGTAGCGTAAGTGGTATTCCGCCAGCAGGTTCTGTTCATAGATATCCCACTTGGTGCCATCGACCGAGGCATGTTTCCCCGAGCCCCATTGCTTTGGTAGGAGAAATCGGTTGTAGGCATTAGTGACTTCATCAATGGCAGATTGAAGCTTATCGCTATCAATATGTCGCTGATGAACCTGTGCTAATTCCCTGCGATTGAAGTCCGTCAGTGCCCGTGCCGTTTGGCTAGGACCAATATTGCAGCCGTAACAGAACGTTGCCGCCAGATAACGAGCCATCGGATTTTCTAGTTTGGCCTCGTACCCTGAGATGGGCTTAAAGAAGCGGATCCAATTGAGCCATTTCTCAGTATCCGTTAAAGTATCGAGGAGATTGACCGGGTTAATGCGTTCCACCATTAAGGATTTGAGTTCAGTAAATCCTTTGGGGTTTTTTCTCTGCGGTTTGCGGACCACCAATTTATCTTTTCGATAGTTCACCTCGTCATTCTCAGGAAAAGCTTTGTCTGTTGCTTGGGCAAGAGATTCTAGCCGTGATTTGAGCTTCGCGACAAACAGCTTCCCCTGGGTTGGCAAATTGACCTGAGTTCCATACTCTTCGACCAGCGTTTCATATTCTTCCCATGAAATCAGCTGACTGTAATAGTCGCCGAATTCGTAACTGCCTGCGATAAAAAGATCCCCAGATTGCAGTTCCAACAGAATTTGTGAGAACACGCACATCTCGAAGTTGCGTCGGTGAATTTGGAGCGGGTAAGGTTGACCTTGAGGCTGTTCGGCGATCAACGACCACCATTTTCTAGGAATCCAGCCTAAGTCCAGACGATTCAGTTCTCGTGGCTCAGAAGTGCCTGAATGCGCAAGCTCAATCGTGTCCACCCAAAGACTACGAGAGCCGCGATGCTGTTGAATGAATTGAATGGCTTTGAGCAGAGAGGCATCTTGAGTGCTGGAGCGCAGCGGCACCACATCCAAAAATCGAAACAGAGTCGCACGATGGCTTTTGAAGAAGTCCTTGAGAAAAGGCAGGTAGTTGTTGCCGACATAGGGGGAAACGCAGAATTCGGACAAAATAGTACGCTAAGGCTGAAAGCCGCTTCCTGAGTGGCTTGCAAGGAAGAATTCTGAAAACAGGAAAAGAG
>Ga0209490_10005107_pt1 | contig 12021 bp, 8 predicted proteins | sample MAT06_FD_187209 | JGI IMG/M metagenome (GOLD analysis project Ga0209490, IMG submission 187209) | Freshwater microbial communities from Lake Fryxell liftoff mats and glacier meltwater in Antarctica - MAT-06 (SPAdes) (version 2) | ecosystem: Environmental > Aquatic > Freshwater > Ice > Liftoff...
TTGATTTGACTAAAGGTGGTGCGGACTATAGCTTTGAGTGTGTTGGCAATGTCAAGCTCATGCGACAGGCGTTGGAGTGTTGTCATAAGGGTTGGGGTATGAGCGTGATCGTGGGGGTAGCGGGTGCAGGTCAAGAAATCAGTACTCGTCCGTTTCAACTCGTGACGGGTCGAGTATGGAAAGGCTCGGCTTTTGGGGGCGCGAGGGGACGTACCGATGTGCCAAAAATCGTCGATTGGTATATGGAAGGCAAAATCAACATTGACGATTTGATTACGCACACCATGCCGTTGGCGGAAATTAATCGCGCTTTTGACCTCATGCACAAAGGCGAATCGATCCGCAGCGTCGTTACTTTCCCCTAGAGCAAGTCAAGCATAGCAATCCTAAGTTAGTCAGTGCTGACTCCTTCGGTCACATATTCGGAACCGCGAACAAGCATTTCAAAGTCGTCACACAGCTTATTCACCAAGTCTTCCATTTCCTTGAAGAAGTAATCTCCAACGGTCTTCCGCTTTAAAATTTTATACTTGCGATAGATTTTGGCAAATTCATCGTAAATTTCATCTTCGGAAACATTAGACCTGATCTTGACGATCAAGCGTTTGCCATCATCACAGGCTTGAATGTAGGCAAAGAATTCACTAATTTTTGCGGCAAACTCACGAATTCTTTCCCCTTTCACACCTTCTTGATCATTCCTTGCTTCAAGGATAGCGAGAATATTAAATTGGTGAACCTTGTAGGTGCTACCTGCTTCTGCTACCTTTGTTTCTCGTTTTTTCTTGGGTTCAGGTGCTTGAGTTTCAACTTCAATGATGCCGATTTGATTATCGAAATAGACCTCGATCGAATCTTTTACATCATCAGTCCGATATAGCTTGTTGTAAATGGTGTTAAACAAACGCAAAAACTCAAGAAAAGTCGGCTCACTGTATTTTGTGTCTAGGGTGATCACGTATTCAATTCGATTGAGAATCGTGAAATACTGAGCAGCTTTGGCTTTTGCGTCAGCAGTATGTTTTGGGTTGGCACTAATGTACTTTTCAATGCTACTTTCTAAGTCGAGGTAGCTTTCGGGATTCGTGTGCTTGGTATCGTCGTTAAGAATGCGGAGAAATGTATCAAAGAATTCGCTGTAAATGTCCGATCTTTTTAGTTCAGTCCATAGAATTTCTAGCACCCGTTTGTCACTAAAGGGATCAAAGTCACTTACGACGACATCGGAGAAATGTTCAAACGCATCTTTGAGATTTTGGACGTTGACGTTGTTGTAGGAAAAGTCCACGATTTTGCAGTCGTTTTTGTATTTGGTCTTGCGATTGACTCGTGAGATCGCTTGAATCGCGGCAATGCCTTTGATTTCTTTGTCTAAAAACAGGGTGTGGAGTCTTTTCTCATCAAATCCAGTTTGCAGCTTGGCAACGACGATGATTAATCCATTATTTGTAGGACGCGAAAAGTCTTGCAAAACCTTTTCTTCCGTCAACCCATTGTTTAGCCCTGTGGAGCTTTGTTCATCCTGATTGCTGGAATAAACGACATGAATAGGAGCTTCGGCATATTTGGCGTATTTAGGCTGTTGCACGAGTTCTTTGAAGTGTCGGGTCACAGCTTGTTTGTAGGCGATCGCAGCTTTGATCGAATACACCGCTAACATGGCTTTGCCTGTGCCTCGGATTTGGCGATAGACATCTTTAACTAGCAAATCGGCAATGTATTTGGCAATGGCATCAATTCGATCGCGGTTTTCGTAGATATCTTTTTTGTCTGCATCTTTGTAGTTGGGTGTCTCGAAGCCTTCTAATTCATTCCTTGGGATTTCAAACAACATCTGGGATGCAACGGGGACAATATTTTTGAGGGGGTTGAGAATAAAGCCGTCTTTAATCGCTTCGTTCATCGTGTAGGAGTCGAAAGGAACCCAGAGTTTTTCGCTTTCGGCATAGCCGCTAAATTCACCGAAACGTGCGAGGGTATGGTCGTCGGGGGTGGCAGTGAAGCCGACAATCAGGTTTTTCTTGGTACGTAATAGGCTGTATTGCCGTTGGTGGTCGAAGGGGGTTTGCAGTTCATCGAAGATATTGACCATTTCTTCGTGCTGGTCGCCACTGTTGGAGCGGTGGATTTCATCGATGAGGAAGACGATGCGGAGTTGGGCGAGTGTTTGCAAGGTATCTGCGTCGAGCATTTCGCGCACGGCTCCAAACTTTTGCAGGTTGACGATCACGAGGCGGGTGTCGGATTGGAGGGCAGTTTGGAAGGTGGTTTTATTGTGTGCTTCGATGTACATGCGGTTGTCGATGTTCATGTTCAGCATTTTGGAGTCGATTTGGCTGCGGAGTTGCAATCGATCGACCACGATCATGATTTTGTCGTAGACGTAGGCTCCGTTGCGGCGTAAATCTTTAAGTTGCAGGGCTGTCCAGCCGATGATGTTGGATTTGCCGAAGCCAGCAGCATATTGTAAGAGCAGGGAGTAGACATTTTTGTTGTTGGCGTAGGCTTTGCGCTTTTCGATCAGTTCGGCGCGCTTGCTGGGTGAGACTTGGGCGAGTTGTTGTTCGAGGAAGTGAATAAAGTAGTCGTCTTCAGTTTCGTGCTGCAAGAATTCGTCGATTTTTGCCAGAATTTTGTCAGTGCCAAATTTTTGCTTGGGTCGAGGTGAGATCAGGTATCCGAGTTCGTTTTTGAGTTCTTTTCTGCCATTGACGACTTGGACATCGCGTTCGATGAAGTTGTAGTAGAGGATCTCTTTTTCGATCGAGCTTTTGCCGTAATGGGCGGTAAAGAGTTCTTTGAGTTTGGATTTTTTTTCGGCGTTGGGATTAATCAGAGGATAGGGCTTGAAGACTTTGAAGGCTTTCTTTTCGTATTCATCTCGATCGAATTTGCCCTCTCGACAGGTAATCAGGATTTCGTCGAAGAAGTCGGAGATCGTGCGAATGACATAAGTTTCGGCAATATCGGTGGTGGTGATGTGAACGGCTTTTTCAAAGATTTTGAGGAAGTCTTTGCGGTAATTATCTTTTTCTTTATCGCTGAGGTGGGGATTTCGATCGAAGGTTTCGGCGTAGACTTTGACGGCTTCAAAGTAGTCTTCGATCACTTTGCCTCGTCCATTTTTACGGGCGGTTTGGTTGGTGAGGTTGGATTTTAGTTCGCTGTAGCCGAAGTAGATACCGTTGATAAAGAAGCTGAGGTCGGGGCGGAAGGAGAAGATTTGTTTGCCTTGAAACTTGTATTTGTAGGGCAGTTCTTGAACGACGGAGAAGATATTTTGGGCAAAGAGGCTGCTGTTGTGAATTACGCTGTCGTCGGTGTAGAACAGGTGGAGTTTGATGCCTTGGAGGGTGATGGATTTGTTGGCGTTGATCAAGAGTGCCATGTTGCGGCTACTGGCGATGCGCTCTTGGATCAGGGCGATCGAGTCTGTTATGAGTTGTTGGGCGTTGTTGCTATATTTTTTGAGCAGGATTTCGTAAGACTTTTGATTCAGTTCGGTGGTAGCGATGAAGGTTTGGAGGTCTTCTTCGATTATCAGGGAGTTGGTGATGGTATTGGCTTTGACTTCTTGGTAGCCAAGTTCATCCCGAAAAAACGGAACGAGAAATTTATCTTGGAGGTGGAGTTCGCTCATAGGTAAGAGATATACTGAAAGTAAGATTTCCTTACTTTTGGATTTCAAGGAGGATAGTGATGTTGGCTAAGTTAACTGCTAAGAATCAGCTCACGTTGCCAAAGAGTGTGATGCAGGCGGTGGGAGAGACTGAATATTTTGAGGTGAAGGTGGAAGGGGGGCAAATTATCCTGACTCCAGTGAAGATTCAGCGATCGAATGCGGTGCGGGCGAAGTTGGCGGATTTGGGGCTGACGGATCGAGATGTGGCGGATGCGGTGGCTTGGGCGCGGCAGGAATGAGTTTTTGTCCTAGGGTGGTAATTGACACCAATATTATAGTTTCTGCGTTGATTTTTGGGGGGCGAGTGGCACGGCTCCGCTCGGCTTGGCAGGATAATTTGTTTGTGCCGATGGTTTCTAAGGTGACGATGACGGAGTTGCTGCGGGTGCTGGCTTATCCGAAGTTTCGGTTGACGTTGGCGGATCGGGAGGATCTGCTAGCGGATTACATTTTGTTTTGTGAGACGGTGGTGCTGCCTGATGTGTTGCCAGCAGTGCCAGATTGTCGCGATCGATTTGATGTGCCGTTTTTGGTGTTGGCGATCGTTGGACGGGCAGATTATCTGGTGACGGGCGATCGAGATTTGCTGTGTTTGAAAGATGAGTTTAGTTGCTCGATCGTGACTGTTGATGAGTTTCTAGCAATTCTTGAGGCTCAGTGACTTTGATTTTGCCTGTAACGACATCGTTAATTAGGGTTTTGCGGAGTTCTTTGAGTTTTTCGATTTGGGTGTTGATGGTTTGGATGATTTGGGCAATTTGGGCGGTTTTGGTGTCGAGGTAGGTTGCGATCGTATTTTGTTCGGAGATTGGAGGAGTTGCAAATAAAATTTGTCTTAAAACATTTTGAGCCATGCTTGGTACAGCAGAGCCATACTGATATAAACCAAATTGAATTGTTAGGCACTGATAATAAAAAAACTTGGGATAGATACTGTTTTTGATTTCCGTATAAAACATTGTATCAACCGACCAAAATGGCTCTGTAACAAATAGAGGTTTGTCAATTGTGCCCTTTCTTCCAAGTAACACAGATGGTTTTTTGTGAAGGTATTTTGATGCTCTACCAAAGATTCCTCCAGAACCATAGATTGGGTAGTCTCCTTCTTCAAGTTCGACTTCTTTAGAATCCTTACCACCTTTGATCTCTGCAAGACTCTTTAAGTGTTTAACTTCCCAATGCTCAGGCACATCCCCCAACCACTCAACCCCAATGTCCTTATACAACGGATAACCTTTAACAACCAATTGATAATTATTCGTTAAATACTATATCCTCATAGATTTGCTCGATCTGGCAGGACAGACCAACACTTTTTAGCTCGATCGCATCCCCCTTTTGATAGTTAATAATCCGCCAATCACCTGTTTCAGTTTTACGAAATAGCTCGATTTCGATCGCATCCACACTGACTAAAACATATTCTTGCAAACTGGGATTACAGCGGTACATTTTAAACTTGTTGCCGCGATCATAAGCTTCTGTACTTTGTGATAAGACCTCAATGATCAGACAAGGATAGGTAATGTATTGGCTTGTAGTCCTATCGCGATCTTCACAGGTCACACTGATATCGGGATAAACGTACTTAGCCGATCCCACAATACTGACTCGGCAATCAGAGTTAAGCGTTCTACAGCCACTTCCTCGCAGATCGGTCTTAAGTAGAGCCAAAAAGTTTCCCGCAATATTCCCATGATCGATCGTACCGCCACTCATCGCATAAACCTTTCCCTCGATGTATTCATGGCGCTCTAATTGTTGTTCCTCCCATGCAAAGTATTCTTCTGGAGTGAACTGCGGAAAATGTTCTTTTAAAGCAATCATATAAATCTCCAAATACTTACTAAAATCTTATAATGATAGTCCTTGCTCCAACCCCCTCAACTCCTGATCCAGCACAGCAATTTCCACCAAAATCTCTCCCACATCCCGCAACTTCTCAGGCTGATAAAACACCTTATTAAAATTAATCTCCACCCCCACCACATTCTCTAAATACTCAAACGGCTTAGTGATGTACTTTGCCATAAACGCCTCGATCGACCCCCGATTTTCCACCTCATCCCGATGAAACGGAATAATCTCATAATCCTTCTGATAATCAGGCATTAACTCCACTGTAACTTCAATCCGTTCCGCCTGAGTCTTCGTCGCCTTCTTCAATGCCGCCTTCACCACAATTTTGCCGCATCCCAACTCCTCACACTTGCCCAGCACATCTTTCACCAGTGTCTCTCGATCGACATCAAACCTGTATAAAACCTCCTTCGTCGTCACCACCAATGGCTGCTCTTTATAGTCCAGTGAATCTACAAAGGGTTTGATGTCCTGCTCATAAAATTCTAAAAGACTACCCCATCCATCAGAACCACCTTTTTCAAGGGAGGTAGGGGGGATTGTCATCGAAAATTCTGTGAGGGTGCGTTCTCCATTTCCCAACTTCAACGGCTTCAGCTTTAGGCTGGTTTGCTCCTCGTTCAGGTGACTGGCAAACGTTCTACCCTGCTCATCCACATTCGTCAGCATAATTGCCTGCTTATTGAAATAGAAAAACTCCTTGTCAAACACCCGCGCATAGTCGTTGTCCACAAACCGCATCAGCGTTTCCACAATCTCTAAGCGGCTGGCTGCATCCACCTCCTTTCGCTTCGATCCCTTATTCTTCTTCAGTGGCTTAAACTTCTCACTGGCATTAATCAACATCACTCGATCGCGGCATTCTGGGGATTTATGTTTATTCAACACCCAGAGATAGGTATAAATACCCGTGTTAAAAAACTCATCCGTCGGCAACTGAATCACCGCCTCCACAATGTCCGAATCCAGCAGCCATTTGCGAATATTGCTCTCAGCCGAACCCGCATCTCCACTAAACAGCGTCGAACCATTGTGAACCACAACCCCCATCCCATTCGCATTCATCTTCGAGATCAAATGCTGCATAAACAACAACTGACCATCCGAAATCGAGGGTAAATGCTTGAACCGCAGGGTCTTGTCGTTGGTAATGTCCTTCTGGTAGCCCTTCCAACTCACCCCATAAGGCGGATTCGCCGTCACCACATCAAACTCATCGTTATAAAACTTATCATCGGTCAACGTATTGCCATGCTCGATCTTAGAATCTACTCGAAACCGACTCTCAATCTTTGCCAGAGCGTAAAGCGCATCATTCCAATCCTGCCCAAAAGTTTGAGTCAGCCGCTGTACCTTTTCCTTAATCCGATCTTCCACCCCAAACAGCAGGTTGCCGCCGCCACAGGTACAGTCGTAGATTTTTAACAGACGATCCGAATCCTCAATCTTCGCGGTGATAATTTCCGCAATCAACGCGATCACATCATCGGGCGTGTACTGTTCCCCCGCCGTTTCCGCTGAAATATCTGCCCACCGACGTTTGATGTGTTCTTCTAGCGTCGTAATTGCCGAGTTATCAAAGGGTTTGAGGTCAATGCCGCTCCACTCCTTCGTATAACCCAACAGCACTTTTTTTGACTTGAGCTTAGCAATCACACCTTTAATATCGAGAAACTTCTCGCCTTCTGTAGCATCCACCCCTAGCAGGTCTTTGGTTTCGCCATCAAAACCGCGCAGGTATGCCTCGAAGTCCACATCAAAGGATTTATCGTTCTGGCAAATATCCTTCAGTGTTTGATTCCTCTCAAAAATATAGACGTTGTAGCCCTGCCCCTTGTCTTGAATTAACTCGATCAACTCTGCTTGAGAAATATCTGCTAAGGCCGCTTCACCGATTTCTGTCTTTAGTTCATCAAACATCCTCACCAAGCGACTTTCAATCATCACCAAGGCAAAAAACGCCATCATGTAGGACGGCCATTCCGACTCTTTAATGCCGCTTCCCCTTAACAGATCGGCTGTTGCCCAGATTTTCGATTCGTATTGCAGGATGTTCTGAGTTGTCATGTAGCTGTTTATCACTCAAGGTAGAAATCAATACTCACTATTGTGGCTTGAGTAGAATGGCAGACACAAATTCTTTTGCAGCCAGTAATTGGGGTAGAGGGAAATTACTAGCTAACATTTACTTACACAAATCTCAAAACGAATCGCCATATGTCTATTCCTGCACCGCAATTAATCAGCCAGCATTCTAGCTTTGGAGGTACGGTAGGTTTCTATCGCCACCACTCCGAAGCCTGTAACAGCGAGATGAAGTTTTCGGTTTACTTACCGCCACAAGCTAAGGCTCGATCGATCCCTGTACTTTACTGGCTGGCAGGGCTGACCTGTACTGAAGAAACTTTTATGATCAAGGCGGGAGCACAACAGTTTGCCGCCCAGTATGGATTAATCTTGGTTGCCCCAGACACTAGCCCCCGTAATACAGGCATAGAGGACGAAGATCGGGATTGGGATTTTGGTAGTGGTGCGGGTTTTTATGTCGATGCCACCCAGATCCCTTGGTCAAAGCATTACCAGATGTATAGCTACGTTGTTGATGAGTTGCCAGCTCTGATTGCGGCTCACTTTCCCGCTCAGCCAGAACGCCAAGGCATTTTTGGGCATTCGATGGGTGGGCATGGGGCGTTGGTATGTGCTTTACGCAATCCGCAGCGTTACCAGTCTGTCTCAGCTTTTGCCCCGATCTCTGCTCCGATCGAATGTGCTTGGGGACAGAAAGCCTTCAGTGGTTATCTGGGTTCCGACTCTGAAACTTGGCGAGATTATGATGCCAGCGAATTAGTGCTGACGCAGAAACTAGATATGGGTCGAACGATTTTGATTGACCAAGGACTGAGCGATCGATTTCTCACAGAGCAGCAATTATTGCCAGAAGTATTTGAACAAGCCTGTGCCAAGGTTGGACAACCATTGGTATTACGCCGACATCAAGGCTACGATCACAGCTATTATTTCATTGCGACTTTGATCGGCGATCACATCCGTCATCACGCTGAAGTCTTAGTTCGATCGGAAGCCGTATAATATGTAGAGTTTCTGCTTTAGGGCTATGCCAGAATCATCGAAACTTAAACCATCTCAACCGTCCTCCCCGTCAATCCAGCAGGCAAAATTGAGAAAAGTAAAGCGTGGCAGAGGCTATCACAAGAAAACGCCTCAAAGTCTTGTTAGTCATTTGCAGCAAATTTGGGCTAACTGGATGGGGCAGAAACCTGTAGTTAGAAATACCCCTAAAAATTCAGTAGTCGAAGTTCCAGCCAAAAGTCCTGCTGAACCAGATCCCGAACTAAGCACATTAAACGGATCCGATCGATCGAACTCATTACCCAGTCAATCTTCTCAGCCGCAAGATCATCCTGAATCATTGTCACAGCCCAATCAAAAACCTCGTCAGAAGTCTAGCCAGCAATCAGAACCAAAATCTGAGCAAAAAAAAGTCCAACGCATTAGTCGTAAACGCGATCGATCTCGATCGAATTACCCGCCAATCGTCTGGGCAATACTATCAATAGCATCTACGGTAATTGGAACAGGCCTGATTGCGGCGATCGTGATTACGGCGATCTTAGCTCTGACTCATCCTGACTCACCTTTTTTGGTTACACCCCGAAACATCGAGAGTTGCCAAGCTAAGCTCAACGGACAATGGCAATCTAACTGGGGCAGCATCTCGTTTCAAGAGCAAGCCAGTTCCGCCAATATCGTCGGTAAATATGATTACGATAATCTCGATCGAGGTAAAGTCAAAGGTACGCTAAATGGTAACTTGAACGGCAACACGCTCGACTTTAATTGGCAAGAAACATCCCAAAGAGGACAAGCAGCCAAAGGTAAAGGTTCTTTCTTGTTTCAAAATGACTGCAAAGACTTTTATGGTAGCTACGGTTTAGGAGAAGCCGAATCTGGCAGAGGTAACTGGCGGGGAAGTGCATCTAAGATTGTGCCACTCAAAAAATAATCCTATGCAATCAAACTCTCAATCTAATGCTCCAATTTTGATTTTTGATGATAGTTCGATTGGGTCGAGCAATATTCATTTTTGGCGGGAAGTTTCGGCGTTAGGAACTTGCCTCGTGCCCGAAGCCGCAATGGCAGCAGTAAAACTGCTCGCCGAAGATGTGCGTGCCGATCGATCCAATGCCGAGCCAGAGTCCGCCGCCGCCGCCGAGTTTGTTTTATTCTTTGCCAAGAGTAATTGGAAAACTACAGCAGTGTTATCAAACCATGAAGAATTAGCTCCCAACCCAGGGCATGATGTCAGCCGCAAATCTCGACTGGGGCTGATGGTGGCACAGTGCGCCTATGGCATTGCTAGTCAGGATGCTGGTGTACTTGTCGTTCTAGTCACAAATACTCAGCCCCTCATTCATCGGATCGAGCAACTTGGCGTGACTAACCTATGTGCGGTAACGGCGGCGGCGGCACGGCAGTGGGCAAGGACAAAACAACCACCTGTCAGTGTTGGTAAATCGATCGCGACGTTACAAGTCACCCACTCCAATCATGCCAGAAGTTATAATCCCCAGCCCAAAAGCCAAGTTGAAGATTTATCGCAGCAATGGAGCGGCAAGAAAAAACCGAGAAGAGACTTAAAACGTATAATCATGGGAGTGGTTGGATGGGGAGTAGTAGTGATTGTTTTGTTGTATGGATGGCGATCTCTACAACCCAAGCAATTTAAACAGTTTTGGCAAAAGACAGGGCTACCTGCATTGCCTAATTTACCGTTTGAGTCAGGTAAGCCTAAAGCCAAGTGATCTAGATCGAGGTGCAATGCGATCGAATAGTATTCTCTGGGTGATTGGCGTTAAGGGTAGATCGATCTCAGTCAGCTAGAGTAATTCTTGATGCAGTAGATAGGCATATGAACAGCACACAAGTCAGTACACCAGACAATACACAGCTCGATCGTTTCGATCGAGTTGGCAGAAATCGCGTTGATACGGATATCTTCGATCGAATCGAAAAACTTAACGCAATCGGGATCGCGCTCTCTGCCCAACGGGATACCCAAAGCTTGCTAGAAATGATCTTGATTGGCGCAAAAGGCATTATCAATGCTGATGGTGGCACACTCTATACCGTCACCGAAAATCAAGAATTAAAGTTTGAAATCATGATCACCAACTCGCTTGGGATCAAAATGGGTGGTACGACTGGTAAACCCATCCCCTTCGACCCAATTCCCCTGCACGATGCTGAGGGTAATCCTAACAGCTCGATGGTAGTTGCCTATGCCGCGCTCAATCATAAAACCGTCAATATTCCAGATGCCTATGTGGTTGAAGGTTTCGATTTTTCAGGTACACGCGCTTTCGACAGCAAAACCCATTATCGTTCCAAATCTTTTCTCACCGTGCCAATGCCCAACCATGAGGGCGAACTGATTGGCGTTTTGCAACTGATCAATGCGATCGACGATTGCACAGGTGAGATTATCCCGTTCTCTGCCCAAGCCCAAAGAGTAGCGGAGTCCCTAGCTTCCCAAGCTGCTGTCGCACTCAGCAACCATAAACTAGTGCAGGAATTTCGTTTGCTGTTTGAATCTTTTATCGGGCTGATGGCAAAAGCGATCGATGATAAATCTCCATATACAGGTGGACATTGCCGCCGCGTTCCCGACCTCACGATGTTGCTGGCTGAAGCTGCTTGTAACGCCACCGAAGGCACCTTCAAAGACTTCACAATGTCGGAAGAAGACCGCTATGAACTTAAAGTTGCTGGACTCTTGCATGACTGTGGCAAAGTTACGACCCCCGTTCATGTGATCGACAAATCTACCAAGCTAGAGACAATCTTCGATCGAATTCACTTAATCGACACGCGCTTTGAAGTACTGAAGCGTGATGCCGAGATTGCCTTGTTAAACCAAAAGCTGGCAGCTCTCGAAGCTGGTAACTCTAATCAGATTCCTACCCTAGAAGCCGAGTTTCACCAAAAAATCCAGCAATATGATCTCGATCGAGATTTTTTGCGCTGCTGCAATGTTGGTGGTGAGTATATGTCCGATCGACTTAAAGACAGAGTAAAGTCGATCGCTAACTACATCTGGACTGACTCAATAGGAAACCCAGTCCCATTCTTATCAGACGACGAAATCTACAACCTCAACATCACTAAAGGAACGCTCACCGCCGAAGAACGCGAGATCATCAACCATCACATCGTTGTCACGATCGACATGTTAGAGGAATTACCCTATCCCAAAAATCTGCGGCGCGTCCCAGAGTTTGCGGGTGGACATCACGAACGCATGGATGGCAAAGGCTACCCCAAAGGATTAACTCGCGACCAAATGTCAGTCCAAGCCCGCATGATGGGCATTGCCGATATCTTTGAAGCGCTCAGTGCGCGAGATCGACCCTACAAGAAGGGTAAAACCTTAACTGAGTGCCTCCAGATCTTGGGCAAAA
>Ga0209490_10005108_pt1 | contig 12019 bp, 9 predicted proteins | sample MAT06_FD_187209 | JGI IMG/M metagenome (GOLD analysis project Ga0209490, IMG submission 187209) | Freshwater microbial communities from Lake Fryxell liftoff mats and glacier meltwater in Antarctica - MAT-06 (SPAdes) (version 2) | ecosystem: Environmental > Aquatic > Freshwater > Ice > Liftoff...
CAATGGAATATTCATTTTTTCGGCTTCAAGTTTTATTGGTCTAAAACTTTGATTTTCAAACTCTTCCACATTTAACAAACTCACTTCAGCACTTGGTGTTAAGTGCATTGCATCGTACTTTGTTTCTCTTTCTGATTTACCGCCCAATTGCACGGCCAATCTTAGCAATTTCCTTCCGCTGCTGGCTAAACCAAACGAAATTAACACCTTATAAGCAGGAACATTCCTTATTACTGGTTGAATTTCTGGGGCTTCATAGGTATTTCTAAAGACCCAATTGATAAAAGAAAGCGTTGGACCAGTCATAAATGTAGTAACCAACGCCATGATTACCATCATTGTAAAAACTGTGGGCGTAAGAATTCCCAAGTCGAAACCAATGTTTAAAACAATAAGCTCCATTAATCCTCTGGTGTTCATTAAAGCTCCAATAGACAAGCTATCTTTCCATGATTGACCGATAATTTTTGCAGCAAGAGCAGAACCTAAAAATTTTCCTGCAATGGCAACAGCGATTACTATCAAGCAAATTTTCCACAAATAAAAATCATTCAGTAAGCCTATTTCTGTTCTTAAACCAGTAAAAACAAAAAACAACGGCATCAATAAAACTAAAGCAATATCTTCTATCTTATCAATAAATATCTTTCTAAAATTAATGTTAGATGGCATAATAACACCTGCCAAAAAAGCACCAAATAATGCATGAATACCAATCACTTCAGTAATGTAGGAAGAAAGTAGAAGCACAATAAAAATGAGTGCAACAATTCCTTTTGATATGGTTTCTTTATTTGAATATATCGTTCCTAATCTTTTAAAAAATGGACCAATCACAAAAATCATTATAACAACATAAACAGCCGAAAAACCTATTGTTAATGCGGCACTTACTAACGTTCCTGCTTTTACTACTGCAATAACTGTGGCGAGTAAACACCATGCGGTAATGTCGTCGGCAGCAGCGCTCGTAATAGCTATAGCGCCCAATTTAGTTCGGGATAAACCTCTTTCTTGGATTATTCTTGCTAAAACGGGGAAAGCAGTTATGCTCATTGCAATTCCCATGAACAAACCAAAAGAAAGAAAATGGATATCGGGCGGAGCAAATTCTGCATATAAAAAATATGCCAAAGCCATTCCAAGAGTATAGGGAATTACAATGCTCGCATGAGAAATTACAACTGCCTCGTGCATTCTATTTTTCAGAACTTTTAAATCTAATTCCATTCCCACCACAAACATAAATAGCACAAGTCCGATTTGACTTAGTACTTGAAGCCCACCAAGTGAGTTTTGAGGAAATAGCAATACAGAATATTCTGGAAAAAAATGACCTAAAACAGTTGGGCCCAACATAATTCCTGCACAAATTTCACCGATAACAGAAGGTTGACCTACACGCGTAAACAATAAACCAACAATGCGGGCAATAACTACAATAACTACGATTTGTAATATTAAAATTGCCAGTGGATGCTTAATATTATGAATGAAAACATCTTTGAGTTCATCTATCAAATTAACTGATGTCTTATTCAGAAAAAACTCTTTTGATAGGCTTGTTGATTCTAAAAGTTTACCTTTTAAATGAATGAAATACATGATGGCTGCAGCGCCAAATATCGTAATTAAGTAAAAGGGCAAATTGCGGCGCATGTGCTGAATATTCGAATCTTTTAATGCAAGGAAATATACACTCTTTTCTTATGGAGTGAAAGTATGTCCCATTCTATCTCTTTTTGTAGCCAAGTAATATTCATTATGAGGATTAGATGGAATTACAATAGTAATATTTTCAACTATTTCTAATCCGTAACCAATTAATCCAGCTCTTTTTGTTGGATTATTTGTCATGAGTTTAATTTTACTCACTCCTAAATCTCTTAAAATTTGAGCACCAACGCCATAATCTCGTTCATCCATTTTGAAGCCAAGTTTTTCATTTGCTTCTACTGTGTCATATCCTTGTTCTTGCAGTTTGTAAGCCTTCAACTTATTTAAAAGGCCAATTCCCCTGCCCTCTTGATTCATGTAAACAATAATTCCTTTTCCTTCTTTCTCTATCAAATCCATGGCTGCGTGCAGTTGTGGACCGCACTCGCAGCGGCAGGAACCAAAAATATCGCCCGTTAAACAAGAACTGTGCACACGCACTAACACAGGTTCATCTTTTTGCCATTCGCCTTTTACTAAAGCTAAATGAGGTTGCCCCGTATTTGTTTGTGTGTAAGCAATCAATTTAAAATCACCTCTTTCTGTTGGCAATTCAATATCTACTTCTTTCTTAATAAGGCTGTCATTTGCAAGACGGTATTTAATTAAATCTTCAATGGAAACGATCTTAAGATTGAATTTCTTAGCCATTTTTAATAATTCTGGAAGCCTTGCCATTGTTCCATCTTCGTTCATTATTTCAACCAATGCGCCTGCGGGCTCTAATCCAGCAAGCCTTGCAAAATCTATGGTAGCTTCTGTGTGGCCAGAACGTCTTAGCACTCCTCCATTTTTCGCTTTTAAAGGAAAAATATGTCCTGGTCTACCAAAATCATTGGGAGTTATATTGGGATCTACCAAAGCCTTAATTGTTTTTGAACGATCTGATGCGGAAATACCAGTTGTACAGCCATTTCCAAGTAAGTCAATCGAAACAGTAAAAGCAGTAGTATGAGATGAAGTATTATTGCTCACCATCATGTTCAATTCCAACTCATCGCAACGTTCTTCTGTTAACGCAACGCAAATTAAACCTCTGCCCTCTTTTGCCATGAAATTTACAATTTCAGGACTTGCATGTCTAGCAGATACAATAAAATCGCCTTCATTCTCTCGATTTTCGTCATCCACAACAATAATAATTTTGCCTTCTTTAAGGTCATTTATTGCTTCTTCAATTGTATTTAGCTGTGACATTTTAATTGTAATAAATTATTTTAGTAGGTTTTTGAAACAAACGAAGCAAGTCCTCATTTTGTTTGTCCCAACTGTAATGGTCTACCATCCATTCTCTTGCGTTTTGCCCAATCTTCATTGCCAACTCCGTGTTATTGAGAAGAAAAGAAATTGATTCCGCTACTTTTTGAGGAGTATCTGCAATCCAAATATGTTTTCCATGGGTTGCACCGATAGCATTATTGGCGAGTGTACTAGTAATTACAGGAATTCCCATTGACATTGCTTCCAACAATTTATTCTGCATACCAACGCCTATTTGCATGGGTGCAACCAATAAACGAGCTTGTTTAAAATAAACACGTAAATCATTCACCCAACCCGTTAATTGAATGCTTTTAGAAGTTAATTCTCTAAGTTCTTTAACAGGATTTTTACCAGCAACAACTAATTGAATGAATGGGAATTCCTTCGTTAAAATCGGCATCACCTCCTTCATAATATATAAAACACAATTTACATTGGGCTCATATTGCATATTTCCTGTGAATAAAAGGTCTATTGTTTTAGCGTTGGGTTCTGGCTTAAAATAATCGCTATCAACTCCATTCTTTATTATTATTAAGTCTTTTTGTCTTGGATGTTTAATTAATTCTGCATCTTGTTTAGAAATAATGGTGCACTGAGTAAAAAAATCGAAGATTTCAATTTCATATTTCTTTAAGCGGTTGTATTCCATTTTTACCATCCATTTCTTCCAAATTGGCTCATGCTCTATGCGACGTTCCAATCCTTTTGAAAAAGCATCTTGGTAATCAAGTATTCTAATCTTTTGAGGCAGGTTTTTACAATATTCTACCATGCGCGCTAACTGACAATAAACAGCATCAGGTTTCACTTGTAGTACTAATTGATTGAATTTATTTTTTGCACTTTTACTTGTAAACCAAGCAACTTGAAAAGGCAATTTAGAAAATACATTTTTAACAAGCCTGTAAATAATTCCTGCTTTTGAAATATTAACCACAGTAACGGAAGTGCAAATAGAAGAAACCGTTTCTAGGTGCTCTTTTTTGATGATTTCATCGTTTAAACAAAACAAATGAATCTCATGCTGTTTGCTTAAGCTTTGGAGTTGAAACCAAGCCCTTAGTTTGTCTCCTTTATCTGTAGGAAAAGGAAATCTTGAAAGTGCGACTAAAATTTTCAATTCTTCAGCAATCTTTTATACAAGGCAATCAGTTTTTGACTGTTTTTGAGGGTGTTGAAATTTTCTTGGGCAAAGATAGCAGCATTTTCTGAGATGCGAAGGCTTATTTCAGGGTTTTCCATGCAAGTAGTAAGTTCTTTCAAAAATTCTTCTTTTGTATTTGCAATGAGAATATTACTATTGTGTGTAACGCCTAAGCCTTCTGCAGCAATATCAGTAGCAATAACAACTTTACCTAATGCCATAGCTTCAATTATTTTCACTCTTATACCACTCCCGCTTAACAAGGGAACAACTAAAATTTGGTATTGATTCATGAAATCTTCTGCACAATCCGCTTTTTCTATGTTTACGTTTTGTTGTTGGAGTTGAGAAAAATGAAAGGGCATGTTGCGCCCTGCTAAAATGCATTTTAAGTCTGGAAATCTATTATGAATCAAGGGCCAACATTGTTCTAAGAACCAATTCATACCTTCCTCATTTGGTTTCCAATCCATTCCGCCAATGTGAAAGATATTTGTTATTGGAAAAGTAGGTATTATCGATTTTTTTAATTTTGTTCCAATACCAATAACATCAATATTCTTAGTTGGAAAATGTTGTTTAAAAAAGGTAGCATCTATTTCAGACAAAGCTGCAATTGCATCCACATGTTGAGCTATGCCGATTTCATCTTTTTTAAGTCTTTTGGAAAGAAAGTTTAAATACCATTTCTTCAAAGGATTCTGGGTAGCCGTTGCTGTTCTTTTCCAAATTTGATGTTCTACATTATGCGCTCTTAAAACAACTGGAATGTTAAATTTTCTTTTTATTTCCTCAAGAGCAGTTAAGCAAAAAATTGATTCGGCATGAATTATATGAGGTTGAAATTTTTCAATAACAGCCATCAATTCATCGTTGGCTTTTTTATTATTGAATCTTTGGATGTTGTAAGATTGTGTTTTGAATAAATTTAAAAAAGCATCCTGCCAGTGGATTGAGGTATCAATGAATGACTTCTGAATTTGAGCATTTTCAGTGGACTTAAGTTCAAGAGGAAATTGATGAAAGTGTGTGTGGATCATCCATTGAATAACTTCTACTCCGTTTTCTCTTAAACCTTCAGCAATATCAATCATTGCAATTTTGCCACCATCCAAAGGTGCAAAAAGTGGTTTCGGACATAACTGCAACACCCGCATTAGCGTGTCGTTTTTGGGGATTTGATGAAAAATATTTTCTTGAAGAATTTGAGGTATGCTTCTTTTTCGAATAATTTAGAATCTGATGTTGCTTTATAGGTTAAGAACAATCCTATCGGCAATAGAATTGCTGCAGATAACCACATTCCCCAAAAAGGAGTTACCACACTTTCCCTTGCTAATTTCTCGCCAGTTATTGAAATCATATGATATGTAATGAAGAAGACTAATGAAAAAATTACAGGCATTCCTAAACCACCTTTTCTAACAATAGCGCCCAAAGGAGCTCCAATTAGAAATAAAAGTATACAAGCAAACGAAAGTGTAAATTTTCTATGCCATTCAATTTGATGTCTATTTATTCTCTCTTGCTCTTGGTTAAAATTTTCCATAGAATAATCGAGTGTACTTTTGTTGCTTCTAAGTAATTTATCAGCTCCTTCAAAAATACGGATTTGGTCATTTTTATTGAAATTTTTCAAGAGTGATTTTTTGTCTTTTAATTCCACGACTGCTGCAGAATTGTAAGCAGGAACGGTAACAAAACCTTTGTTAATATATGGCAAAGTGTCCTTAAAAGGAATTTTTCCTTTAATCATTGCATCCATCCGCATTCTTTGTTCAATTTTCAACTTTTGAATCTTACCGAATGAATCTTGTTTAATTGAGTCCTTAGGATTCACATTTTTTACCACGCGATAAACAGTAGTGTACTTTTCTCCTTTTTTGAAAAAAGGTCCATTAAACAATGATTCCACGAGGTAAGTTTTTTCTTTTACCAATTGCATGTTCAACGTATCTGCCTCTCTATCGAGCTGCGTAAGGTTGAGCATTTGGTAGTTTTTTTTAAATAGGCTTTCATCAGACTTACTTAAATCGAAGATAGAAAGATCGAAACGTATGAGATCTTCTGTGAAATTTTCTCTTAAAAAAGGATATCTTCCACGTCTTACTTTGTTGGGTTCGGCTTCGGTGTAGGTTTTTCCATTTACCAATTTTAATTCTAAATAGCGTTTATCAGCTGATAATTTCATCACCCCTTTTTCTGCCAAAATGAGTCTATCGTTTCCCGCATGATTGGAATGGTCGTAAATCATTATTTGTTCTAAGAGCTTTCCATCGTTGCTTTTTTTTCCGATGCGAATAACGAAATTCTGAATATCACTATTAAAAATCCCTGGTTTTATATTGAGTTCGGGACGTTTATTTTGAATGTCGTGTAATAAAGTACGCATCTTTAAATTAGCAATGGGCAAGATATTGTTTGAGAAATAAAATGCAGCACCGCTCATCAACAAACAAAAAACAAAAACAGAACGCATGGCCCTTTGCAAAGAAATTCCTGAAGCTTTTATGGCTGTCAATTCCATGAATTCACCCAAATTTCCAAAAGTCATTAAGGATGAAAGCAGCACAGCAAGAGGCAATGCCAACGAAACAATAGTTGCGGAAACCAATATTAATAGTTTACCGATAATTATCCATTCTAATCCTTTACCAACAAGATCGTCAACATATTTCCAAACAAACTGCATGAGCAGAATAAAAAGGGAAATAAAAAACGTTAGTACAAAAGGACCTAAATAAGATTTTAAAATTAATCTATCTATTCGTTTCAAATCGTAAAATTCTTGGCAAAGGTAGGCATCAAGAACCTATCACGCTATGCAATTTTTGAATGGCATTATTCCAAGTTAAGATAAGCTCTTCTTCATCTCCTGGTTCAGCAAAATCAGTAACAATTAATGCTAATTCTCCAGTAATTTCATCCACATCCAAATTAAATTCAAAATAGGCTTTTTCTGGACCATCTAACCATTTATACTTCACATATTGATTGTCTTTTAAGGAAATTAATTTTGCATGTTCTTCAGAATCTCCATTCCAAATAAAAGTAATAATTCCACCTCTGTTATTTACATCATCGCAAAACCACTCTGATAAGCCACTTGCTTCCGTTAAAAAGGAGAAAAGTACTTTAGGTGATGTACGCAATATATATTCTAATTGTATTTTTTTTAATTCGCTCATAATATAAAGACCACTCTTTTAAGAACAATCATTTTGCGAGGATACAAAAAACTAAGTGATTTGCAACATCTTTTTATTAAATAAAATATAACAGTTCAAATTTTCTCATCAGAGTTTTTGATGAATCAAAGCCAATTGCTTTATCAATAAGTGTTGCATAGATTTGTCGAAAGTCTAATTGGTGTACCAAATCACCCTCTTCTAAAAGTGATAAATGTGCAACAGGATTGCAGATTCCTTGTTTTTTCAACGCTCCATTAATAATGTAAACATTATTGGCCGTGCCATGATCGGTGCCTCCAGATGCATTTTGCTTTACTCTTCTTCCAAACTCAGAAAAAACCATAATCACTGTATCGTTAAAGTTATTTGCAGCAATTAAATCTTCCACAAATGTTTCAATAGCACTTCCTACAATTCCAAACAAGCGTTGTTGGGTTTCTAATTGACGAACTTGTGTGTCGAAACCTGACATTGAAGTGTAAAAAACCTTCGATTCAATTTCCGAATTGATTAACTCAGCAATTTCTTTTAGACTTTTTCCAATTTCATGTTGTGGATATGCTCTTGAAGATTGATAAATTTTTGATTTAGTGTAAATGTATTCTGCAGATGAGGTAGTTTCGGCCCTTGTTTTATCAATGGCATAATATGGATATTCACTTTCTGCAAAATTTGAACACCGCCTTTAGAGTTGTATTTTTTGTTGCTCTGTTATCATATACCACAATCCAAGAAGTATTTTTTAATTGAAGGTTTAAATGAAATAAATTTTATCTTTCGGAATCTTTATTTCAAAATTATTTAACGCATGTATTTCAGATATCTTGCCTTGCTAGCAGCGCTAGTTCTATCGAGTTTTAAATCAGTAAAATCCCAATTATTATTAGATTCGCCGCCTGCTGGAGAATTAAGAACTATGGCAGAATGGGAAGAAATTCAAGCTTTGGTAGTTACTTGGACTTCTTATAAACCATTATTGGCAGAAATTATTAGGTATGCTCAAGAAGAATGCAAAGTAATCGTAAACATTCCTACCAATTCATCTGCTTCCAGCGTTACAAGTGAATTATTGAACACTTATGGAATAGCAATTGGTCCCAACGTAGTGTTTAATAGAAAACCATTCAATTCTATATGGATGAGAGATTATGGCGCAAATTCAGTATATATGAATGAGGTAGATTCCTTGTTTTTGGTAGATTGGAAATACAATCGTAATAGTCGCCCAAGTGATGATACCATACCTCGTAGTCAAGCTCGTATGTTGAATTTAAATTTAGTTCAAAATCTAATAGAACCAAACAGAGTGGTGCATACAGGTGGAAACTTTATGAGTGATGGTTTTGGAACTGCATTTTCATCCAATTTAGTTTTAGACGAGAATCCAAACAAAACGGAAGCTCAAATTGATGCAATCATGCAAAATTACATGGGCGTTTCTAGATACATAAAAATGGAGACCTTGCCTTATGACGGCATTCATCACATTGATATGCATATGAAATTGCTAGATGAAGAAACCATCTTAATGACGCAGTATCCAACAGGAGTTGCTGATGGACCTCAAATTGAAGCCAACTTACTTTACGTGTTAGATAATTACAATTCAGTTTTTGGAACACCTTATAAAGTAGTTCGAGTTCCTTCTCCAGCCGATGCTTTTGGAGATTTTCCTGATGATAATGGAGATTACCTCACCTACTCTAACTCAGTATTTGTGAACAAAACGGTTTTATTAACCCGTTACAGAGAAGAATATGATACCATTGCTTACAGAAAATATAAAGAAAACTTGCCGGGTTATCGTGTTTTACTTTTAGATTGTAACGATATTATTGGAGCTGGTGGAGCCATTCATTGCATTACACACAGTGTTGGGGTGAATGATCCATTGTTAATTTCTCATCAAGCATTAAACGATACGTACGATACCGAAAATGCTTTTGCTGTTAAAGGAATTGTAAAACACAGAAGCGGAATTCAGCAAGCACAGATGTATTACAGAACAGATTCTACCGCAAGTTTTATTGTTTTACCAATGCTATTAAGTACAGATTCTACGGATTTATGGGAGGCAGCAATTCCAGCACAAGCAGCAGGAACGCACATTCAATATTACATACAAGGTTTTGCTCAAAGTGGAAAAACACAAGTGAGACCCATTACGGCACCAACAGGTTTTTGGAGTTTTGATGTGTTAGATTCTACTTCAGCTCTGACACTAACAAAGGCAATCGACCAACTTTTTGAAACTGCTTTGTTTCCCAATCCATCTCATGGCATTACTTGTATACCGGTAAAAAGCTTAGGAGGTTTATCGCTTTCATTGGATGTCTATGATATAAACGGAAGATTGGTTACCACTATTTTTAAAGGGACTACCACATCTGGTGAAAATAGATTTTACATAGATACCCAAAATTGGGAAGCTGGAGTTTATATGGTAAAAGCAACAAGTTGGGCGGGAAGTTCTGTCCAGAAACTGGTGGTTTATTAAATGAATAAGTGTACATAAAAAATTAAATTTCTTTAATTACTTCTGTACCTCTATTTTTAAAATTAAAAGGGAAGCAGTTTATTAAATAATTTACGATGTAGCTGTAAAGAAAAATCCAAAGGGGTAATGTTATAATTAAGAGTCTGTCTCCTGCCCAAAAAGAAATACCGCTCGTAAATATTATGTAATATAAAAGCGCTGTAAAGCCTATTAAAATAGAAAGATCTAAATATTTTTTATTTCTAAATGAAAGCAGTATCATAAAAAGAACGGGAATAATAAAAAAAACATGAATATTCCTAGTTGCTTTGTTCATAGTCTGCATTAATGAACCAAAAAAAACATTAGAAATCTTTTCCGGAAATAAAAGAAATGTAGGATAACCATTTAAATTATCTTTAATATTGTTAATAAGCAAGTGATTGTAGAGTGTATAATTAGAAATTAATTCATCATACATTTCTTTGTTAGTTAAATGTTCTCCTTTATTAACAAAGTAAGCCCAATCTTTTTTAACGTTGTTATGTCTGTTGTATTGAGCCTCTAATCCTTGTGCAATTAAATATCTCTTTAAAGTAAGACTGCTTATTTCAGATACAATTACTTTATCGTATTTGATTTTCATTAATGTAAGTTGAATGATTAGTGGACTTATTACTAAAACCATAAAAGCTAAATCAATAAATTTTTTCCTTGAAAACTTAAGAAGATAAAAAATATAAAAGCAAATAAAAATGTATGATGGAATTGCAAAAAGCGGTTTTACCGAACTGAGTAAAGCAAAAAATAATAGGATACCTCTTAGAAAAAATGAAGAATTGTATTTTTCAACATTATGAGTAATGAAATAAATCATTCCTGAAACTAAAAACACAGTAGTGACTTCTGTAAGTGCATGATATGTTAATGCAATTAATGAAAAATTTAAAGCCATTATAAATACTGCGAATAAACTCAAATTTACTTTTTGGGTAGTTTTAAATACGGAGAGATAGATAAAATTTAATGAGGCCAACCAAAAAATAAATTGAATAAACCAAAGCGCCTTAAATCCGTAAATGGAGCTGCTTAATAAAATAATAAGTGGATATAAAAAAGGTCTAGTGGCAGAAAAACCAATTTCTGAAAACTTAAAAAATTCCTTGCTAACGAGTAGATATTCCTTAGAATCAGTTGTCGAAAATAAAAGACTGTCAATTGAGGTATTTAGCCAAACTGCAGCAAACAAAAAGTAAAATGCAATTAAAACAACATTTAACTTAAAAATGTATACCTGTTGCTTTTTAGAGAAAAAAATCAAATTGTATTTTTTAATAATCAAGTTAGAAATTTTTCAAATAACGGTAAAAACCGCTAATAACTTATTAATTAAAAAAATAACATTTCCTCTATTTCAAAATAAACAAGAATTTTAAAAATAAAGAGAGAATTAGTTACTCCTTAAAAACCAAAATCTCTTTCATAACTGTTTCCATTTCAGTGAATTTACCTTTGAAACGTGTTCCTCTTACAATATGGTTGTCAATCCAATGGTAATTTCCACCGCGGGGCTTACCTAACAAAATTCCGTGGTATTTAAAGTTATGTTGCTTTAACCACACCTCGGTAATTTCTCTTAAATCTTCAGTTCTTGATGTGAAAAAGGTAATAATATGACCTTGATCGTACCAGCGATTTAAGGTTTCTAGTGCATCAGGATATGGTTCCGCAGTTACCATGCGCTCAGGTTCTTCGTTTGGAACGTCGTCGCAAATTGTACCGTCTATATCAATTAGATAGTTAATAATTTCTTGTGGTAAAACTGGACTAATATGATGTCCATGTTCATCGAAGGTTTCTTGTAATGTCTTATCCGTCATAAGAGTTTTTATTATTCTTTTCGCAAATATATAGAAATATGTTTAGCAACAAAATGCATTTTTCATCAAACAGTTAACGAATTGTTAACGAATACGCTATTTACTTACTTTAATTAATGTTGTATCTATCACTAACCACACTTCTTCATTGTCTTTTTTCATTTGATACTTTTCTCTTGCGTATCTTTCCAAATGACTGTTACTCGTTAAAAGTGCCGTAAAATCTTTTTGTGTGGAAACGATTTCTTTTTGGTAATATCTTTTTTCTTTCTTCAATTTGAATAAATCATTTCGGTCTTCAAACTGACGAATCATGTTATTGCTATCGAAAAACATTACCCAAACC
>Ga0209490_10005110_pt1 | contig 12015 bp, 8 predicted proteins | sample MAT06_FD_187209 | JGI IMG/M metagenome (GOLD analysis project Ga0209490, IMG submission 187209) | Freshwater microbial communities from Lake Fryxell liftoff mats and glacier meltwater in Antarctica - MAT-06 (SPAdes) (version 2) | ecosystem: Environmental > Aquatic > Freshwater > Ice > Liftoff...
CGACCGATGACACCGCCGCTTTGTTCGAGGCGGCGGCGAGTTCGCAGCCGAACTGGCGGATGGTGAAGCAGGCAAATCAAGGTGTCGCGGCAGCGCGCAATCGCGGACTCGACGACGCTACGGGAGAGTATGTCTGGTTCGTCGACGCCGACGATCTCGTTGTGCCCAGCGGTTTTGCGGCGCTGCTAGCCGCCGCCGCCGAGCGCGCCGATCTGGTCGCCTTCCAGGCGGTACGTTTTGCAAGTGGCGAAGCACATGGCAACGTCTTCATGGAAACCAAGCCGCAAGTGGCCGCCGGCCAAGATTGGGTGACGCTGCTGATTCGGCAGAAAGAATGGCGGCACTTTTTATGGCAGTACTGGTACCGTCGACAGTTCCTGCATGCGTGTGAAATACGCTTCGCCGAAGGCCTCATTCACGAGGACATCGCCGTGGTGACGGCGGCGGCGCTGAACGCGTCTCGCATTCGTTATGTTGATCAAATTGCCTATCGCTATCGTGCCAACCCGGCATCCCTGACAAATAGTCGCAATGAGCAGCGGCTGATGTCGCGAATCGATAGCTACTTCGTGGTGGTCGATCAATTGCGCGACATCAACCGGCGCACGTCGATGAGGCGTGATACGCGCCGCCTGTTACAAGGTGAGGTTGTCGGTCAGGCATTGCAGGTGTTTGAGCTCGCCAAGCAACTTCGACATGCCGGCTCACAACGTCAGGTCATCGACAAGGCGCGAAGCGGCCGGTTTGCGCAAGGGTTGATTGCCGACATCAACGGGTTCAAACGCCTTCGGCAGGTTGCTGCGATGTGGTTAAAGCAATTGGGGCTCTTGTCCATCGGCACGCAACAGGGAACACGCTGATGTCGCCCCAAGCCGTCTCTTGGTCGACTGCGCGTAGTTTGGTTTACCGGATTGCAATTGCCCTCACCGCACTGTCACTGTTGGTGGCGCCGTTCCGGTCGAGCGCCGGATTGCGCGCAGCGGCGCTGCTAATCGCCGCCGGGCTGCTGGCCGCGTACTGGTGGCGCAGCAAGACGCCGACCATTCGGATTCCCGCTGGATTGTTTTTGCGCACGACAGTGGCGCTGTGGGTGGTGGTCGTGTTTCTCTACAGTAGTTTGAGCGCCGACCCGTTGACCAGTCTGGCGTCGTGGCGCGGCGACGTGCTCACGCCGCTGCTCGCCGCCATCGTTTGCTACTCGCTGGCGCAAACAAGGCAGGCGGTCGGCGTGTGGTTGGTTGTCTTATTGGCCGGTTTGTTGGTGCTCACCGGTATGGCGGTCGTTGACCCCTTTCAACCGGCCATCGGCACGCATGAACCGCGTTACCTGAGCGTTGGCTGGCTGTCGACCTGGGTGGTGATGCTGGGTTCATTATTGCCGCTAGCGTGGTTGATTCAATGGCAGCGCCCCGGGTTGGGGCGGATGTGTGCGGTCGTTGCGATCGCCTCGATCCTGATCTGTGCGTGGTTTAGTGCCAACCGTATCGTGTGGCTCTGCTTTGGCGTTATGTTGTTCATTTATGCGACGTTCAACTTCCGCAGCATGGGCGGCAAGTTCGCAACACGCGTGGCGTTGGTTGCCGCAGGGCTGGTTGCGGCGCTTGCCATGTTCTTCGCTGCTTCAGGTATGCGCGCCGCGCAGTTTCCAGACGCCAACGTCGACGGCGTTTCAATCTTGCAAAAGGACGATCGTCAGGTCATCTGGACAACAGCACTCGACGCGATCCAACAACGACCGTTGACCGGTTACGGATACGCGTTGGAAGCGTCACGCGAAGCGCTTGCCAATCGATTTGCCGACCCGGGTTTTCAGAAGCTGTTTCGCCAAGCCCACAATCTGGTGCTGAACTACGCGCTGCAGATGGGCATCCCTGGCGGGCTGGTTGTCGTCCTGCTGTTTGCAGGCCTGGCGCATGCGTTCTGGACAAGACGCAACGGTTCACCGTTTTCAAGAGGCGTTGCCGCGTGCGGGCTGATGCTGGTGGTGGCGTTCTTCCTGCGCAACATGACCGACGATTTTTTTCATCGCCACGCCGCGCTGCTGCTGGGTGCCCTAGTCGGAATGTTGCTGGCGATCTGCGATTGGCGAAGCGAGCGCGGCGCAGACTAGGTTCCCGAAAACTGCATCCGATGCAAGCTGGCGTACAGGCCGTTGGCTGCAAGTAGTGTGCGATGCGGCCCCACTTCGACGATGCGGCCGTTCTCCAGCACAACGATGCGACTCGCATTCTCAATCGTGGACAGTCGGTGTGCGACAACAATGGTGGTGCGGCCTTGCATCAGCGTTTCCAGTGCGGCCTGCACGGCGCGTTCAGATTCGGTGTCCAGCGCGGACGTTGCCTCATCGAGTAGCAGAATCGGCGCATCCTTTACCAGCGCGCGCGCGATCGCCAAGCGCTGACGCTGACCGCCGGAAAGGCGCGCGCCGTTCTCGCCGATCATGCTGTCGTACTGCTCTGGTAGCGCTTCGATAAAGTCTGCACAGTTGGCCGCCCTTGCTGCGGCGATGATCTGCTCGCGCGACACCTCATCTTCGCGGCCGTAAGCGATATTAGCGGCAATGGTGTCGTTGAATAGCACCACGTCCTGACTGACGAGCGCGATTTGACGGCGTAGTTCGCGCAGGCTGATGTCACCTAGCGCAACGCCGTCGAGTGTCACCGCGCCGCTGGTGGGGGTATAGAAGCGTGGCACCAGATTGACCAAGCTGGTCTTGCCGCCACCGGAAGGTCCGATCAGTGCAATCGTTTCGCCAGGTTGAATGGTCAGTGTGATGTTGTCGAGGGCCGGCGTGGGTTTGTTCGAATACTGCAGTGATACGCCCTCGAAATGAAGCTCGCCTTTAGCCCTACCCAGAGTCAACGTACCGTCGTCCATTTCAGGTTTGGCGTCGATCAGCGCAAACACGCTCTCGGCCGAGGCGAGGCCGCGCTGGATTTGTTCGTTCACACTTGAGAGCGCTTTGATAGGCGTCATCATCATGCCCGCTGCCGTAATGAACCCGACGAACTCGGCGACGCCCATGCCGGTGCCGAGCGAGCGACTGGCAGCCAGATAGACGATCAAGGCGATCGCCGCAGACACGACCAGATGCGTGAGCGGCGTTGCTGCTGCTGCTGCGGCGCTTTGCTTCATGTTGAGTTGGCGGATACGGTTGGCGGCGGCGTCAAACCGTTTGCGTTCGTACCTCTCGCCACCAAAGATCTTGATGACCTTGAGTCCGCGGATCGCCTCCTCCAGCACGTCGGTGATCGCGGCGTGGGCGAATTGGCCCTGACGATTGATTTCGCGCAAGCGCCTGCCGAAGGCGCGGATCACCAGCGCCATAATCGGCACGGTCACAAACATGATGATGGTCAGCTTCCAATTGAGCGTGAAAAGTGAGTAGAGCACCATGGAGAGCGTGGCGAAGCCGCGCACAACGGAATTCAGCGCCGTGGTGGCCGATGCCTGCAGGCCGATGACGTCGTTGGTGACCTTTGACATCAGGGTACCAGTTGAGAGTGTATCGAGGCCCTCGACGGGGAGGCGCACGATCTTGTCAAACATTTGGTTGCGCAAATCAAGCATCAATTTGTTGCCGACCCATTGCATCCCGTAGCCAGCGATGAAATGCGACATCCCGCTCACGAAGAAGATGACGACGATGCCAAGCGCGGCAAACGCGGCGAAACGTTCGTTGCCCGCAACAAACAATTCGTTGATGACGCGCGTCAGGTAGAGCGCGACAGAGCCCTCGACCACGCCGCCGATGGCCATGGCCAAGATTGCGCCGGCAAACGCTAGTCGGTAGGGCTTTACGTACCCCAGTAGGCGACGGTAAAGCGCTGCGGAGGAGACGTGGCCGGGAGTTGCTGATTTGCTCATAACGCTATTTTACGTGGCCCAGTGGGGGAGGCGACAGAGGGGACGACTGCGCGGCCGACAGCGCCGGGCGTCCCAGCAGCTCGCGATACAACGCCACGTAGGCCGCCGCCATGTTGCGCGGCGTGAGACCGGCGACGCGTTTTGCTGCATTTAATCCCATCTGGTTATCTGTCATCGCCGAGTCGAGCGCAGCGCCGATGGCGTCGGCGATGGCGGGCGTGTCGAGTGCGTCGACGACAAATCCTTCAACGCCGTTGCTAATCAACTCTGCTGCGCCAGAGCCGGTGCTGGTGATGGTCGGTAGTCCACACGCCATGGCTTCCAGGCACGCGTTTGGCAGCGGGTCGTAGAGGGTTGGCAACACGAACACGTCGGCAGCGGCATAGAACGGCTTGACATCATCAACACCGCCGACAAACGTCACCCGGTCGGACAATCCGAGTTGGTCGGCGAATGATTGAAATCGCACCAGATGCTTGTCGTGGCCGACCACAATTCCGCGAACACTCTCACGCGTGAGAGGTCCATGCCCTTCTTGGTCAGCGAGCCCCATCAAAAAGCCGATCAAGCCTTTACGCTCAAAGCCGGACCCAACAAACAGCGCAACCGGCGCTGCTTTTGGAATGCGCAACGCTTTACGGGTCTCTGCACGGTGGATCTCGCGCAGGCCGGGATGAAACACGGTCGAATCGACGCCCGACAAAATCACCCGCAGCTTGGCGGCATCGATATCAAAGTGACGTTGGATATCGGCTTTAACCATCTGTGAATTGCAGATGACGGCACGCAATGTCGTTGACTCGTACATCGCGCGTTCAGCGGCCAACCGATGTCGATGACGTGGATGGAATGCGGCAATCAGCTGAGAGAAACCGCTGGTCACGCGGCGTTGCTGAGCCCGCCATTCGGCATGTACTCCTTCTTGAGCGAAGAACAAGTTACAGCCGGTGACCAGCGTTTGCGACACCACAAAATCGTATTGGCAAGATGCGAGATGCTTGGTGACGGCAGCCGCGAATCGAGCGTCACGACTGGCTGGCCAGAGGCCACGAGGCTTGAGAATCAGCTGCGCGACAGATTGCGTGGTGGCAGACGCGGACCCCTCACAGCCCAGCACGGTTAGTGACGTATTGTCTGACGCGAGTGAATCCACGGTATCGCGCGCAATGCAGGCGGCACAATCGAGCGGCTCGTTTTTCGTTCTGATAGAGGCAATTTTCAAACCAGGGGACCTATGATTTAGTTCAGCACCAGCCTGCATATTCGGTGGGGTCGGGTTCGCGCGCGTTTGGATCGGCCGGCGGGTTTTCTGTTCGACCGGCCAGGCAATATTAGGATATTCCACAGGACGACAACGCAAAGGCGCACGATTCGACCATCGCGATCGGGTGCGTAGGCACGACATTCGTCGAAGACCAGAGTGAATTTTTCATGTACTCCACGGCTTCAGATGAAAATCAGTCATCAGCAGCGCTTACCCCAGATACATGCAGGCGAAGCCGGACTGGGCGAGGCTCTCGGCCGCCGAAAGTGAAGGCGGCCGCCATGACAACCTTGCCGATACGTGCCGCGCTCTTTGGTCAGCCTAAAAGAGTTCGGCGAAAATATGCGATCGTCTCCCTGAGGCCATCTTCAAGCGAAACAGTTGGTTGCCAAACCAGCTTGCTCTTGGCGAGCGATATGTCGGGGCGACGCTGGCGGGGATCATCTGCCGGCAGCGGTTTGTACGCCAGTGTTGACTTTGAACCCGTCAAAGAAAGAACCGTCTCGGCCAGCTCAAGCATGGTGACTTCGTTCGGATTGCCAATGTTGATCGGACCGGTCAATTCGTCAGGCGAGCCCATCATGCGCACCATCGCTTCAATCAGGTCGTCTACATAACAAAAACTACGGGTCTGTTCGCCATTGCCGTAGATGGTGATGTCCTCGCCACGCAGCGCTTGGACGATAAAGTTGCTCACCACGCGGCCATCGTTGGGGTGCATCCGCGGACCGTAAGTGTTGAAAATGCGAACGACCTTGATCCGTAACTGATGTTGGCGGTGATAGTCAAAGAATAACGTCTCTGCGCAACGCTTGCCTTCGTCGTAGCAGCTTCTGGGGCCAATCGGGTTGACGCGACCCCAGTAGTCCTCAGTCTGCGGATGTACTTCCGGATCACCATAGACTTCCGAGGTTGAGGCTTGCAGAATAGTTGCGTTGGTACGTTTGGCGAGTCCAAGCATGTTGATGGCGCCATGCACGCTGGTTTTGGTGGTCTGCACCGGGTCGTGCTGGTAATGAACAGGGCTGGCTGGACAAGCGAGGTTATAAATCTTGCCTATCTCCACGTAGAGCGGAAAAGACACGTCGTGGCGCATCAATTCGAAGTAAGGATTGCCCAGCAGGTGGGCAATGTTCGACTTGGCACCGGTAAAGAAATTGTCGACGCAAAGCACGTCGCACCCATCCGCGACGAGGCGGTCACAAAGATGCGATCCAAGAAACCCCGCGCCGCCCGTCACCAACACTTTTTCCATTCTCGTCCCCATTGTTGCTTTCAATTGCTTGCGCGGTGCCGTCGTGCCGGCTGGTTAGCTGCTCATTCTACGTTCAGTCGGTCTGCTCATGTACCTATGCCTTACTCACCGGCGAGCAACTGCTGGTAAATGGCGTTGTATTGCGCGCCGGTATCTTGCGTCCCTCTGACTTCGACCGTTTTGCGGCCTCGAAGTCCAATGGTAGGGTCCGAAATCGCTGATCGAATCGATTCGCAGATCGCGAGCGTATCGCAAGCGTCCACCACAAAGCCGTTCACGCCGGAGTCGATCCAATCGGCAGCCCCGGATTGCTTGCTTGCAACCACCGGCAGTCCGCACGCCATTGCCTCGGCAAACACAAGGCCGAACGGTTCATAGAGCGTTGGCATGACAAAGACGTCACTCGCCGCGTAGTAGCGTTCCACTTGGCTGATGCCGCCGGTAAAGATGACGCGTCGAGCAATCCCCAACGACCGGGCAAGCGCCTGGTACTTCGATAGGCGCTTGTCGTGCCCGACAACGAAAGCATGCAGCTCCGATACGAGCGCAATTGACTGCAAGAATGCCGCGACACCTTTTCGCTCAAATCCCGACCCGACATGAATGGCGACCGGCGTGTTTTCAGCGATGCCATGCGCTTGGCGCACCTGGGAGCGGAACGTTTCTCGCAGGCTGGGGTGAAACTGAGTGGTATCAATCGAGCCGTAGACCACGTGCAATTTTTCGGGCGCCACATCATAGTGGCGGAGGATGTCGCTCTTGACCATCTCCGAAATACAAATAACCGCCCGTAAACGTTTCGAATCGTACATTCTGCGTTCGGCGTCTAACAGGTAGCGGTGATGAGGGTTCAGCGTGACCCCAAGTCGCTGCCAGGGCGATTGAACACGCCGTCGTTGCCTCAACCATTCGGCGTGCACGCCATCTACCGCATGAAAGACGTCGCAACCTTCTAGTCGCTCGTAGGATTGCACCAGATCAAAATGGCGCGCTCGGAGCAACTCTGTGGCGGCTCTTGCAAAGCCGCGGTCGCGGCCCGCAGTCGTTGCATAGCGCGGGTTGACGATTTCGTGCTCGATTGCGGCGTTTGCGCGAGACGGCCAGGCCCGCGTGATAATTGTCGGCACATGGCCATGCGCGAGCATGGCGTCGGCAGCCGCATTAAGGAAGCGCTCGGCACCACCAAATGGATTGTAGTGGGCTCGAATCAGCGCGAGCTTCATGGGCTGGTTCTTTCGGTTTTCTGCTTGAAGCTGGTGGATGGTGGCGAACGAGCTAACTTGTCACTTTTCTCATCGCTTTTTGACGACAATTTTTTGTACCCCAGCGACGGAAAATATAGCAGAAAACGATGCGTGACGGTGCTGCCACCGCCTCGCTGCGCGACACAGCGCGCTCGCCGCCACGCCGAGGCTGCTCCAGCGCTTCAACAAGGCTACACCAACGCTACAATCCACATTGTCAATACATCACGCCTAGGTTCCGTCAGCCAATGAACAACGTTCTTGCCGTTATCCACACAGAATCTTCCCTTGGTTGGGGCGGCCAGGAGATTCGGATTCTGACCGAAGCTCGCGGCATGCTGATGCGCGGTCATCGCGTCACGCTGTTGGCGCCGGCGGGTTCTGAAATTTATCCCGCTGCGAAAAAAATGGGCGTCCCTGCTATCGCCATCGATATCGCAAAGAAGAACGTTGGCGCCGTCTTGGCGATGCGGCGCTGGTTGGCGGAACACGCAAGCCTATACGATCTCATCAATACCCATAGCTCGACGGATAGCTGGGTGGTCGCGTTGGCGTCTGCAACGCTGAGAGACAAGCTTCCGATGATTCGCACACGTCATGTGTCAACACCGGTCAACAACAACGCATTTACCACTTGGCTGTATCGACACGCAACTTCACATGTTGTGACGACCGGGGAATCGTTGCGGCAACAACTTCATCGCGACAACGGCTATCCGTTGGCTCACATGACGTCGGTTCGCACGGGCATTGATCTCGAACGGTTTCAGGCGGCTGATAAATCTGCCATGCGGGAAAAACTTGGCCTGGCGGATCGCCCAACGCTTGGTGTGGTCGCAACACTGCGCGATTGGAAAGGGCATGAAGACTTGCTGGACGCCATGGTCGCTTATCGAGCGCAATATCCCGCGTTACGGGATTGGCAGCTGGTGATCGTCGGTGACGGCCCCGAGCGTGAACGTCTGCGCGCAAAGATTGCGCTGAGAGGCTTGGATGACTGTGTGCAACTCGTCGGCAACCAAGAAAACGTGCACGAGTGGCTGTCCACATTTGACATTTTCGTGTTGCCGTCTTACGGAAACGAAGGCGTGCCGCAGGGAATCATGCAGGCAATGGCGTGTGGGCTGCCAGTCGTTTCAACGCCAGTGGGGGCGATCGCCGAAGCTGTTGCTGACGGTCGCAGCGGCATTCTTGTGCCCAAACGCAACCCAGCCGCGCTTGCGGCGGGCCTCACAAGCCTGATGCGCGACGAACACAAGCGTCTTGCCATGGGCGCCGAGGGATTTGCCATTGCCACCGCCCAGTTCGGCATTGACGCAATGATTGACAAAATGGAAGGTGTGTTTCGACGATATACCGGGTCGGCATCGTGACCCCGCATGCGCCCATCGAACCCATGGTGAGCAGCGCCGAGGCTGCGGCGGCGAGCCGGATTCTCGTTATTAACGTGACTCGCATCGGCGACACGCTGCTCGCAACGCCGGCGATCCGGGCGATCGCCCGATTCTTCCCAAATGCCCGACTCACCGTATTGGGACATCCGAAAAGAGTCGAGGTGCTCGAGCACATTTCCTACATCGCGCGCGTGGGTGGTATCAACAAGCACACGGCGCGGCTGCGCGGCTGGCGCGACCAACTGTTCACCCCTGAGTATGATTGGGCGTTCGTTTGGCGCAATGACGCGCAACTGGTGCGCTACGCGCTCAGAAAAGCAAGGCACGTCGTCGCCCAGCAACAGACAGACTCCACGCTAAATCAGCGGCTCGCGTGCGCCGTCCCCCTGATCCCCGACAACACCGTTCCCGCAGTTGAATGGGCGCTTTCAGTAACCGACGCGCTGGGTATTCCGCGCGCCGGCCGCACACTGGACTATGTTGTCACCCCGCAAGAGCAGGCATGGGCGCGCGATCGACTGCGACAAGCTTTCGCAACCGGGGCCGGTCCCATCGTCTACCTGCAGGTTGCAAGCTTTCCGACCAAGCGCTACCGAGACTGGCCGCTTGATCATTTCATCGCACTTGCACGTCGCATGATCGAGGCGTGGCCGGAGGTTCGATTTGTGTTGAACGGAGCTGCGGGTGATCGCGAAAGGACGGACCTGTTTGTCGGCGCGCTGGGCAGCCGAGCGCGGACGTTTGCGGGCAAGCTTTCGTTGCGCGAATCTGCGGCGATCCTTGAGGCTTCATCGTTGTATGTCGGCGTCGACACCGGGCCATCACATATCGCAGGCGCGCTAAAAAAGCCGATGGTCGTGATGTACCACCCGTCGCTGCCGAGCGCTTTGTATCAACCGTTGGACACGCCGACATGCGTTGTGGTCGATCATCCTGCTGCCGGATCACCGCAGGCTGCGTCCATTCCCATGGCCGAAATCTCGGTTGACCGAGTTTGGGCTGCGGTTCAGACAGCCATGCGCGGCGCAACATCGGCAGCGCCCTAGTAGTTTGTTGAAATTCACCACCGTGGTTTGGCAGGTGATTTCGACGTCTCACTTCCCCCTTAGGAAAAGGGGGATCGAGGGGGATTTTTAGCGTTTGAGTTTCGACAACGTCCGCAAATCCCCTTAGTCCCCCTTTGCCAAAGGGGGAAATGGCACTTGTAGAGTTCAATCGGTTCTAACACTACGAATGCCAACAAACTGGTAGATACCCTCGTCAAGAAATTGATCTATACGCGACGTCGCACGCGCCTGGTCGTGCACATCTGGTCGTGCATCTAGTCGTGCATCTGGTCGTGCATCTGTTCGTTTATCGTCGCGTAACGTTGTTCAACCAGAACTGGCGAGGAGTTCATTCACGGCGTCGTGTACTTGCGCGACCGGTAGCGTGATCAAACAGTCGCTCACCTTCGAGCCGCCGCAGCCATCATTGCCGCATGGCCGGCACGAATGCTCCGGCCGGTTGGAGGCGACCACGCGAAACTTCACGCCCCACGGCCCCCAGTGTTTTTCGCCGGACGGGCCGAACAAGGCGACGGTCGGCGTCTGCATGGCGGCGGCAATGTGCATGGGGGCGGAATCAACGCCGATAAATGCGCGTGCTCTGGCGGTCAGTGCGGCGAGCTCTTTCAGTGAAAGCGAGCCGGTCAGATCGATCACGGGCGCTTTCAAATGCGTCTTGATGGCGGCCACCATTTCGCGTTCATCGGCAGTCGGTGCGGCGGTCAGCACGACTTTATCGCCCTGTTTGCCGAGTTGCAGAATCAACTCGGCAAATTTTTCGGCCGGCCAGGTTTTGAAAAACCATCGCGAAGTCGGATGCATGTGGATGAATCGTTTGGCCGCGACGCCATGCGTGTTCATCAGTGCGTCAACCTTCGCTTCAGCGGCCGCCCCGGGAATGAGCACCAGTTTTTTCTCTTCCTCGCTTGGATGAATACCAAGCCTTCGCAGTGCATCCAAATTCTGCTCGACCGTATGCCGGAACGTGGTGCGCGGCAATGGAAACGTGTGGGTAAAGCTGGCGCGCCACCAACCGGAGTTACGCCCCTCGCTCATGCCGGTGGCTCTCGGCGCGACCGAGATCTTCGGGCCGAGCAAACGCGTCAACCACGCCCCTCTCGGGTGCTCGGTCAGATGAAATACGATGTCATAGCGGCGTCGCCGCAGCGTGGAAATCAGCTTCCACTCAGCCGATGCTTGTCGGATCAGCGCCAGACGCTTCCATTCGCGGTCGATGGTGTGAACCATGGACACTGACGGATGCTCGGTCAGCATTTCGCGCGTATCCGAATAGACCAGCGCATCAATTTCGGCGTGCGGTAGGCGGTTCTTCAGCGTTTTAAACACCGGCGAGGACAGCAGCACGTCGCCCTGATGACGTAGCTTCACGACGAGAATACTGCGGATGGATTGGGGGTCAAACGCTAATTCGTACATCTTGCGACGATAGCAGAAAATCTGCGAACACCCTACTTGCGCGTGCGCCTTTGAAACGTTGCAGGGCGCAACGTTTCAAATTGGAGCGCTGCAAAAGCGCCGAGTCACGACCTAGAGCAAAAAGCCAAACACGTTGATAGGCGAGCGTTTTCGGGCATTTTGTGCTGGAAACGCCCGCCAATAGAGGAGTTTGCATATGGGGAACTTCTATAAACTTCAAAACTTTGTCTCCCCGGCGTCCCAAAAGGGACTTCCTTCGGTCGAAGCCGGGGGCCAATTTCGTTGATGTATCAACGGATTACGAAGCTTGGATAGCGGCCTTCGCCGGTATGACAGTAGTTTTTAGAAGGTCCCTACGCAGAGGCAAGCCTCGCTTCATCAAAGTCGATCGCAACCAATGCGGGCGGACAACTGTATTGAGCGCCGACATAAATTCATTCCGCCAAGCGCAGACATTCCTCCGCTCATCGCCTCGGGGCATAATTAATTCCCACCCACATCTTCCCGA
>Ga0209490_10005112_pt1 | contig 12009 bp, 13 predicted proteins | sample MAT06_FD_187209 | JGI IMG/M metagenome (GOLD analysis project Ga0209490, IMG submission 187209) | Freshwater microbial communities from Lake Fryxell liftoff mats and glacier meltwater in Antarctica - MAT-06 (SPAdes) (version 2) | ecosystem: Environmental > Aquatic > Freshwater > Ice > Liftoff...
TCGTGATGTGATGTGAAGTGAAGTGATATGAAGTTTTTCGAGATGTTCGTGCGAATATGAAAATTAGATAGGGAGCCGTAGGTACATCAGGAGGGTATCATAAGTAATTTTGAAAGTCAAGCCATCAAAAAATTTGCGCTGTGCGCCACAAACGAGTTGCAAGCCACAACGACAGGAGCACTTCTTTTGGGCGCAAGCGATGGTTGCAATCCTGCAAAAGGTGGGGTAAAGTACATGAACGCCTACTTTGCGGTACTAGTCAGAATTGATCCCAGATTGATCCAGAACGTGTGGAGGAGAAAGTTAGGATGAAGGAGCGACGATCTCAACTAAGCCCTCACCTTAATAGTATTGCCTATGGCGTAATTGGCTTGACCAGTATTACGGCAATCATTCATCTTTATAACAGTTTTCAATTTTCCGATGGGTCTGATCTGATCTTTCTGTTAAATGGTATTGGCTATCTTGCTTTGCTCGGCGCGATCTATTTACCTATCGCGTTCCTGGCGCGTTACCGCAGTCTCTTCTGTTGGTCTTTGCTTGCCTACACGGCACTGACGGTTGTATTGTGGGGTTTTTTTGGGGCGAGCGGCTTCACTGCCTATCTTGATAAAATAGTAGAAGTGGTACTGATTGTTTTAGTTTGGCTAGAAGCAAGGCGTTTTTCTGAATAAGCAAGTAAACTATTCTGTTGTCCCAAAAGCATGTGAAAATTTGCGCGAACGAAAAATGCGATGCTATAATCGGGGCGACATCAACCAAACTTTGTGCTGCTGAAATTGTAAATCAATTGTAAATCATATGTATCCACCGTTATGACGACTCGTATTAATGTTCAACGGCTGCTGCGTAGTGTCGTAGTAAGCTTGCTGCTTCCGATTACGTTGGCAGTGTTGATGGATATGCAGTTTGGTTGGTTTCCGCTAGTGACAATTGGTGCAACGGTGATCTTTATTCCGCTGTCTACCTTTATTGTAATTCGCGCTGCACTCTCCGAGATGGATCAGGTCATTCAAAAGCTGGCACCGCTAGACATAGAGCCTAGTGATGCTCCTTGAACATAGAGCCTAGTGATGCTCCTTGAATAGAAAATGCCTGTTGAAGATGCTTGGTAAGTCCGAACCTTTTGGAGAGGTGATGTACAATGGAAACTATCCAAACGTTTTTCAAAGAGCTTGGTGAAAAGATTATGGCATTCATTAATGCTAACCCACGTCGCGTATTGCTGATCGGCGGTGCGCTCATCCTGATTATCATTGGTTTCTTTATTCCTGTTCCCCAACCGCATGTCTCCCTGGCTGCGGAGTCTCTTTTCGAAACTGGCCCAAGCTGGTTTACTAACTCTGTGCTCACCACGATTATTGTGGATCTGATCTTGATCTTGCTGGCCGTTGCCGCCACGCGCAAGATGAGCTTGGTGCCCAGCGGTTTGCAAAACGGCATGGAAGCCCTGATTGAGTATCTCTATGGCCTGGCCGAAAGTGTTTCTGGCAAGGCTGCCGCGACATACTTCCCCTGGGCAGCGACGATTTTCCTCTTTGTCGTGATTAGCAGCTGGACTGGTTTGATCCCTGGTGTGGGCAGCATCGGTTTCTTTCATAGCGGTGAACATGCCACCAAAAGCGAAGAACATGCGGCCATGCTGGATCAACGATTGGCCATGGTAGATGGCAGCCCGGTGCTGGTACAAGCCGCTGATGCCGCTGCGGCAGCGGTTGCCGCCACCGAAGAAGGCTATGCCAAGTTTGTGCCGCTCTTCCGTGCACCCAGTGCTGATTTGAATGTGACCTTTGCCCTGGCGATTGCGACCATGGTGATGGTGCAGATTCATGGCATACGCGCCTTGGGTGGCGGCTATTTCCGCAAGTTCTGGAATACCAGCGGCCATGGCTTTATGAAGGGCATCAATATCTTCGTCGGTATTCTTGAATTGGTCAGCGAAGTTTCCCGCATTATCGCCTTTGGTTTTCGTCTCTTTGGCAATGTCTTTGCTGGTAAAACTGTGCTGGCAACCATGGCGTTCCTGGTGGCGTTCCTGGTACCGCTGCCCTTTTATCTGTTGGAAATTCTCGTCGGTGCTGTACAAGCCTTGGTCTTTATGATGTTGGCTTTGGTCTTCTTCACAATGGCGACAATCAGCCATGGTGGCGAGCATCACTAATCTGTTCTGTTTGAAGCGCTCTATAATCCATAACTGTTTCTTAGAAAACAGAGGGCGTGTTTTATAAAATGTCTCATTTTGGCAATGTGTGGATTGGTGACAACCGTTTGTGGTTTTGCGTCAATGCATATATGTAGCGGGTGGGCATAAAAAATATGGAAAACGAACTTCTTTGTTTCGCATTTCAATGAATTAAGGAGAACAAATACGATGGACGTCCTTGCTGCGAAGGAAATTGGCGCTGCGTTGGCTATCGGTCTGGGTGCGCTCGGCCCAGCTATTGGTATCGGTCTGATTGGTTCCAAGGCTATGGAAGCAATGGGGCGCAACCCTGAAGTGGCCAGTACGATTCAGACCAACATGATTTTGGCGATTGCGTTCGCCGAATCGCTGGCGATCTTCAGCCTGGTTATCGCGTTGTTGATTAAATTCGTCTAACCGCTTGCCAATAAAGAGAGGAGGCGACCTTGAGTGCTGTACTTGGTCAACTCGGAATTGAAGGGGGCCTTCTGGTTTCCCAGATCGTCAACTTCCTCATATTGATGGTCATTCTGAGAATCACATTGTATCAACCGATCTTGAACGTTCTGGAACAACGTCGGCAACGGATTGCGCAAAGCATGAAGGATACCGAACGTGCGAGTGCTGCTGCACGTGAAGCAGAACATGATAAGGCCAAGGTGCTAGAGGAAGCACGGCGCGAAGGACAAGAAGTTCGCGCCCAGGCCACCCGCGATGCCGAAAAGATTGCCCAAGATATTCGCTCGCGTGCCGAACAAGAAGCTACCGAAATTCGCCGCAAGGCCCAGGCCGATGCCCAAGCGCAGACTGAATCTGCCTTGTCTGACGCCAACAAGCAAATTGCTGATCTTGCCATTCTGGCCACACAGCAAATTCTGGGTCGCGAACTGGCTAACCGTAGCGAGCAGGAGCGCTTTGTCGCTGAGTTCTTAGCTCAGCAAGGGAGCGCGGCTTGATGAACACAAACAGTGCAAGCGCTAACCAGTACGCGCAGGCGATCATGCAAGCCATGCTCGAACGGTGGCAGGGTGCGCTGTCGTCTGTTTCGAATGCATTGAAACAGAATCCGCAACTGGCCGAGTTACTCACCAATGCAGACGGTGACATGAACGAACGCCTGGCTGCCTTAGAGTCGATTATTCCGGCCGATGCCCCAGCCGAGTTGCGCAATACGCTGCAAGTGATGGTGCAAGATGGCTCCATCAAGCTGGTTGAGCAAGTCGGTGGCGCACTGGCGCAAGTATCCAGTGGCCGCACCGCAGGTCCGATTAAAGCGGAAGTGACGAGTGCGGTGACGCTTTCGGATGAAGAGCAAGAGAAATTGCGCCGCGCGTTGGCTGCGCGCTACGGCGAAAACCTAACCTTTACCTTTCATGTAGACCCAGCGCTTTTGGGCGGATTGCGGGTACGTGTGGGCGATAGTTTGGTGGACACCTCGGTGGCAACCCGGTTGCAATCTATGCGTGAAAGCCTAGCCTCGGTCGTGCGTTAAGTTTTGCATGTACCGTGTGCCGCCAGTTACAAGATCGTGTAACGACTGCAATAGTAGGCACAAAGTTGATGGGAGCTTTCCATGCTTTGTCGCCTGAATAGGAGGAGTGCCCATGGCTGTGCGTACAGATGAAATCACAGCTTTACTGAAACAGCAGATTTTGAATTTTACGCTGGCGCCATCCCAGATCGACGTGGGCGAAGTTACCGAAATTGGTGACGGTATTGCCCTGGTTTCTGGGTTGCAAGGTGCCATGGCTGGCGAGCTCGTAGAATTCACCAAAAATGGTGTACTCGGCCAAGTCCAAAACCTGACGCGCGACAGTGTTGGTATCATCATTATGGGTGATTACACTGACATCGAAGAAGGGGACTTGGTACGCAGCACAGGCCGGATCGCTTCCGTGCCTGTGGGCGATGCCATTATTGGTCGCGTGGTCAACGCTGTCGGTCAACCGATCGACGGTAAGGGACCTATCGCTTCGGATAAATTCCGCAATGTCGAACGGATTGCGCCTGGTGTGATCAAGCGCCAACCGGTTAATGAGCCGGTGGCGACTGGTGTGACCTCGATTGACGCCATGATTCCGATTGGCCGTGGCCAACGCGAGTTGATCATTGGCGACCGTCAAACGGGCAAGACCGCAATTGCGCTCGATACGATCATCAACCAAAAGGGCAAAGATCTGATTTGTATCTATGTTGCGATTGGGCAGAAGCGCTCGACTGTGGCGCAGGTGGTCGGTACCCTAGAAAAATATGGCGCGATGGAACATACCATCGTTGTTAGCGCCTCTGCTTCGGATCCTGCCGCGTTGCAATTTCTGGCTCCTTATGCCGGTTGCGCGATTGGCGAGGAATTCATGGAGCAGGGTCGGCACGCGCTCATCGTTTTCGATGACCTCTCTAAGCATGCCCAAGCGTATCGTCAGGTGTCGCTGTTGTTGCGCCGCCCGCCGGGCCGTGAGGCCTATCCTGGTGACGTTTTCTATCTGCATAGCCGCTTGCTCGAGCGTTCGGCCAAGCTTTCGGCTGAAGAAGGCGGCGGTAGTTTGACTGCGCTGCCGGTGATTGAAACACAAGCCAATGACGTGTCTGCGTATATTCCGACCAACGTGATTTCGATTACCGATGGTCAGATTTTCTTGGAAAGCGATCTCTTCTACGCTGGTATTCGCCCTGCGATTAACGTCGGTGTTTCGGTTAGCCGTGTCGGTAGCTCGGCTCAGACCAAAGCCATGAAGAAGGTAGCTGGCCGTCTGAAGTCAGAGTTGAGCCAGTTCCGCGAATTGGCTGCTTTTGCTCAGTTCGGCAGCGACTTGGATGCTGTTACCCAGCGCCAACTTGATCGTGGCTATCGCATTCAAGAAATTCTCAAGCAGCCCCAGTTCCGACCAGTCCCGTTACACCGCCAAGTCTTCAGCTTGTGGGCAACGGGTAATGGCTTGTTGGACAAGGTGCCGGTTGAGAACGTCAAGCAGTGGGAAGCGGCGATGCATAGCTATGTCGATTCCAACCATGCCGAGATCGGCCAGACGATTACGCGCACGGGAGATTTGGATGCGAATACGATCAATTCCCTGCGCCTTGCGATTGAAGATTTTAACAAAAGTTGGTCACCACCGACGTCTGCATAGGTAGATGACAGGATGAGCAGGCGGTAGCGGCAGCGGTATTCGATGTAGGGCTGTTACCTCTTGTCATCCTGCTCTTCGCTTATCGCGTCGCGGCGACCAGGCTAAAGGAGTATTCTCTTGGCCAGTACACGTGAAATTCGCCGACGCATTCGGTCGGTAAAGAATATTTCGCAAGTTACAAAAGCGATGGAAGCTGTCTCTGCCGCCAAGATGCGCAAAGCACAGGCGCAAGTGATTGCGACGCGCCCCTATGCAGAGCAGGCACGCAATGTGCTTTCCTACATTGCTAAGCTAGCTGGCGGTGAGACACACCCTATGATCGCGCCGCGTGCGGTTATCAAGCGAGTTGGTGTTATGCTTGTGACTGCTGATCGTGGTTTGGCAGGCGGCTTTAATGCCAATGTCATTCGTCGGGCAGCGGCGTTGATTCGGGAGAAGCGTAAGCTGGGGGCTGAAGTCGAGGTTGTCTCGATTGGTAAAAAAGGGCGCGATTGGTTGGTGCGCTATGATCCCGTGATTCGTGCTGAATTTACAAAAGTGCCCGATTCACCGCGCAGCGCTGATATTGCTCCGATGGCGCGTGTCTTGTTGGATGACTATATACAAGGCTATTTTGACGAAGTCTATGTGGTTTATACAGATTTTGTCAATACGTTGCGTCAAGAGCCAGTCGCCCACAAGTTGTTACCGATTGAACCAGCCGAAGAGTCTATCGGTATGGCGCCGGAATATGTTTTTGAACCTTCGCCGGAAGCTGTATTAGGACAAGTACTCTTTAGCTTTACCGGAGTTCAGATTTTGCAAGCGCTCTATGAGTCGCTTGCCAGTGAGCATTCGGCACGTATGGTTGCCATGCGCAATGCCACGGATGCTGCAAACGAATTACTTGATACATTAACGTTAACTTATAATAAGGCTCGCCAGGAAAACATCACGACTGAATTGATGGATATTATTGGCGGTAGTGCAGCAGTAGCGACATAATCATTATCAATTGTCAGCAAGTATGTGGCTGAGATGGTGGGTCACACACCTTTGTTGTGGCACCATTGCAGCAGACTTATTTGTATACAATTAGTTGTTAGTAGGAGGTCCACATGGCCGAACAAATTGTCGGCAAAGTATACAGCGTGGTCGGACCAGTAGTCGACTTTGTATTCCCAGAAGGTGCGCTTCCAGAGATCAACGATGCGGTCCGGGTGACGATGGATGACGGCACGCTGTTGACCTTGGAAGTCGCCCAGCAATTGGGTAATAAAGTAGTAAAAACAGTTGCGATGGGTAGTACAGATGGTCTGCGCCGTGGGATGCAGTGCACGTCGGACGGTGAGCCAATTACCGTGCCCGTTGGCCCGGCAACACTTGGCCGCCTCTTTAACGTGACAGGCGATCCAATTGATGGTAAAGGTCCGGTCATTTCGGATGTTCATTATCCAATTCACCGCCCATCGCCCGCGTTTGATGAGCAGAGCACCCAGGCTGAAATCTTTGAAACCGGTGTCAAAGTTATTGACTTGATTGCCCCTTTTACACGCGGTGGCAAGACTGGCATCTTTGGTGGTGCTGGTACAGGCAAGACGGTTATTTTGCAAGAGCTGATCCACAATGTTGCCGAGTTCCATAGTGGCTATTCGGTCTTCGCCGGTGTGGGTGAGCGCAGCCGTGAAGGCAACGATCTATTGCGTGAAATGACCGAGTCGGGCGTTATTGGCTCGACTGTCATGGTCTTTGGGCAAATGAATGAACCGCCTGGCGCACGTTTGCGCGTGGGTCTAACCGGCGTGACCATGGCCGAATATTTCCGCGATGAAGGCAACGATGTGTTGCTTTTTATCGACAATATTTTCCGCTTTGTCCAGGCTGGTTCGGAAGTGTCATCGCTCTTGGGTCGTCTGCCCAGCGCCGTAGGTTATGCGCCAACCCTGGGTACCGACATGGGTGACTTGCAAGAGCGCATTACCTCAACCAAGAAGGGCGCGATCACGTCCATGCAGGCGGTTTATGTGCCTGCCGACGACTATACCGATCCTGCGCCAGCCACAACCTTTGCCCATCTGGATGCGACCATTACATTGGTGCGCTGGATGGCTGAGCAATTCCTCTTCCCGGCTATCGACCCACTGGGTTCGACTAGCCGTATTCTCGACCCGCTGGTCGTGGGTGAAGAACATTATGCAGTCACTCGACGTGTGCAGGTTACGTTGCAACGCTACCGTGACTTGCAGGACATCATTGCCATTCTTGGTGTGGAAGAGCTTAGTGAAGATGATAAGCTAACTGTATCGCGCGCCCGCAAGATTCAACGCTTCTTGACCCAGCCTATGTTCGTCGCTGAACAATTTACCGGTACACCTGGTAAGTATGTTAAGATCGAAGAGACGGTGCGTGGTGTGCGTGAAATTCTTGACGGTGTCCATGATGATCTGCCAGAAGCTGCGTTCTACATGGTTGGTACCATTGAGGATGTCATTGAGAAGGCTGCACAGTTGCGCTCACAAGGATAACGATCATGAGCATCTTGGTAGACATTGTCACGCCAGAACGACGCCTGCTTTCAGAAGAAGTCGATATGGTGACACTGCCCGGCATTGACGGGCAAATGGGTATCTTGCGGGGGCATGTTCCGTTGCTGACCACGCTGGATATTGGTGAGATCGTTTTGCATACGAAAAACGAAACTCGCCATATCGCAGTGGGCGGTGGAATTGTCGAAGTTCGTCCCGATAAAGTGACGATCTTGGCAGACACGGCTGAACAGGCAGATGAAATCGATCTGCAGCGCGCCGAAGCAGCCCGTGAACTGGCACGCGTTTCCTTGGCCGAATCTGGCCCAACGCGCGATCCGAGTGCTGCTATCGCACTACGACGTAGCAATCTGCGCTTGAAAGTTGCACGTCACCGGCGTCATCGGACCGGCCCGCAATTTCAAGAAAGCAGCGGATAACAATCGCATCTTGCTGTGTTCCTGTTTGCAAGTATATGTAGCTATGAGCCGGGTCTCCTAAGGGACCCGGCTTTTTGGCTAAATTTGTGTAGTGCACATATCCGGCATATTGCTCTTTTTATTACACATACCTGGATAACTTTCTGCCGTTTGGAAAGCGCCGCTTTCTTGCCAATAAATCACAATTTTCAAACGGAACAGTATAAAATTTATTTTGCAGTTTTATTGCTCTTTAGTGGGTTTTAGCCTATGTTTGCAAAACACATTGGTATTGATTTGGGCACGGTGAATGTGCTGGTCCATGTGAAAGGGCGCGGGATCGTCATGCACGAACCCTCGGTGGTTGCCATTCGACTGCGCGATAATACAATGGTCGCTGTTGGACATGAGGCCTATGATATGATCGGGCGTACCCCGGAAAGCCTGGAAGTTGCGCGCCCCATTCGCGATGGTGTGATTGCGGATTTTGTGGTTACCGAAGGCATGTTGCGCTATTTTATTCAAGCAATTGTGGGCAATGTTAACCCGCTTTTTCGCAACCTCTTTAAGCCCAAGGTTATGATTAGTACACCACGCGGCGTCACAAGCGTCGAAGAACGTGCGGTTCACGACGCGGCGATGCAGGCAGGTGCGGGTGCGGCCTATCTGATCCCAGAACCATTGGCCGCCGCCTATGGCGCGGGCTTGCCGATTGGTACGCCAACCGGTAACATGGTGGTCGATATGGGCGGCGGTACGACAGAAGCAGCGGTCGTCTCGATGTACGACATTGTGGTCTGGAGCAGCGTACGCGTGGGTGGCAATCGTTTTGACGAATCGATTATGAACTATGTACGCAAAAAGTATAATTTGCTGATTGGCGAACAAACCGCAGAAGAGATCAAGATCGCAATTGGAAGTGCGCTGCCCATGGAAGACGAACGCCAAATGGAAGTGCGTGGGCGCGATCAAGTGACAGGGTTGCCGAAAATTATTCAAATTAATAGTAGTGAAGTGACCGAAGCTATCAGTGAGCCACTCCAAGCGGTGGTCAGCACGGTGCGGGCAACGTTAGAGAAAACCCCGCCAGAGCTAGCCGCCGATATTATTGACCGGGGTATGGTGTTGACCGGGGGCGGCGCGCAATTGCGCAACATTGCCCAGTTGCTGACGCAGGAGACCGGCGTGCCGTGCTATGTGGCTGAAAATCCGATTGCCTGTGTTGCGCTGGGTGCTGGCAAAGCGCTGGAAAATTATGAAATTATGCGGCGTAGTTTACCAATTGTACCTAATTAGTGGCTAGATCATTGAAATGGTATTGAAATTTACGCGATAGATGGGACCATTTATTAGTAAAACAATGAATTTTCTAAACAAATACTAATTTAATGTTCATCAGTCGGATTTGAATTTTTGCATGATAGTGAAAGATGAATTACAATTCGATTGTCTAGCTATATAAGCGCTCTTCTGCCAGCTTTTGTGTAGTATAGATAATTCTTTCTTTACGAGGTAATGAGTGCAACAGCGTACAGTTATTCAAACGCAACACGCGCCTGCCGCAATTGGCCCCTATTCCCAAGCAATTCGCGCAGGTAATTTAGTTTTCGCCTCTGGCCAATTAGGTCTAGACCCCCAAACAGGAAAATTACAAGACGGCGTCGAAGCGCAAGCGCGCCAAGTACTTGCAAATGTCAAAGCGGTGCTTGAAGCAGCAGGAACATCTGTGGAAAATGTGGTGAAATCCACGCTGTTTCTGGTGAATATGGCTGATTTTGCTAAAGTAAATGTGATCTATGGCGAAGTCTTTCAACATGAGCCTCCGGCCCGTAGTACCATTCAAGTTGCCGCGTTACCGCTTGGCGGTCTGGTGGAACTTGAAGTAGTTGCATTGGTAGAGTAGTTGGCTTGTTTTAATCTCTTCTAGCAAGAGGTTGATCGCGCTTTGGTTTCGTTATGCCACTGTTGGCGTTAGTCCACCCTGTGCTGTATGGTGATCCGGTTTGCTATAAAGATCACACCTACATTGCCCATCGGTGACTGCGGCTATAGGGCTATTATTATTTTATTCGGAGGAAATTTTTTGCATGAAGGGAAATGGTCAAGCATTGAATTCGTCGATGCACATGACAACGCAAGGTTCGTGGCTTGGATCGTCTTCCAATGAACTCCACCCCATGGCGCTCTTACTCAATGAAATTGAAAATTCATTACTAGAGCCGCAGTTTGGGGAAATCCGCAACGGCATCATCGTTGATAAGCGCCCTCATGAATTGTTGATTGATATTGGGTTCAAATCCGAAGGTGTGGTTGCTGGTCGCGAGATGGAGCGCATCCACGACGAAATTCAAGCATTTCAGATTGGCGACGAAATCCCTGTCTACATTATGCGTGAAGACAGAGACGGCAATCTGATGCTCAGCGTAAGCCGTGCGCTTGCGGAGAAAGACTGGGAGCGCGCTGAGGGGCTGATGGATAGCCAAAGCATTTTTGATGGCATCGTCGAGACCTACAACCGCGGTGGCGTCATCATCCGTTTGGGCCATGTACGTGGCTTCGTGCCGGCGAGTCAAATGAGCACCACTGCATCTGATTTCTCTTCCGGCGTAGAGAGCGAAGTTGAGTTAGGCGAAGGTGATGAGCGTTGGTCGAACTTGGTCGGCGGCTCACTCAAGCTGAAAGTGATCGATGTTGATCGCAAACGCAACCGTCTCATTCTCTCCGAACGTCTAGCCATGCGCGATTGGCGACGTCATCAGAAAGAACAACTGTTGGAGACGCTCAAAGAAGGCGACTCCTATGAAGGTGTCATTAGCAATATTGCTGACTTTGGTGCCTTCGTCGACTTGGGTGGCGCTGACGGCTTGATCCACTTGAGTGAGCTCAGTTGGAATCGTGTCAATCACCCCAGTGAAGTGGTGAGCGTTGGTGATAAGGTAAAAGTTCAGATCTTGTCCGTCGATCTGGACCGCAAACGCATTGGCTTGAGCATGCGTCGCCTTATGCCCGAACCATGGGAAATCATCAATGAGTATTATGAAGTGGGCCAGATTGTCCGTGGTCGCATTACAAAACTAGTGAATTTCGGTGCTTTTGCCCGTTTGGATGAAAATGGCGTTGAAGGATTGATCCACATTAGTGAGTTGTCTGACCAACGGGTAACGCACCCCCGTGAAGTTGTCAAAGAGGGGGAAGAGTACGATCTGCGCATTATTCGTATCGATACGGATAAGCGCCGTATGGGTCTCAGCCTCAAGCAGGCTTTGCCGCCGGACGAGAAAGTCGAACTCGACTGGCAGATTGCCCCCAGCGATGGCAGCAGCGAGGGCGATGTCGATCCGCTGGACGGTGTGACACCGGCTGCTGATGCGGATGCGGTCAACACTGAAGTACTACAAACTGCTGGCTAATGCAAAAACGTCAGCAAACTGTCATGTCATTCTGTCTCGATATGATATAGAATTGGAACGAGGATGCGGTATCGCATCCTCGTTTTTTATGCCATAAATTTTATACCATAAAGATGTGAACGTGATACGGAAGCAGTACGGCGCGAGAATTTGGACAAATTGCGGGAACATAGTAGCCTGAACAACGTTAGTATCGTTGTAATTGTTCGAAGTAGGTGTTCTATACTGAGTTCAATTTAAAAACCGGAGTTTCGCGATAGCGTGCCGGGGACTGACCAGAAAAAGTTCTCAGTGCAGGTTTACGGTTGGTCAGTCCCCGGCACGCTGACAATTGTTTCACCAAACTCCGGTTTTCATTCTGATTTG
>Ga0209490_10005114_pt1 | contig 12007 bp, 12 predicted proteins | sample MAT06_FD_187209 | JGI IMG/M metagenome (GOLD analysis project Ga0209490, IMG submission 187209) | Freshwater microbial communities from Lake Fryxell liftoff mats and glacier meltwater in Antarctica - MAT-06 (SPAdes) (version 2) | ecosystem: Environmental > Aquatic > Freshwater > Ice > Liftoff...
GAAAACTACACCAGCCCCGCCGTGATGCAGGCCCAGGGCAGCCAGCTGACCAACAAGTACGCCGAGGGCTACCCCGGCAAGCGCTACTACGGCGGCTGCGAGAACGTCGACGTCGTGGAAACGCTGGCCATCGAACGCGCCAAGCAGCTTTTCGGCGCCCGGTTCGCCAACGTGCAGGCCAACAGCGGCAGCCAGGCCAACCAGGCGGTTTTCTTCGCCCTGCTGCAACCCGGCGACACCATCATGGGCATGAGCCTGGCCGAAGGCGGCCACCTCACCCACGGCATGCCGTTGAACATGAGCGGCAAGTGGTTCAAGGTGGTGAGCTACGGGCTTGATGCGCAAGAAGCCATCGACTACGACGCGATGGAGCGCCTGGCCCACGAGCACAAGCCCAAGCTCATCATCGCGGGTGCCAGCGCCTACAGCCTGCACATCGATTTCGAGCGTTTCGCCAGGGTGGCCAAGTCCATCGGCGCCATCTTCATGGTCGACATGGCGCACTACGCCGGGCTCATTGCTGCGGGCGTCTACCCCCACCCGCTGCCGCACGCCGACGTGGTGACCAGCACCACGCACAAGGGCCTGCGCGGCCCGCGCGGCGGCATCATCCTGACGAACGACGAAGCCATCGCCAAGAAGATCAACAGCGCCATCTTCCCCGGCATCCAGGGCGGGCCGCTGATGCATGTCATCGCCGGCAAGGCGGTGGCCTTCCACGAAGCGCTGACCCCAGAGTTCAAGGCTTACCAGGCGCAGGTGGTGGCCAATGCGAAGGTACTGGCCAACACGCTGATCGAGCGCGGCCTGCGCATCGTGAGCGGCCGCACCGAAAGCCACGTGATGCTGGTGGACCTGCGCCCCAAGGGCCTGACCGGCAAGGAGGCCGAGGCCATTCTGGGCAGCGCGCACATGACCTGCAACAAGAACGGCATTCCCAACGACCCGCAAAAGCCGATGGTGACCAGCGGCATCCGCCTCGGTACGCCGGCCATGACGACGCGCGGCTTCAAGGAAGAACAGGCGCGCCAGACGGCGCACCTGATCGCCGACGTGCTGGACAAGCCGCACGACGACGCGACCCTGGCCGCCGTGCGCGCCAAAGTGGCTGTGCTGACGCGCGACTTCCCGGTCTACCGCTGATGCAACCGCGCCAGCGCAGCGCCTGAAGACCCCGGCATGCGCTGCCCCTTCTGCAGCCACGAAGAAACACAGGTCGTGGAGACCCGCGAAAGCGACGAGGGCGATGTCATTCGCCGCCGCCGCCGCTGCCTGCATTGCGAGAAGCGCTTCACCACCTACGAGCGCAGTGAAATCGCGCTGCCCGCGGTGGTGAAGAAAGATGGGTCACGCGTCGAATACGACCCCGCCAAACCGCGCGCCAGCATGATGCTGGCGCTGCGCAAACGGCCCGTGAGCGTGGAGCAGGTAGACGCCGCGCTGGAACGCATCCAGGAAAAGCTGCTGGCCAGCGGCGCACGAGAAGTGGCCAGCACCCGGCTGGGGGAACTGGTGATGCGCGAGCTGAAACGCATCGACAAGGTGGCCTATGTGCGCTTTGCGTCGGTGTACCGCGAGTTCGAGGATGTGGATGCGTTTCGGCAGTTGATTCGGGACATCTGAGCGGGCACCCCCGGGCGGGGGAAGAGCCCGGGGGATACCGGGCGGGGGCACCCCACGGTGCCATGGGCTGTGCCCACGTGATGGGGGCGCGCAGGGAGCTTCGGCTTCCTACAGTGCGGCACACGCCCAGCCCACCGGAGTCGCCCTCATGTTCAGCCGCTGCAACCCCTTCGCGCCCCGCCAACAGCGCGGTCTGTCGCTTATCGAATCACTGATGGCTGTGGCCATCACAGCCATTGCGACAGGCGCGACGCTGCCTGGCTTTCAGCAGGCGCTGGAACAGCGGCGGCTTGAAGGGGCTGCGGCGCAACTGCATACCGACCTGCAACTGGCGCGCAGTGAAGCGGTGGCACGCAACCGCACGCTGCGGATGAGTTTCGTTACCAGCGCAGGCGGCAGCTGCTATGTGGTGCACACGGGGGCGGCTGCCAGCTGCAGCTGCGACGCCAGCGGTGCGCCGGTCTGCACACCTGGCGCCGAACCCCTGCGCAGCGTGCACTTCGCGGCTGATGGCCGGGTGCAGCTGCAAAGCAATGTCGCTTCGATGGTGCTCGACCCGACCAAGGGCACCGTGTCACCAACGGGCACTCTGCGTGTGCTCAGCGCCGATGGCCGCGCGGTGCATGTCGTCGTCAACATCATGGGGCGGGCCCGCAAATGCAGCCCTGGCGCTGCGGTGCCGGGCTATCCGGCCTGCTGAACCCGGCAACTACCCCCACCCTTTGCTTGCGGGGGCTCTCGACAGGCGGCAGCCGACCCCGGATGAGCGGTTGGCTTGCGGGACTGCCCCGACACCACACTCCTCCCATGGCAAACATGCCCCTGTCCCATCGCCGCACTTTGTCGTGCGGCTTCACGCTCATCGAGATGATGATCGCTGTCGCCATCTTGGGAATCGTGACGGCGATTGCCTTTCCGTCATTCCTCGACTCGGTACGCAAGGGCCGACGCGCCGAGGCCTTCGCAGCCCTGGTCAGCTTGCAGCAGGCGCAGGAGCGCTGGCGCACCAACAATGCCGGCTACACGGAAACTCTGGCCAATACTGCATCGCCAGGCTCGACCCCGAACGGTCTGGGCATTTCGGCAGCGACATCGTCGGGGCTGTACACGATCAGCGTGGACGTTGGCAGTGCGAGTGCAATCGGCTACAAGGCCACTGCTATTGCCAACTCGGGCACCAGCCAAGTCGGCGACGGCAATTGCAAGGTTTTGGGCGTGCAAGTGGCGAGCGGAACGCTCAAGTACGGCTCGGGAGCGTCGTCAGTCGATTGGACCGCGACGAACCTAGACCCTGGCAAGTGCTGGGCTCGATGATGAAGCGCACCGCGGGCTTCACACTGATTGAGTTGCTGATCGTCGTGGCTGTGGTTGCCGTTGTGTTGACGCTGGCCGCGCCTTCCTTCTCCTCACTCATCCTGATGCAGCGGCTCAAGGGCATCAACGCGCAACTGGTGACGGATCTTCAGTACGGCCGCAGCGAGGCGGTCAGCCGCAGCATCCCCGTTCACATGAAGTTCCGACAGGCCGGGGGATCGGTGCAGACCTCTTGCTACATCCTGTACACATCGACGGTCACGCCGGCACCGCCATGCAACTGCGCCGCTGCTGAAGGCTCGCGCTGCACGGACGCAGCAACTGCAGAACTCCGCACAGTTCAGGTGCCGGCAACTCTCGGCGTCTTCATCGCCATTGATCCAGCGGACAACTTCTCTTTCGACCCGCGCACCGGTGGAATGGTCTACGGCACCTACGACTACATCGGTCCGCCGCCCGAGGAATACCGGATCGACGTCTATGCAGACAGTGCCCGCAAGCTTCGAGATGTGTTGGGCCCATCCGGTAGGGTGAAGGTCTGCAGACCTTCAGGATCGACCATCGCGGGGGAGCCATGCTGAGTCGCGTGAATTCGAAGGGCGCCTCAGTGCGCGAGCAACGCGGTCTGTCGCTGGTGGAACTGATGGTGGGCATTGCCATCGGCCTGATCCTCGTCGCTGCAGCCTCGATGCTGATGTCGATGCAACTTGGCGAGAACCGGCGCCTGCTCGTCGAGACACAGCTGCAACAGGACATGCGTGCGGCGATGGATGTGATCACACGTGAACTGCGGCGCATCGGCGCCCAAAGCGAAAACCTGGCCTTGCAGGGGCTTTGGGTCGAAGGCGGCGGCCCAGCGCAGAAGAACGCATACGCCGAGATTCCCACCGCGACCGTCAGCGGCACGGCAGTCAACAACCTGGACTACGGTTACTGGCAGCCTGGCGTGGGCACGGCAGACTTCGGTTTCAAGCTTGAGGACGAGCGCATCAAAACTCGCATTGGCGGGGTCTGGCAAGAACTGACCGACGGCAATGTGATGGCGGTCACCGCTTTCACGATCACGCCGCAAAACAGCAGCCAGTTGCGCCTGCCCTGCCCCAAACCCTGCCCCGACCCCGGCAACCCGACTGGTTGCTGGCCCGAAGTCCAGGTTCGCGAATTCGCGGTCACCGTAACAGGGCGAGCGCGCAACGTGCCTGGCATCAACCGCAGCCTCACCAGCAACGTGCGCCTGCGCAACGACTATGTTCGCTTCAAGACCGGAACGGCAGACCTATGTCCGGCATGATCCGATCTCGTTTCGGCACTGCGCCCCAAGCGCAACGCGGCGTGGCAACGCTCGTGGTCGTCATGGTGCTCTTCTTCATCGTGTCGCTGGTGGCCGCCTACACCAGCCGCAACATGATCTTCGAGCAGCGCACTTCGGCCAACCAGTACCGGTCCACGCAGGCAATAGAAGCTGCAGAGGCCGGCGTCGAATGGGCGCTGGCCATGCTCAATCACCAGCGTATTACCGCGACCTGCGCTAACAGCACAACGGTGGCTGACTCGAGCTTTCGTGAGCGATACCTGATCACCAACGCCGTCACTGGCGGGCTGACGCCGAAAGCCATGACCGGTGGCGCCCTCTCGTCGATGTGCGTGCTGAACGGCGCCCAATGGAACTGCTCATGCCCAGCTGACAGCAGCCCGTCGCTCACCGCGCCTTCGGGTGCGGGCGTCAACCCGGCCTTCCGCGTCCGCTTCCAGCAGATCGGCCTTGTGCCCGCCACGCTCCCGCCGTCGCAGCCCGGTGTCATTCGGCTGCAGGTAGTGGGCTGCACGCGCTTGGACACCGCCTGCCTGGACTTCGACGGCCAGGGTGTCACCAACGAAGGTCGCGCCGTGGTGACGCAACTCGTGGCACTGACCGGCAACGTGGCGAGCGTGCCTTCAGCGGCGGTGCTGGCGCGCGGCAACGTCAATTTCGGCGTCGCAGCCGCCGCCATCTACAACACCAGTTCCGCCGGCTCCGGCATTACCGTGCATACCGGCGGCACGATCAACGGCGGCACGCCGATCAATGTGGCCAACCTCGTGTTGCGCAGCGTGCCCGGCACGCCTGCGGCCCAATCTTTGGTTGCAGGCGACCCCGCGCTCAATCTGGTTGCGCTGACACCGTTCTCGGCAGCAGACCGCATGTTCGCCTCGGTGTTCAACATGACTGCGAGCACGTTCCAGTCCCAGCCGGCAGCGGTGGCAGTTCCGTGCACGGCGGGCATCTGCACCGCCGCGCAGGTGAGAACGGTCGTCGCGATGAACCCAGGGCGCCCGATTTGGGTACAGGGTGATCTATCGGTAACCACAGCAGGCGACATCGGCTCAGCTGCTGCGCCGGTGCTGGTGGTCGTCAACGGCAATCTGACCTTCCCGGTCAATGCCACCGTGTACGGCCTGGTGTACCTGCGAACGGCCAACTGGGCAACCTCGGGCACGGGCGGCCAGATTCAGGGCGCGGTGGTTGCAGAGGGCGAGATCAGCGGCAGCGGTAGCCCCACCATCATCTATGACCGCGAAGTGCTGACCCGCCTGCGCGGCAGCGTCGGGTCTTTTGTGCGGGCACCAGGCAGTTGGAAGGACTTCAGATGATGGCCAGGCGACAGCGTGAACGTGGCGTCTCCCTCATGGAGGCGTTGGTGGCTCTGGCCGTGATGTCTTTCGGTCTGCTCGGTGTGGTGGGCATGCAGGCAACCTTGCGCTCGAATTCGGATGTCACGAAGCAACGGGCTGAAGCAGTTCGCATCGCACAGGCCGCCGTGGAAGACCGGCGCGCCTTCGAGCAACTGAGCAGTTCTGGGACGATTGCCAACTTCGCCGATCTGGCTACCGCGGCTGCGGTCCCTGTGGCGGGTACGAATGCGACATTTGCGCGATCGGCGGTAGTCACTCCTGCGGCAACATTGCCGGCTGACGCACCACGCTTGAAGACAGTGACCATGCGTGTGGCGTGGGAAGACCGCAGCGGGCAGACGAATGCGGTCAGCCTTGTCAGCTCAATTGCCGGCATCGCCCCCGAACTCGCCGGTTCGCTGTCCTTGCCGAGCGATCGCGCCGTCACGCAGCGCCCACGCGGGCGGCACGCAGCCATCCCGGACAGTGCGATCGGTCAGAGCGACGGCACCAGTACTTTCGCCCCGCCTGGCGGCGGCGGCATCACGTGGGTCTTCAACAACATCTCCGGCATGATCACTTCGGTGTGCCAGCCCAGCCTTCCTTGTGTGCCATTGGACCTGCTGCTGCTCAGCGGCTACATCAACTTTGCTACCACAGACATGCCTTCCCCGGCCGAAGGAGAACTGCCGACGGATGCACCACCGAGCCTGGCCATTGGCGCAGAAGTCGTCATGTCGCTGCCGACGGCGTCGACTGTCAGCTGCTACACGCAGAGTGCGCCTACCTACATCGCCTTCTACTGCGCCCTGCCGACCACGACATCGCCTCGGCTCTGGTCGGGCCGCTCCAGGGTCACCGGCCTGCCGATTTCGAGCACGCTGGCCGACGCGACACGCAGCAACTTCAAGGTCTGCCGCTACACCCCCACCGCGACCGACACACCTCCGGGTGGCAACGCCAGCCACCCGCTCGACTACACCAACGTCAATGGGCCGCTGGCGAACCAGAATTTTCTTGTCATCAGCGCAGGCGATGACACCGTGGCCTTCGGCTGCCCGGGGGAAGGCCCCAGCCCCTTTATCGACAGCCACACCTATCGTCACCAGCCGTTGAGCTGAGCGCCCCCTACACTGGTGCGATGCCCATAACGCCGCTGGACCGTGCCCGCCTGCTGGAGGCGTTGACGCTGGCTGAAACCTCGTTCGGGCTGACTGAACCGAACCCTCGCGTCGGCTGCGTCATCGGCACCCCCGATGGCCGCGTGTTGGGTCGAGGCGCAACACAACAGGCTGGCGGGCCCCATGCCGAAGTCATGGCGCTTCGCGACGCGCAAGCTGGCAGCGTCGACGTGCGTGGCGCCACGGTGTGGGTCACGCTCGAACCCTGCGCCCATCAGGGGCGCACACCGCCTTGCTGCGAAGCGCTCGTCGACGCCGGGGTTGCCCGCGTCGTCGTCGCCATCGGCGACCCGTTTGCTCATGTCAACGGCGCCGGCATCGCGCGATTGCGGGCATCTGGCATCGAGGTCGACCTGGCCGAAGGCGATGTCGCGGCGGCTGCCCGGGACATCAACATCGGCTTCTTCTCGCGTGTGCAGCGCGGCCGGCCTTGGGTGCGCCTGAAGGTGGCTGCTTCACTGGACGGACGCACAGCGCTGCTTGACGGCCGCAGCCAGTGGATCACGGGCCCGCAGGCGCGTGCCGACGGCCATGCCTGGCGGCGGCGGGCCAGCGCGGTACTGACAGGGCTGGGCACGGTGCTGGCCGACGACCCCCGGCTCGACGTGCGGCTGGTGCCTACGCCAATGCAGCCGCTGCGCGTTGTGCTCGACTCCCGTCTGCAAATGCCGGCAAATGCGCGCATCCTGGCTCCTCCGGGGCGCGTGCTCGTCGCCACCACGGTCAGCGATTCGGCCCGTGTCGATGACCTGCGTGCAGCCGCCGCGGAGGTCGCTCTGATGCCGGCCGCTGCGGGCCGCGTCGACCTGCCGTCGCTGCTTGCCCTGTTGGCCGAGCGTGGCGTCAACGAACTTCATGTGGAAGCGGGCCCACGCCTGAACGGTGCGCTTCTGTCGCAGCAGCTCGTCGATGAAATCCTGCTTTACCAGGCCCCCGTCTTGCTCGGTGTCGGCCGCGCCATCGCTGATTTCGCCCCGCTGCACGAACTGGCCGAGGCCCAGCGATTTGCTTATTGCGAGGTCGCGCAGATCGGAGGCGATCTGCGCACTCGTTCCCGCCGCAGCCAGGCGGCGTTTCCCAATGTCGGATAAGTTGACATGAACCTCACCCCCTGTGTGAGGGAAATCATCGCAATGCTTTGATTTAACAACATATTCTTTGCGTGGCACAGCACTTGCAAGTTTTGCGGTGACGCCGACCTCGGCCCTCTCACGAAACGAATTTTGGAGAAGAGAATGTTGAAAACGTTGGTTTGTTCTGCGGTCGCTTTCGCGGCGATGGCCCTTGCGGCGTCGGCATCACACGCTGCACCCATGGTTTTTTTCGGTGAAAACCAGACTCCGGGCGGATCGGTGAGCGGCGCACCGCTGTCGGCGCGCACGGCCTTCCTTTCCAACCTGACAGGCGTGGTCAGCCAGGGCTTCGAGAGCTTCGCTTTTGGTACCGCCGGACCTTTGGCTTTGTCCTTCACGGGTTCAGGCGCGCCCCTGACCGCCACGCTGTCGGGGTCGGGTCGAATCGAAAACCGCACGGACGCCGGCCGCTTCAACACTACCAGCGGCGGTAGCAAATGGTGGGATACGTCAAGCGACTTTATTATCGACTTCGCTTCCGGCAGCGAGATCTCTGCTTTCGGCTTCTACGGCACCGACATCGGCGATTTCGACGGACAGGTCACCGTCACGCTGACCAACGTCAACAACATTTCGACCACGCTGACGGTCGCGAGCACGGTCAACGCCTCCAACGCATCGCTGCTGTTCTGGGGCTTTGTCGACGCAGGCAACAGCTACACGCGCATCAGATTCGGTAACACGAACGCGGCAACGGACTTCTTCGGCTTCGACGACATGGTCATCGGCGCTCAGCGCCAGGTCGTGAACCCGACGCCCGAGCCGGCCAGCTTAGCGCTGGTTGGCTTGGCGCTTCTGGGCCTGGCGGCCATCCGCCGGAACAAGCGCGTCTGACCGAAACGCAGGATTCCCTTGCGTAAGGGGCGAGCACCTGCGGGTGTCTCGCCCCTTTTGTCTTGTTCGACGCGCCGGGTATCGCCACCGGGCATAGGCGCCGGGGCCCGCCACCTACAATTGCCGCATGTCCATTTCACCCATCCCCGAGCTTGTCGCCGAGCTGGCTGCGGGCCGCATGGTCATCCTTGTCGACGAGGAAGATCGCGAGAACGAAGGCGATCTGGTGTTGGCGGCCGAGCACGTCACGCCCGAGGCGATCAACTTCATGGCGCGGTTCGCGCGCGGCTTGATCTGCCTGACGCTGACGCGTGAACGCTGTAAACACCTGCAGCTGCCGCCGATGGCCAGCCGCAACGGCACCAAGCACGGCACGGCCTTCACTGTCAGCATCGAAGCCGCCACCGGCGTCACCACCGGCATTTCGGCCGCCGACCGGGCTCGCACCGTGGCTGTGGCGGTGGCGCGCGACAGCCTGGCTTCAGACCTCGTGCAGCCCGGCCACATTTTCCCTTTGCAGGCCCAGGATGGCGGCGTGCTCATGCGCGCCGGCCACACCGAAGCGGGCTGCGACCTGGCCGGCATGGCCGGCCTGTCGCCCGCCGCCGTTATCTGCGAGATCATGAAAGATGACGGCACGATGGCGCGCCTTCCCGACCTGCAGGTCTTCGCCAAGGAACACGGCCTGAAAATCGGCACCATTGCCGACCTCATCGGCTATCGCAGCCGGAACGAGACGCTGATCGAGCGCATCGGTGCGCGCACGCTGGCCACCGCCCAGGGCGATTTTCAGTGCGCCGCTTTCCACGACAAGAGCGGCGGCCTGCACCTGGCGCTGACGCACGGCCGCTGGGCCGATGACGACGAAGTGATGGTGCGCGTGCACGAGCCCTTCACCGCTTTCGACTTGCTCGATGCCGGCAGCGGCCTGCATTCGTGGCCACTGCCCGCCGCGCTGGCCGCGCTGAAGGCCGGCCCCTGCGGCGTGGCCGTGCTGCTGAATTGCACCGGCGAAGGCGCCGCGCTGCTGCCGCAGTTGCTGCCCGAGCGCCGCGCCGCGGCGCCCGCGCGCCCGCAGATGGACCTGCGCACTTACGGCGTGGGCGCGCAAATCTTGCGCCAGCTGGGTGTGCAACGCATGCGTCTGCTGGGCAACCCGCGCCGCATGCCCAGCATGACCGGGTTCGGCCTGGAGATCACCGGTTTCACGCCCGCCCCAAGCTGAGCGCCGCACCCGACGAATGGGCCCTGCGTGGCCGGAAGGAAATGCCATGAAAGACGCCGACCAAGGCGATGCCGGTGAGTTCATCGGCGAAGGCCTGCGCATCGGCATCGTGCAGGCGCGGTTCAACGACGCGCTGACGAGCAAGCTCGCCCAGGCCTGCCTGACTGAGCTGGAACGGTTGGAAGTGCACGCCACCGACATCAAGCACGTCATCGTGCCCGGCGCGCTGGAAATACCGCTGGCGCTGAAGGCGATGGCCGAGAGCGGCGACTTCGACGCCCTGGTCGCGCTGGGTTGCATCATCCGCGGCGAGACCTACCACTTCGAGCTGGTGGCGAATGAAAGCGGCGCCGGTGTCACGCGGGTCAGCCTGGACCACCAGGTGCCCATCGCCAACGCCATCCTCACGGTGGAGGACGAAGCCCAGGCCTGGGCCCGCGCCGAGGACAAGGGCCGCGACGCCGCGCGTGTGGCGGTCGAGATGGCCAACCTGCTGGAAGATCTGTCATGACCACGCCCCAGGCGCCGGAAGCCGGCGAGGCCAACCCACCAGGCCCGGCCAAGCGAGTCGACAAACGCACCCCGCCGAAGTCAGGCCGCAGGCGTTCGCGTGAACTGGCTCTGCAGGGCTTGTACCGCTGGTTGATTGCCGGCGGCGACGGCGCCGCAGCAGAAGCCGATGTGCGTGAACTCGATGGCTTCGAGAAGATGGACCGCGTCCATTTCGACGCGTTGCTGTACGGCGGCATCGAACAGGCCGCCGCGCTCGACGCCGTGCTGGTGCGCCACCTCGACCGCAAGACTAGCCTGCTGAGCCCGGTGGAACATGGCGTGCTGATGATCGGCGTCTACGAGCTGATGAACTGCATCGAGATTCCTTACCGCGTGGCCATCAACGAGGCCGTGGAGCTGGCCAAGAGCTTCGGTGGCACCGACGGCCACAAATACGTCAACGGTGTGCTGGACAAGTGCGCGGCTGAGCTGCGGCCCAACGAAGCGCGCACGCCGCGCCGTTGATGCAGGTTTTGCGCGCCCGATGATCCGCACCGCCAGCCGGCTTGACTTGATCGAACCGTTCTGGGTGATGGAATGCGCGAAGGCGGCCGACGTCATCGCGCGCAGCCCCGAATGCGACCCCGAGCAGGGCGGCGAGCGCATGCTCTACCTGAACATCGGCGAGCCCGACTTCACGGCCGTGCCCGGTGTGCAGCGCGCGGCACAGGCGGCCATTGCCGCCGGCCGCACCCAGTACACGCACGCCACCGGCCTGCTGGCGCTGCGTGAACGCATCGCCGGCTGGTACGCCAGCCACTTCGGCGTCGTGGTCGACCCGGCCTGCATCGTCGTCACCGCCGGTGCATCGGGTGCGCTGCAGCTCGTCACGCTGGCGCTTTTCGAACCCGGCGACGAGGTGCTGATGCCCGACCCCAGCTACCCCTGCAACCGCCACTTCGTCACGGCCGCGGGCGCGAAGGCGGTGCTGCTGCCCACCACACCCGGCGCGCGTTACCAGCTGAATGCGGCCTCGGTGGCCGCGCACTGGGGCCCGGCCACACGGGGGGTTCTGCTGGCATCGCCCAGCAACCCCACGGGCACCTCCATCGCGGCCGATGAAATGGCAGCCATCGCGCGCACCGTGCGTGAACGCGGCGGGGTCAGCATCGTCGACGAGATCTACCTCGGCCTGAGCTTCGAGCCCGCCTACGGCCACAGCGCGTTGGCTCTGGAGGCTGGCGAGGAAGGCGGCCTGGGCCAGCAGATCATCAGCATCAACAGCTTCAGCAAGTATTTCGGCATGACGGGCTGGCGCCTGGGCTGGATGGTGCTGCCGCCCGAACTGGTGGCGCCGGTGGAGAAGCTGGCTCAGAACCTGTACATCTGCCCAAGCACGCTGGCCCAGCATGCGGCGCTGGCCTGCTTCGAGCCCGAGGCGCTGGCCGAATACGAGCGCCGCCGCGCCGAATTCCGCCGCCGGCGCGACTACATCGTGCCCGCGCTGCAGGCGCTGGGGTTGGATGTGCCGGTGCCGCCCGACGGCGCCTTCT
>Ga0209490_10005121_pt1 | contig 12001 bp, 12 predicted proteins | sample MAT06_FD_187209 | JGI IMG/M metagenome (GOLD analysis project Ga0209490, IMG submission 187209) | Freshwater microbial communities from Lake Fryxell liftoff mats and glacier meltwater in Antarctica - MAT-06 (SPAdes) (version 2) | ecosystem: Environmental > Aquatic > Freshwater > Ice > Liftoff...
GGGATTTGAAGATCCGTCCGAGGCTGTGGGAATGAATGTTTCCTATTCAGAGAAAGATTTTTTGGTCGTTGGCGTCGTGCCTGATTTCCATTCAAGATCACTCCGGGAGGAAATCCGGCCTTTGGTCATGGTCTATCGTCCGATAAACTCACATACATTAAGTTTGAGAGTTGCAGCGTCCACAGATTTATTGGCAACAAAAAGTAAATTAGATGCACTTTCCAAAAGTTTTTTCCCTTTGGAAGAGGAAGGATTCAAATTTTTGGATGAGACTATGGCGGGTTTTTATGAATCTGACCTGAGGCTCAGGAAAGTATTGGGAATGGCCACGGTGATGGCGTTGGTCATCAGTTTGCTGGGATTGTTTGCGCTGACTTCTTTTACCATTGCGCAGCGGACAAAGGAAATCAGTATCCGAAAAGTCCTTGGTGCAAGTTTTGGAAACATCATGGTGACACTTTCCAAAGAATACGTATGGTTGGTTTTGATTTCGTTTGTTTTGGCCACTGTTCCTGCATGGTTCCTTTTGAACAATTGGCTAAAGGATTTCCAATTCAGGATTGACATGCCTTACGGACTTTATTTTCTTTCGGGATTATTTGCCGCTTTGGCCATATTGGCTGTTATCGGATTGCATGGATATAAAGTGGTACAGCAAAATCCGGCGGATGTGCTAAAGAGTGAGTGATAACCGTTTTCCGTCCACAGACGACTGCAACATACTTCAGACAGTCTCTCCACTGACTGACTCTTTCCAAATCCGCATGTCACAGTCGGTATCTTTACTGATTGAGAATGAAATGTCAGTGGAGACACTGACATTGGCGAAGAGACACTGGCATTGGCGGAGTTCATAATTGATTTATTCTATTTCCGTTAATTCCAGCCCTGATCGTCCGTCAGCGAACAAAAATGTTCGATACTTTGAAACATATCTTTGTGAAAAACGCCCTTATTCGGACAATAGTGGGCTTTTTTTATGGCATAGGATTGGGAAGCATATCGGTACACGGACTGATGAAAGCATAAATTCATTTCTTATGGTTTTTCTCCGCTCTTATGTCTCAAATCTCAAGTCTTAAATCCCATATCTATAAAATGATTCAACTCAAAAGCATTGACAAATTCATCGAATCCCGGTTCCAAAGGGTTTTTATTCTCAAAGGCATTGACCTTAACATTTCCCAAGGGGAGTTTCTCACTTTGATGGGACCTTCAGGAGTCGGGAAATCCACTTTGCTCAACATCATCGGCCTGCTCGATGAAGAGTACGAAGGCCAATACAGTTTTGACGAAAGGCCTATCAGTGCCATGAAATCCAAGGAAAGGGCATCGCTTCACAAATCAGAATTCGGCTACATCTTCCAGGCTTACCACCTGATTGACGAACTGACGGTATATGAGAATATCGAGACACCGCTTTTGTATAGGAATGTTTCCGGTTCGGAGCGCAAAAGCATCATCGCAGACCTTTTGGACAGGTTTAATATGGTCGCCAAAAAGGACCTTTTCCCTGAGCAGCTTTCCGGTGGTCAGCAACAGCTTGTAGGAATTGCCCGGGCGATTGCCGGTAAGCCGAGGGTATTGTTGGCGGATGAACCTACGGGAAATCTTCATTCTGCCCAAGCAAAGGAAATCATGGAAGTATTTAAAGAATTGAACAGAGAAGGCACCACCATCATCCAAGCGACACATGCACGCGAAAATGCAGATTACGGCACCCGATTGATCGAAATGCTGGACGGAAAAATTGACAAAGACATTGCCATATAATATGAATAAGATACTCATTACCGCTTTGATTTTGATGGCTTTCATTTCTGAATTGAAAGCACAGGATACATTGAAAATCAATTTCCGGGAAGCTGTTGAAATCGGTTTGCAGCAAAACCTCAGCTTCAAACAGTTGGGCAACCTACAGGAGGTTTTGAAAAAAGAAAAGCAAGCCGCCCAAATGGCCCACCTTCCCAATTTGAATATTTCCAACAGTGGATTTAGGCAAAGTGGACAACAATTCCAACAAGTGGAAGACCAATTGATCGTCACCAATGTTTCCAATAACATCATTACCTCCGGCCTAAATAGCGCCATACCAATCTACAATGGTGGCAGGAGAATCAACAATACCAAAGCGACCATGTTGTTTGAAGAAGCAGGTGAAAACAGTCTTCAAAGGGCGGCACAGGAGGTCATGTTCAACATCGGAAGGCAATACCTGCAGGTTTTGTTGGATGGGGAATTGTACCGAATTGCCCTCGAAAATCTCGAAAACCAAAAGAAACAGTTGACGCAAATCGAGGGATTTGTGGAGGCCGGATTGAGGACACTTTCTGACCAATACAACCAGCAATCAGAAGTGGCAAGGTTGGAAACCGTGGCTTTGAATGCCAAGATTATTTGGGAAACAGATGCATGGACTTTGGCGGAAACACTGCAATTAGGACCTAATGTGATTCCTGATCTTGAAGCTGTCAGTCTGACTCCCGGACAAAGTGAGTACCTCCGTATGTCCTTGGATGAGCTCTATGCCATCGCATTACAGCAAAGGAAGGATTTCAAACAGCAGTTGCTTTTGGAATCAGGTAATAAAAAGTTATTGGCTGCTTCCCGGTCCTTCATGTACCCGCAACTGAATGCTTTCTTCAATTACAGTACCTTCTTTACTTCTTTGGACGATAGGAGCATTTCTGAGCAGCTTTGGCAGGTCTATCCACAGCAGACGATTGGGATTTCATTGAACATTCCGATTTTTAATAATTTTGATAACAGGCTGACGGTAACCCGCAGCAAGGTGGATTACTATAATCAGCAACTCGAAAAAACCGCTTTGGAAAGAAGGATTTCCCAAGAGATCAAGTTGGCATACGAAAATTATAAAGCCAGCATCAAAAGAGAAGAAGCCACCAAACTTCAATTGGCAGCAGCGGAAGAGGCACAGAAGGCCATTTCAGAGCGTTTCAGACTCGGGGTCAGCAACTTTGTAGACTTAGCCACCGCCAACCAGCAACTTGTCACCGGACAATCTGACTATGCACAAGCATTGTACACACTCTTTTTCCAAGAGGTGATTTTGAATTATCAACTCGGGGTGTTGGCTGTGGAATAATTCAAATTTCCTCCAATTTGGTTAAATTGAGACAAATAGGAAAAATATTACGTCTTCTAAATGTATCCCAAGTCGGAAAATTTATTTAGGAATTTCATAATACTTGGCTTTGCTATCTTTTATTGGGTTGCGATGAAAAATTCAACCGTCAGGACTTCAAGTTGGGAATCCCTTTTGTGGTAAAACCCGGAGTTTTGAATCAGGATTGTCCCGGTCAGCTTTCAATAACCATGCTGAGGGTGGAAAATGATTCAAGATGTCCTTATCCATCACCAAAATAATTTTTGATAAAGCATAGAAAGCAAATAGCATATTGATTTTTGTATCCGAGTTTAAAATTTTGGTTCCACCACGAATGTTGTGAAAACTTTATAGCCTAAGAGAATAAAAGAAACAGAAGGAAACAAAAAGGGATTTTTGTTTTCTTCGTTTCTTTGTGGTAAATAAATACTGATTTACCACACCATTTTATCTCCCTCCATAGTTGCATTTATCATTTGAATCCAAGGATCTTAAAATTACCCCTTTTACAAAATTCAGGGTAGTACCAAAGTTTCGGAATTGAAATATTTTTTTCACTTAGCAAATGCAACTTTTTCCCCCAAAACATCATCTACGTTTATTGTAGCCATTTTTATAATTCCAATAATATGTTACCAAAAAATAGAATCCTGCTTCTTGGCGCCTCAGGTCGCACCGGTGCTGAAGTGCTTCAGCTTGCTCTGTGCAAAGGTTATCAAGTGAATGCATTGGTTAGGGATAGCAAAAGAATACCTTTTGATCACCATAGGCTTCATATTTTTGAAGGAGACTCCAGAATTCCCGAAGATTTAAATATTGCAATGGAAAACTGTCAGTCTGTAATCAGTTGCCTGAACATTTCGAGAAAATCAGATTTTCCTTGGGCAGCTTTGCGAACGCCTGAGGATTTTTTGTCCATGACGATGAGAAGCCTTATCAAAGTCTGTCAGGAAAAGGGTGTAAAAAGATTGGTTTTTACATCAGCTTGGGGAGTAGGGGACAGCAGGCCTTTCATTCCGTGGTGGTTTGCTTGGATGATTGATAATAGCAAGCTTTCTGCCGCCTACCTTGAACACGAGAGACAGGAAGCCTTGGTGAGAAATTCCGGTCTGGATTGGACCATTGTCCGGCCGGTTGGATTGACCAACAGCCAAAAACCCAAGCCTGTCAAAGTGATTTTGGTACATGGCCAAAAACCATCTTTGACCATCTCACGCCAAGAAACAGCTGGATTCTTGATTGATATTATAGAGCAATCAGACTATATTCATAAAGCTCCCACTATTTTTTCTTGAGTAATGAAAAATATAAATTTTCTCTTTATTGCATTTGCTTTGGTTTTATTGTTCACCAGTTTTATGGTTTGGAGATGGAAGCGGGTGTGCTGTTTATTAGGATCATCGGGAGGATGGATTTTGTTTGGCTAGGGATTGGATGGATTTTGGCAAGCTTCCAAAAAAAGGCTGTAGAATGGTATGTTATGTTGGGGATTTTCTAAAGCACATTCCAGTTCAAATGGTAATTTTTAGGAAATGGAATTCTTTCGTGTGCAAAAAAATAAAGGAATTGCCTTTAAATAGAAAAAATTTTGGAAAAATGAACCCCAACAAAAATTCCAATCCCTTTTACTTTAGATGAAAGAATTTTTTGGATAATGATTTAAGCAACATTTTTCTGATATGACTTCATTTGGCATTTTTTTAAATAACTAATGAGCAACTTTAAGCCTTCCTTTCTTGGAGAAATAAACGGCATCAACCATATTATGGGCTTCAAAAGTGACGGTTACCTTGTTTTCTAGAGGTGATTTGGAGAAAATTCTCCAGATCGGTTTCGGTAAATGCGGAATAACAAAAAAACCAAGCATGCTGCCCCATAGGGCTCCTACAATAACTCCGGAAAAGAATGAAAAAAATATGCTACCGTTTCCGTTTTCACCACTTGTTAACAAGTTCAGACCTACTACGACAATGGATATAACCAAGCCGCCAATAGCTCCTATCTTAAGCCCTTGTATTGCATCTTTCATAAACTCATCTCCTGAAGGATGATGGTTTTTATTCGGGTTTGGAATTAGGTCGCCCATATCCGGTGGATTGATTTCAATTTCCTCAAGACCATATCCGCGATTCAAGATCAGTGTAAGGGTTTTTCTGGCTTCTTTATGATTTTTAAAAATTCCGTATAACGATCCTGAATGAATGGTATTTTGGCCAAAATTCTCTGAATTATTTTCCATTTTCATGCGTGTTTAGCTTTCCTGATGTACAGATAAAGTAAAGTTTGCACTTATATTATGGAATGTTTTATACTAAACTCTTTTAAAATTGTGGATTTCACAGGTTGAAGTTTAATTGAAAACTGGGATATCAATAAAAATTTAACCCGGCCTCACTTCTTTTCCCGATTAATTCCAATTCCTCCTGTGATTCCTATATCCAAGTTTGAACATTCTTGTTTGTGCCTTCACAAACAAAAATTCCTACCGATGTTTGTTTCTCTACAAGCAATTTAAGGTAAATATTTACCCATTGACCAAAGGTTTCACCTTCATCCCTATAATTTCAATGGCTTTGAGCAATTGGGCATGGGAAAGGTTGGCATTGTCCATTTGAAAAGAAAGGCGGGAGATTCCGCCTAAAGATTCACTGTGGCGAAGAATCTTCTCAGCCACCTCATCTGGATTGCCGACAAGATAAGCACCTCTTGGACCACGCTGTGCTTCAAATCTGGGAAAAGTCACCGGCGGCCAACCGCGCTCTTTGCCGATTCGGGTAAAAGTTTCTGCATAACCGGGATAATATTCTTCTATGGCTTTTTCGGTTGTGTTTGAAACATATCCCAAAGAATGAAGTCCGACTTTAAGCTTCTTAGGGCTGTGACCTGCTCTTCTTCCTGCCTCACGGTACAAATCCACTAGTGGAGCGAAACGGTGGGTTTCTCCACCGATCACTGCCACCATCAAGGGCAATCCCAAAGTCCCCGCCCGGACAAATGACTCCGGAGTGCCACCCACTCCCAGCCAAATAGGAAACGGATTCTGCAAGGGTCTTGGGTATATGGCTTGTTGGTGCAACGCAGGCCTGAATTTTCCCGACCAAGTCACAAATTCATTGTCTCTGATGTTGAGCAATAGCTCTAATTTTTCAGAAAAAAGCGCATCGTAATCTTTGAGACCCAACCCAAAAAGGGGAAATGCTTCTGTGAAGGAACCTCTTCCCACGACCATTTCTGCCCTGCCTTTTGATACCAGATCCAAAGTGGCAAAATTTTGAAATACCCGCACAGGGTCAGCGGCACTGAGGACAGTGACCGCACTGGTGAGTTTGATGTTTTTTGTTTGGGCAGCTGCTGCTGCAAGGATAATAGTAGGAGCGGAGTCCAAAAACTCCTTTCTGTGGTGTTCACCGATCCCAAAAACATCCAACCCAACTTCATCCGCAAGTTGGATTCTTTCCAGCAATTCAGTCAAAGCCAGCACGCTGTTTTTTGTCCGTTCTGCTCCGTCTCCAACTGATGCCGCGGCAAAGCTGTCGATCCCTATTTCCATTTATCAGATTGTTCAGTTTTAAAATAAAAAACTTTTACCATTCTAAAATCAATGCCGCCAGATAAATGACATATAATCCCAAAAAGAGCCCACCTTCCCATCTTTCGAGTTTTCTGCCTTTTCCGGTAAAAAGGAAGAGGAATAGAAGTAAACTGGCGAGGATATTCATATAAATATCAATGAAATTGGGTTCAGCTATAGCAACTGGATTCACTAAAGATGATATCCCCAAGACAAAAAAGATATTGAAAATGTTGGACCCAACAACGTTACCGATGGCAATGTCCACTTTCTTTTTTCTGACTGCGGCAATAGAGGTTGCAAGTTCCGGTAAGGATGTTCCGATAGAAACGATGGTCAAGCCTATCAACCTCTGTGACAACCCAAATTCAACGGCAAGGGATACAGCATTGTCCACGATCAGTTTCCCACCCAAAACAAGTCCAGCCAGTCCTATAACAATCCACAATACAGCGCTCCCAGTGCTGAATTTGCTTATTTCCGTGGATTCTGCTACACCTCCAGGCTGCTTGGAAACCATGATATTATACACCAGAAATACACTGAAAAACAGAAGCATTATCAACCCATCTCCAAATGAGATCAGATTTGTTGCGCCTTCGTTGAATAAGAAATCATTGGCTACAATCAATACCACCAAAGCCGCCAAAAAACTTAGCGGGATTTCAATCCAAGTTGTGTTTGATTTCACTGCCAAAGGGTAAACAATGGCGGAGATGCCCAATATCCCCAGGACGTTAAAAATATTGCTGCCCAAAACATTGCCCATGACCATTTCGGAAGAGCCGCTTGCTGCCGCAAAAACGTTTACGACCAATTCAGGTGCAGAGGTACCAAAAGCCACTACGGTCAGTCCGATGACAATATTGGGAATCCCAAAATTAGCAGCAAGGCCGGAGGCCGCATCGACCAATTTATCAGCACCGTAGATCAGGACCACAAATCCGATCAGTAACAAGAAAATAGATAATATCATATGGTTGAATTTTGCCGAAAGATATGCTGTATTTATAGTAAGTTCCTTTTCGGGGCTGATATATTTTTTTATTCAGAATATTAGCAGGTTCTTTGTGGGATCAAAATTAAAATTACTCATTTTGATTCGATTCAGGGGATTTATGGAAATCCGGCTCAAGAAATTCCTTTCTGCCTTTTTGATTGCCATTATCGGATTTACCGGTGTTGGCAATGCTTATTTTTTTGAATCCGAATTAAAGTTTACCAGCTCGGAAACCCAAATAGTTTCTTATTCGGATTTGATTCCTGAGTTTGACCATGGCCTTGAATTTTCTTCAGCCAAAATCAATGTACCGGCATTTAAAGCATTGGATACGGTTTTTGATCTGATAAATGATGCTTCTGATTTTTTGTTTGCACTTGAGGAATCTGGTCTTTTGACAACTTCTTGGCTGCAAAAGACCAATGGTTTTTTTAGCATCCATATTTTGCTTTTTCCCTTCCATTATTTCTGGTAATCTTTTTCATATAGTCTATTGATTTCACTTTGAGAATTGAAATCATTTCTACCTGCCTTCCTGATTTGTGTTGAATACAAATTTCGGTTGTCAGTATTCTTCTATTTCTACATACTATAAATAAACAACAATATGTTTGACATTGAACCAGTGTCCTTGGTCATTTCCTTGGTGATCATCACCCTATTTTCCGCTCCTTTTGTAATTTATAAAAGGACACAATCCCAAAAAATAAAAGCTCAGTCGCTGTTTTTAGAGCAACTGGAAACCGGGAACAACCTTAAATTTGACCAATCCGAAAAATGGAGGGACCTGTATTTCATCGGTCTTGATTCCTTTAGAAAAATTTTGGTTTATGTGAAATTTGGCCCCGAAAATACCATCCATCATATTGACCTCACCAAAGCAACCGATGTGAAGCTTTTGAAAATGGAAAGAGAAGTCAAAGTTGACGGACGGGCTTTAAATGTTATTGACAATCTGACCCTAAAAATTGAATCTCATGGAGAAAAAAGAGAGACAATATTGTTAGAGTTTTATGATTGCGAATTGTTTTCCGACAATATGGGGGAATTACCAATAATTCAAAAGTGGGAAAAAACTGTAAAACCTATCTTGAAAAACAACCCAAGTCAGGTGAAGAAAAACGTTTTGATCTAGAATAAAAATTTATTTGTAGGAATGCCAACAGCTTGATTCAAGTCTGTTGGCATTTTTTGTTATCGATGATTTAATTTTTCTGCTTTGTTCCCAAAGTCAGCAAAAAGATGGTAACCAAGATAAAACCTGTTCCCAACCAATCCATAGGTCCGAACGATACATCCAGCCAAACCACCGCAACTGCTGCAGCAGAAAGAGGTTCCACCGAGCAAAGCAAACTTGCTGTTTGGGCCCCAATGATGGTCACTGAAGTCAGGAAAAAATAAAACGCAATCACACTTCCAAACAAAACAATGTAGGCGAAAGCCGTCCATGTTCCCATATCCCATGTTCCATGAAAATCCCACGGCTTGCTGACAAATGAAAAAGCAACTCCTCCGATCAGCATTCCCCATCCAGTCACAGTGGCTGCTGAATATTTTCTCAATAATCTGACAGGTTGGATGGTATAAAAAGCCAAAGAAAATGCAGACAATATTCCCCAGAAAAGGGCTTTTTCTGAGATGACCAGCTGTTGGAAACTTCCATGGGTGACGAGCAAAAATGTACCCGTGAGCGCAAAAACCAAAGAAGCATATTCCACCAAAATCGGCCATCTACGGTGGTGGATAGCGTAAAACGCCACTACAATCAAAGGACCAATATATTGTAAAACAGTAGCGGTTGCGGCATTGGAAAGGTTGATGCTGTAGAAGTAAGTGTACTGTACAGCCACCATGCCAAATATGCTGAAGAACAATAACTGTAGGGTATCTTTGGGAGATTTCCAGATTTTGAAAGCATCGGAATTTTTACGGGTGATGGTAAAAGTCATTAGGATAATCCCTGCCAACAACAACCTCCAACAGACCAACCAAGCTGGATTGATACCTTTTTGTTCAAACAAATACTGGGCACAGGTCCCTGAAATTCCCCAGAATATTGCAGCTGCAAGCGCCATGGAAAATCCTTTGATTGATTTTTGAGTGGCAATACCTGCGCGCAAATAAGATGATAGCATAAAGATGGATGAATCTCAAATTTACTGAATGGAAAAGTGATTTGGTAAGTAAAAGAAAAATTAATTTAAAACATCAAGAAGGTAAACCAAACCTATAATCAATAAAAAAAGCGACTTAAATTTCTTTAAATAGCTTTTATGTGGGCCCACCTGGAATCTGCCGATAGCTATCGTGGGCAGGCACCTACTGCCCCGAAAGCTTTCGGGGGAGTCATTTGCTCTTAAATTTCTCAAGTAATTTGGCTATCAATTCCGGATATAATTTAAGGTTTTTGATATAAATTTTGGATTTCATCTTTTTGATATGGAGTTCAATTCTTCTTGCTTGGGAGAAATCATTGCTCTGAATGAAATGAAACAATTCCCAATCCTCTGCCTTTTGGGTAAAGTTCAGATTTCCATATTTTTTTTTGATATGGTTTTGAATCCTTTCTTCGATGGCTAAAGTTGTCACACCGGTGTAAAACCTATCAAGACTTTTGGAATATAGAATGTAAACAAAAAATTTATCCATATTGAAAAACTAAAAAACAGCTTAGAAATCTAAGCGGTATGTGGGCCCACCTGGAATCTGCCGATAGCTATCGGTGCAGGTACCTACTGCCCCGAAAGCTTTCGGGGGAGTCAGTTGCTCTTAAATTCATCAAGTAATCGACCATGAATTAAGGGATTAGGCTGATGAGATGCAAATTAAAAAAAGCCACCCGAATAAAATCGAATGGCTTTTTGTGGGCCCACCTGGAATCGAACCAGGCACCTACTGATTATGAGTCAGTTGCTCTAACCGAATGAGCTATAGGCCCGATATTTTTCTTTTATTTCATTGCACCTACTGTCCCGAAAGCTTTCGGGAGAGTCAGTTGCTCTAACCGAATGAGCTATAGGCCCAATATTTTTCTTTTATTTCATTGCTGCTACTGTCCCGAAAGCTTTCGGGAGAGTCTTTGCTCTAACCTACCGATAAATATCGTGTAGAGCTATAGGCCCGATATTTTTCTTTTATTTCATTGCACCTACTGTCCCGAAAGCTTTCGGGAGAGTCAGTTGCTCTAACCTACCGATAACTATCGTGTAGAGCTATAGGCCCGATATCTGGAAGCGTTATTTGAAAACAACCTTGCAAATTGGAGTGCAATGTTACATATTTGGTTTTAATTTTACAACCTGAGTGCAAATGAAAAAACTTGAGAATATCGATTTTTTGATCTTCGATTTGGGCAATGTGATTATCGATATTGATTATAGTTTCAGTATCAATGAGTTGAAAAAAATCCTTCCTGAGACCAAACATTCACTTACAGACAAATTTTTCCCTTCAGCTTTCCATAAAGATTATGAAAGAGGTTTGATCAGTTCTTCCCAATTTAGAAAAGCAGTTATAAACCTTTATCAAGAAGATTGGACTGATCTACAGGTTGACCATGTCTGGAATAGTCTCCTGAAAGATATTCCGTATGAAAGAATCGCACTTTTAAAAAAACTAAAGTCGGATTTTGGCACGGCTATCCTTAGTAATACCAATGAAATCCACATAGAGAAGTTTGAGGAACTCCTTTTTGATCAGACAGGTGAAAAATCAATTTATGATCTTTGTGACAGGATTTTTCTGAGCCATGAAATGGGTCTGGCCAAACCCGATGAGGCTATTTATGATGCAGTACTGAAGGAAATCAATATTGATCCACATCGGGTCCTGTTTTTTGATGATTTAATCGCAAACTTAGAAGGTGCAAAAAGGGTTGGGTTACAGACTTTTCACATCACCCACCCAAGAGCTTTAATCCAATTCTTTGAGAATGTATACTAAAAAAGAATACCTGATCCATATTTCACTGTTTCTCCTGACACTTATTGCCACTACGTTGGCCGGTGCAGAATGGCTGTATGGAAAATCAATCCTATCTGATGGGGAATATTCATTGACTTGGGAATACTTTTTTAAATCCATGCATTTTTCCATTCCATTTTTGGGAATTTTGTTGGTCCACGAATTGGGGCATTTGTTTACCTCCATTCACCATCAAGTAAAAACATCCATGCCCTATTTTATTCCAGGTTGGTTGGGTTTCCTCGGTGCGCCATCAATCGGGACTTTTGGAGCAATCATCAAAATGAAAAGCCATGTCAATAGCCGAAAAAAATACTTCGACATTGGCGTTGCAGGGCCT
>Ga0209490_10005129_pt1 | contig 11991 bp, 11 predicted proteins | sample MAT06_FD_187209 | JGI IMG/M metagenome (GOLD analysis project Ga0209490, IMG submission 187209) | Freshwater microbial communities from Lake Fryxell liftoff mats and glacier meltwater in Antarctica - MAT-06 (SPAdes) (version 2) | ecosystem: Environmental > Aquatic > Freshwater > Ice > Liftoff...
GACTGTAACCGTTAACCCCACGGCGTCATAGTCACCTGATCATAGTCTCGGCACAATGCCCTCACGTTAAACAACACGGAGAGGCAAATGAGCAAACGAGCATCAGGGTCAGTTGGAGCGCAACGGGAAGTGGCATGGCGGAATCGGCTAGCGCGCTTCGCAGCAAGCAAGCTAACGGTCGAGGCATTTTGTCTGAGCGAAGCGGTGTCGGTGGCATCGTTTTATGGATGGCGGACGCGCCTTCGCAACAGCCAGGGCAATGCTCTGACGGCACCGCGCCCTGTACCGGTGGCTGCGGCTTCGCCATTCATCGACCTTGGATCGGTGAGTCATCGTGCAATCAGCACGACCGCCTCGATCGACACCCACGTCGCCCACCACCAACCGACTGCCATCAACATACGCCTCGATCTGGGTGGCGGCATGGTGCTGCACATAGCGAGGCACTGATGTTTTTCCCGGAAGGGCAAGTGCGGGTCTTTCTCTACGGCGAGCCGGTCAGCATGCGCCTGTCCTTTGACGGTCTGTATGCCCTGACGCGACACCGCCTGCAACAGGATCCCCTGTCGGGTCATTTGTTCGTATTCATCAATCGGCGCGCCACCCAGATCAAGGTCCTGTACTTTGATCGGAGCGGACTATGCGTCTGGTCCAAGCGGCTCGAACAGGGACGGCTGATCGGCAATTGGGATAACGTCACGACACAGGAAATGGACTGGACGGGGTTGAAGCTTTTGCTCGAAGGGATCGAGCCAAAACGGGTCAGAAAACGCTATCAAAAAACATCGTTTTCATAGCTAAAAACACCCAATAAAACCATCGTCTGCGCTATAATGAACGCATGCCATTTGCGACCCATTCCGCCGCTGATTTCGTCGCCAAATCCGAGCCCGAAATGAAGGCCTTGGCACCAGCCGAATTGATCGAACTGGTCAGCAAGCAAGGCCATGAAATCGTCAACCTGCGCCGCCAGGTGGCGTGGTTCCAGCGGCAGATATTCGGGCAGAAGAGCGAGAAGCGCTTAGCCGAGACCGACGGCGTGCAGGGAACGCTGGGCGAATCCTTTGATGCCATTCCCGATGTCGTGCCACCGAACAAGAAAACGCTCATCGCCAGTCACGAGCGCACGTCCAAACCGAACCAGCCCACCGATGGCGCCGACGAATCGAGCCTGTTCTTCGACGAGAAGAAGGTGCCGGTCGAAACCATCAACGTCCCCAACCCGGACGTTGCCGGTTTAGGTTCGGACAACTATGAGGTGATCAGCGAGAAGATCAGCTACCGTCTGGCACAGCGCCCAGGCAGTTACGTGATCCTCAAGTATGTTCGGCCGGTGATCAAGCGGCGCGACACGCAAATCCTGTCGTGTCCCCCCGCCCCGGTTGGCGTGATCGACGGCAGTCGCGCCGATGTCAGCTTCATCGCGGGCATGATGATGGACAAGTTTGCCTTTCATTTGCCGCTCTATCGCCAGCATCAGCGCCTGACTGGTGCCGGGATCGATGTCAGTCGGCCATGGTTAACCCAGGTGCTGCAAACATCGGTGGCACTGCTGGAGCCGATCCATGCGGCACAACTAGAATCGATCCGTGCGAGTCGGGTGAAGTCCATGGATGAGACACCGATCAAGGCCGGACGGGCCGGACCGGGAAAGATGAAGGCGGCGTATTTCTGGCCGGTCTATGGCGAACAGGATGAAATTTGTTTCCTGTACTACCCGAGTCGGGCGGCAAAGCATGTCGAGGAGGCACTTGGGCAATCACCGCCGACGGGGGCGGTATTGCAGACCGATGGCTACACGGCTTACGCGCAATACGCAAAGAAGATGGGGTTGACCCATGCCCAATGCTGGGCGCATGCCAGACGCAAGGTGTTCGAGGCACAAGACATCGAGCCTGGTCCGGCTGGCGAGGCGTTGGACGCTATTGGTGCGCTGTACGCGGTCGAGGCCGCGATCCGTGAACAGGCATTGACGGGACCAGCCAAACGCGCGTACCGGCTGGCGCACGCCAGGCCGGTGGCTGAACGCTTCTTTGCCTGGATCGACAAACAGTTTGCGGCGCTGGGCTTTTTACCCAGCAGTCCGTTCATTGCGGCGCTGGCCTACATTCGCGAGCGGCGGATCGGACTATCGGTCTATCTGGACGATCCGGATGTGGCAATCGACACCAATCATTTGGAACGCGCGCTGCGGGTGATTCCGATGGGTAGGCGCAACTGGCTTTTTTGCTGGACGGAGCTGGGTGCCAAGCATGTTGGCATCGTACAGAGCCTGTTGACGACCTGCCGCTTACACGACGTCGATCCGTATGATTATTTCGTCGATGTATTGCAGCGTGTTGGTCAGCATCCTGCGTCAAAGGTCGATGAACTGACGCCACGGCGCTGGAAGCAGCTGTTTGCGGCGAATCCGCTGCGCTCTGATCTATACAGCGTCGACCGCTGACGCAATAACGTCGGTGGGTTACCGGTTACAGCCGTGGTGAGTGCAGGAGATGGCAACGCTATCGTGAGTGGGTGGCCTGTAACTACTTTTAAGGCAACGTTGCTGGCCATCCTAAAGGCGTATTACGTCAATACTGCATCCTGAACAATGGCAGTTGTGCGGCGGGGCTATGCAGGCTACTCGCTCCACCTTACGCGCAATGTTTTAGCTCGACACCGACTTTAGGCTCACTTTTAGATGCAGCGCCAAAATGTCACCTATACAGATATAGCAACCAAGAACATCGCGGCTGTGCGCCTAAATCAACGCCGAACCGCTAGCATTTTTGTGCTGCTTTAATGATGGGGGCGTAGTCGCTTCTTGTCTTTAGTTTGTCATACAAGTATTTCGCAAGCACCTCACCAGCCAGCGTGTCGCTAGAGTAATGCAATCCTGCAATTTCTCGGTTTTTCGCAATGCGTTTTGCTTCGTTGTCCAATTTTTCTGTGAACTTTCCGCAAGTTAAATCGTTCAACACATACGCTAGCAAATGCGCCTGTGTTGAGTGACCGCTTGGAAACGAAGGGTGCAACGGAAAAAAGCTTCCCAATACCGATGGCGTATTGCCAATTAGCTCGGGAAATAGTTGGTATGGCCGCGGACGATTAAAGTGAAGCTTGAGATGCATGACAGCAATTGCGGAGATGCTATCTGCGGCGCTTCCAATGTCAGAGACTCCCTGACTAATCTGCTGTAAACCAGCTACCTTATAGATGCTTCCAAGATTGGTCGCCTCAGCTTTTAGCGCAGCTTGGTGCGATTCATTACGTTGATGCTTCAATTTAATTAGTTGGCAAATCTCATCGATTGTTGGGATTGCTTCCGCAGACGCGCTGGTTTTTATATATTCAGTTTTAAAGTCGCTAACCAAGAGGGAATGAGCCACTTTGCGCGGGGAAGATTCGCCCTGCAATCCAATTATTAAACTCTCTGTTGCGTGATTAAACTCGTTCTCACCCCATGGCGCTGACGGGGCATATGTTGGCGTTGATTTCCAACTTACCACGTCGCCGCTTGTACTTACATAGTTAGGGTTTTTAAAGTTCAACAAAATGGTCTCCCATGTATCCAAGCCACTAAAACGCGGCGCAACCCTTTTTCAACTTTCAATACGCGATGTGCATGGTATGCCGGGAAAAAAACCCCCGTGCCTCTTCGCACAAAATTTTTTAATGGCCCTCCGGGACAAAATTCCAATTGACCACCCTCGTACTCGCTTGATGGTGACAATAAAATGGAGCAGCTAATTTTTCTTCTCGCCGCACTCTGGGGCCAGTGATCAGTGTGCCAAGTGAAATGGCCGCCTTCTTCGTATTCGGCATATAAAAGCGGTTCTTCGATGTTCGCAATGTCGAACGAAAATGTCTTGTTCACAATGAGAAACGACTCATACACATCGCTAAAAATTGGCGCTGTAATACTTGAACGCTTTATCCATACCGCTTTTGCGTTTCGTTTTTCAACGCTCTTATCTGTCTGATCGTTAGTAGAGCGCTGCATCCCTTGCACATATTTTTCAATGCGCGTTAAGGTGGTCTGAGAAAGCGCGTTTGCCACAAGTAGCGGTTCGTGATTATTCTCGTCGTTGAATATCATATGATTGAAAGAATGGCTTTTGTAGCAGCTTTAAAATGATGACCCTAGAAACGGCAGTTGGACGGGTGGGAGTATGCGTTTTTCAGACTCTCTGGCAAGGCCTCATTTGGCAAACACGGACGACTGAGGCCTTATCCTGCTAGGAGAAGCGACGCCGCCAGAGAGTTTGAAAAACGTGCAATCGCACCGGTGGCAGAGTTAGCCAAATAAGTCACCATATCGGTGAACGAGGTAAACCACTAAACTCCTCGCTAAACGCGCACTCTCAAGCAACTCAAGCGGTCAACTGCCGTTTCTAGGATGAAGGGCTCGAGTTAGAACTTTTACCTACCCCTTGATAAATACGTTCAACTCAAGGCTGCCGTACAAATAATTAAAGTTCGAGCTGGAGACAGATGTAGCCTTTGCTGCGGTATTGTTTCAATTCAGCTGCGGTTGGTAGCGCAGAAAGACGCAGAATTCCGCCGTTGTTAAATGTCGGCGCGCCACCGTTGATAGAATCTACTGCGTTGACATGAAGTGTATAGCCATCAACACTAATAATCCCAACATGCATGGGACCTAAGCCTGCACTCGTTACTGTTTTAGCTTCTGATAACTCGTCGCCGTCGGATGTTGCTGTCAACGGTAATACGGGAGTAAGCGCGGGATTGATTACGATATACGACTTCATAGCTGTCCTTGGTGGATTTATCTCATTCATTTCGATTGCTCCCTATAAATTTACTTATATTAAATTTGATCAAACTATTAAAAGGGGTAACTATGCCAAATTTTAAACAAAAAATCACTTACAAATCCTACCTGAGGAGGTAGGATTTATGCAAAAGCGAGAGTTTCTACTTGCTGCTCCTGCCTGCGTTGTGGCAGCATTATTAGTATCAGGCTGTAGCCAACGTAACGAACGCCGTTCTATTTTTCAAATTGAGTCCTCTCTCGTCGATGCTGAGGCGAGATTGGCGGCGCTTAGAGCTAGCCTAGACGTATTTTCAGAGAGCGCTATAACGCTCCGTACGGTTAGAACGAACGTCAACGTAGCAGGCGATATTGATTTAGCAATCAAACAAAATTTTACCGACGATGCCGGGGCTATTTTCTTAGCTGGATCTGGCTTCATCGCCGACGTCGCCATTAAATACTTTAAAAATACACCGATCCTTTTCGCCACCCAATCTGACCCTGTAGAAACGAATCTCGTGATGTCACTCGTCGAGCCGCAGGTGAACCGAACAGGCTTTACTTACCATGCGGGTAGTTTGATGCCCGTAGTCAATCTCATGACACAGATTCAGCCAAAAATAGCGGGCGTTGGAATACTCGGCGATAGCCTGATGCAGCGAGAGATTACGTCAAAAACCAATAAGTTCAACCGACTGAATAGCAAAATTGAACTCATCCCAATGTACGCTGATACCAATGACGAGCTTGAAGCTTGTTTCACTCTGTCTGACAAGAAAAAACTTGACGCTTGGATCATTCGCGAAACCGATATTGTGCAAAAAAAGCATATCGCAATCAATGAAAGGCTTGCTAAAAGCGGTGTGATTGCGGCATATCAGCATCATCGGTTCGTTGAGGCTGGCGGGTTATTGGGCTATAGCCCAACTATCTCTGACCCATATGCAATCTGGATCAGACAAATTCGCTTATTACTTGCAGGGGTGCCCGCGGCAAAAATTCCGGTTGAGTCACCGCGTGAATTCAAGCTTTTTTTAAATCTTGATACCGCCAAAGACCTAGGGCTAGATTTACCCAAGGGCTTACTTAAGACTGCCACACGCGTTTTTTACCGTGGCTAATTCCGCACTCAATGCAGCACTGACCAACTTGAAATCGATATTAACGTGAGTGCCGGTAGCACTCATAAAACAATCACCTATCGCGCGGAACTTCGTCACGCCATTTTGGCGGCGGCTATCTTACTGTTTTTAGTGTTGACTATCGGCATTATCGTCGCGGCTAGGTTTAGCTATGTTGGCGCCATCTCGACGGAGCAATTGTTGCGCGCGCGCATGGCAGGAACGCAAGTGATGTCGGCGATCATGGCGATTGACAAAAGGTTAGCGCAGTTTGCCCAGATGCCGTGGGGCTCAGGTGTACTTAAGGGTGAAGAGCAAATTGAAATTGCCCGCTTGCAAGCAGATGTGCCCACACTCATTAGCGTTTGCGTCGTTGCGGCGAACTCAAGCATCATCGCGTTGCAAGAAAGAGTATCGTCAAATAATCCGTGCCTCATCAACAGTGACGCGCTGAAATTAGCGTTTAGTACGCGCAAGCCGCAAACCGGATTAGTGCTTTCGGATAATTCACCGATTCGCGAAGTGTTGATGCCTGAAGCTAACGTTAACGGCAGCGTGACGGTATATCGAATGAGCCTAATCTGGTTGAGCGATTTATTACGAACGCTCTCTATCGCAGAGGTTGAAACAGTCTCTTTAAGTAACGCTCAAGGCAAATTGATCGCGCATCCTGATGTATCCCACCTCAACGCAGATGCAGGCTTAAAAAGCATTCAAACTAAAGTGGAAACATCGTTGCTTGAGCCGTTACTAAGAACGCTGGTTGGCGAGGTGAAGCAAAATATTGATGGTCGCTGGCGCTTAAGCAAAACAGCTAGTCCTCCCAATACCGATTGGACTATTTCGGTGGAGCGTGATTTGCTAAACGTTAGCCAGCCGTACCTGAATCTGGTGGCGGTTGTTTTGCTACTTGCCGTACTCTTTATTTTTCTGATGTTAATTTGGGCGCGCCGTGTATCGAATCGGTTGACTGGGCAATTTCTATTGCTAAGCGAAGGCGCCGGAAAGATTGCCGCTGGCCATTTAGAAGCAAGAGTAGACGTGCAATCACCCGCCGAATTTGCGGAACTCAGCAGCTCGTTCAACACCATGGCCGCTCAACTCCAAGATTACACACAAAATCTTGAGCAAAAAGTCCGAAACAAAACCCAACAGCTCGAACTCGCCAACCAACATAAAAGTGAATTTTTAGCCAATATGTCTCACGAGCTTCGCACGCCCTTGAGTGCAGTGATTGGTTTTTCGGATGCCTTGCGGGAGGAGTACTTTGGTCAGTTGAATGACAAACAACACGAATATGTGGGTGATATTGCGGCCTCCGGTCAGCATTTATTGTCATTGATTAACGATATTTTAGATCTCTCCAAAATTGAGTCGGGGATGATGGATCTATCGCCCACATATTTTTCGGTGGCCGAGGCGATTGATAACGCGCTGGTACTAATTCGTGAACGCGCCATTCGGCAAGGATTGGCGCTCACATCTGAAATTGGCGATGGTGTCGATCTACTCTATGCGGACGAGCGCAAGTTTAAGCAGGTGTTGATCAACTTACTGACGAACGCCGTGAAGTTTACTTACCCGAACGGTTGGGTAAAAATTCGCGCCGAAATAGTGCCCACGAATGCGGGTGCGAATTTGCAAGTATCGGTCGCCGATAGTGGGCTGGGGATTGCCAAGGAGGATTTCGATACGGTGTTTCAGGAGTTTCGGCAATTGACAACCGAGGGCGAGGCGAAGCATGAAGGTACTGGCTTAGGGCTATCGCTCGCCAAGCGGATTGTGGAGTTGCACGGCGGGCGTATTTGGCTAGAAAGTGAGCTGGGTAAGGGCGCAACGTTTTTGTTCGTAATGCCACTTGAAGGGGAACGCTGAGCGTGTGACGCGATGATAAAGCCCAATATTGGCAGGCGTTTCCGATGGGTTACGGCTGGCGATCGCCGTGGTTGCTAGGGTTTTAATTTTAGATTACGGTATAACCGCGTTGACTAAACCGCCGCGCACGGGCGCTGTCATCCCCGCGCCCTAATCCCCCAGCGCCCCCAGCGACGTTTGTAGGCTGCCCGTCTTCGCCGTCTCTGAATTCACATTCACAATCAATGCGTCTGTCACGGACACTACACGTTGGGCATCGCGTACATTAGGCCTATTACCGCCGCCGCCACGCGGGCTAACGCGTGGAGGCCGTTCTAAATATTGCGCGAGTTGGTGTAACGCTTTGCGATACACGTCACGTTTGAAATCAATCACGGTATCGAGCGGCACCCAATAGTCGTGCCAGCGCCAAGCGTCAAACTCCGGGTGTTCGGAGGCGCGCAAATGAATATCATGGTCGCGGCCCGTTAAGCGCAGCAAATACCATATTTGCTTTTGGCCTTTGTAGGTGCCGCGCCATTCGCGTTTTACCCAATGGCTTGGGACGTTGTAGTGCAGCCAATTTTTGGTGCGACCCAAAATTTTGACGTGTTCGCGCTTTAAGCCGGTTTCTTCTTCCAGCTCGCGATACATTGCGTCTTCCGGCGCTTCCCCATGGTTAATACCACCCTGCGGAAACTGCCACGAATGTTCGCGGATGCGCTTGCCCCAAAAGACCTCATTCTTTGCATTGCATAAAATGATGGCGACATTTGGGCGATAACCATCACGATCTATCATGGTTCAAGCCCTTCCAATTCTTTAAGTTACAGCGATTGTTTCATAAATCACTTTAATTGCATAGCCACATGGCCGTGTAAATCAAGTCGCGCCCAAGCCAGCGTGTAAACTGCGCTCTCGAATCTGACTAACTGTCGGCTAACCGACCAGAAAAGTAAAGACAATGCGCGCCACACGATTCTTTATCGCAACCCTAAAAGACGCCCCAGCCGACGCCGACATCACCAGCCAAAAGCTAATGTCACGCGCGGGCATGATTAAAAAACTCGGCGCGGGCATTTATAGCTATATGCCGATGGGGCTGCGGGTGATTCATAAAGTGGAGGCGATTGTGCGCGAGGAAATGAACCGCGCCGGTGCTATTGAGCTGACGATGCCGTTTGTGCAGCCCGCCGAGCTATGGATGGAATCAGGTCGTTGGGACAAAATGGGTCCCGAAATGTTGCGGCTCAAAGACCGACACGAGCGTGATTTCATTTTGCAGCCGACTTCTGAAGAAGCCATTTGCGACATTGTTCGCCAAGATGTAAAAAGCTACCGTCAATTGCCGCTAAATTTTTATCAAATTCAAACCAAATTTCGCGATGAACGCCGCCCACGTTTCGGCGTGATGCGTGGCCGTGAATTCACCATGAAAGATGCCTACTCGTTTGATCGCGACGAGGCGGGTGCCACCAAAAGCTACGACGCCATGTATCAGGCGTACACTAAAATTTTTACGCGCTTGGGTTTAACCTTTCGTGCCGTTCAGGCCGATGCGGGCAATATTGGTGGCACGCGCACGCACGAATTTCAAGTCATTGCGGACGCCGGTGAAGACGCGCTGGTGTACAGCTTAGCGTCTGACTACGCGGCTAATTTGGAAACCGCTGAGTCCCTAAGCCTAATTGCCACGAGAGCTGCACCCACAATGGCATTGACCAAGACGCCTACGCCCAACAAGATGAAATGTGAAGATGTTGCCGCGCACTTAAATATTCCACTCACCCAGACGGTGAAATCGATTGTCCTAGCAACAGAAAAATTAAACGAAAAAGGTGAAACAGTCGGCGCGCAAATATGGCTGCTGCTTATTCGTGGCGACCATGAATTAAATGAAATCAAAGTGGGCAAACTTGATGGGTTAAACACGATGGTAGGCTTTCGTTTTGCAAGTGAGGCCGAAATTGTTGCAACCTTTCGCTGCACCCCTGGCTATTTAGGCGCCATCGGTTTGCACGACGTAAATATCATCGCGGATCGAACCGTCGTCAACATGAACGACTTTGTAACGGGTGCAAATGAAGTGGATTACCACTACACCGGGGTCAATTGGGGGCGCGATTTGCCTGAACCCGTGTTGGTGGCTGACCTTCGCAACGCGGTCGCGGGGGACCCTTCACCGGATGGGAATGGCGTGGTGGCGATACAGCGCGGTATTGAAGTCGGTCATGTTTTCCAAGGCTTGCCCTACCCACAAAAAATGAATGTGACTTTTTTGGACGTCACCGGGAAACCTGCGTTGATGCACATGGGCTGTTATGGCATCGGCATCACCCGTATCGTGGCCGCTGCCATTGAGCAAAATCATGACGCACGCGGCATTATTTGGAGTGAGGCGATGGCACCATTTACCGTCGTTATCGCACCCATCGGCTTCGGCAAATCGGAGGCGGTGCGCCAGGCGGCTGAGGCGCTCTACGCCGCGCTCATTGACGCAGGCGTGGATGCGCTATTAGATGACCGCGATGAACGCCCCGGCGTGATGTTGGCTGAACTCGAACTCATCGGCATACCGCATCGCATCGTCATCGGCGACCGTGGTTTGAAAGACGGCAATGTGGAATATCAACAGCGCCGGGACGAAGCCGCCACCGTAATGAAATTAGCCGACGTTGGCGTGTTTGTGCTGGCGCAGTTAAAAAAGTGAATGTCGTTTATTGGCAGGCGTTTTCAAGCACTATTGCTTTAAAACGCCCGTCGATATTGGTGGCTTGAACGATGTATGATATGCTCGTTCCATTGCAATTTCAGGCGTTAACTCGCCCAACCTGTCATTCCAACAGAGCCTGGCTTTATCATCAGACGAGCAATCTCACCTACTGGTGCATATAACTATGCGGATAAGATTCCTTATAAAAACGTTCGGAATGACAAACTTTGCGATTTGCAAGTTAACCTTAACGATTTGCAATGGCAATGATGGGCGGTGATGAAACGAGCGCCATATTATTCCGCCGTTCGATGCGCATACTGTTAATAAACCCGCCGCGCTAAATTCGCCTCATGCAATATTGTCGTTGCCAGCTCTTCAATCGATTTTGTGGTGGAATTCAAATGCCGAATGCTAGAACTTTCCATTAAGCGTTCAGCAGTGGAAACCTCCCAGCGGCAATTCTCAATGGAGGCGTATTTGCTATCGGGTTTACGCTCTTGCCTGATTTGCGCGAGCCGGTCTGGCAATATCGTTAGCCCCCATACTTTATCCTTGAGTGGCATCAACGCGGGCGGTAACTTCATGCGCTCTAGGTCTTCCGGAATAATTGGGTAATTAGCCGCTTTCACGCCAAATTGCAGCGCTAAGTAAAGACAAGTTGGCGTTTTACCGGAGCGCGATACACCGACCAAGATCAAATCGGCCTGCTCTAAATTGCGGTTGGTCATGCCGTCATCATGCGCCATGGTGTAATTCACCGCCTCAATGCGATGGTTGTAATCTTTGCTGTTGCCCGTTGAATGGCTGCGCCCAACCGCATGGGCAGATTTCACGCCAAGCTCGGCCTCTAGCGGGACGATAAAACGATCAAATAAGTCGAGCACCATTGCATTCGCCTTCGCGATTTCTAGCCGCAATTCAGGCGTCATGAGAGAGGTAAACACCAATGGCCGCTTACCTGTTTCGCGGTGATTTAATTCTATTTGGTTAATGACATCGCGGACTTTCTCGATATTGTCAATAAAGGGGAGCGTGATACGGCGAAATTCAACATCATCAAATTGGGTAAGCAGCGAGTTGCCCAGCATCTCCACCGTAATGCCGGTGCGATCTGAAACAAAAAATGCGGTTCGACGATGTGGCATGGCGTGGCCTTAGTTAAATGAGTTGATTCGGGCGGAACGCCCCCTAGTGTGTCGTAAGTGTGTCTCATCGTCCCTCAGAGCACCCTATGTCCGCTATAATTTTACGTCTTTTGTGATACCGTTTTACGGCCTCTACATGGCAGCCTTTAGATAGCAGCAACTATCCAAAAATAGCGATATTTCACCCTGATCCGAAAGTAACCCATGGCGACTGCCTCCAGACGTGTCCTACCGCTCTCCCGATGTCGTATGCACGACGTTGCCACCGTCGGCGGTAAAAATTCTTCCCTTGGAGAACTGATTAGCCAGTTGTCCCAAGCGGGTGTGAATGTGCCAGGCGGCTTCGCCACTACCGCAGAAGCGTTTCGTGAATTTTTAGCCCACAGCCAATTGACG
>Ga0209490_10005131_pt1 | contig 11990 bp, 8 predicted proteins | sample MAT06_FD_187209 | JGI IMG/M metagenome (GOLD analysis project Ga0209490, IMG submission 187209) | Freshwater microbial communities from Lake Fryxell liftoff mats and glacier meltwater in Antarctica - MAT-06 (SPAdes) (version 2) | ecosystem: Environmental > Aquatic > Freshwater > Ice > Liftoff...
GACCGCTGAAGATGAACAGGTCGTACGATGGCATGAGGAATGCAGATGGCGTTCTGAACAGAATTTGGAGCCCTGAAGAGTGGATAAGAAAAAAGAATATCAACTACGACGCACTGTGCCGTCAGGACCCAGACATCGGAAAGGTCATGGTATCGAATGAAAATGAAACGTACACGTTCACGACAAACGGCAGCAGTCACACCGAAAAATTCGGCTTCCTCCCCTATCAATTCTTCATCCTCGGGAGTCCATCGCTGTTGTCCATGAGCGAAAAAATAGGCAACGACCCCACTTCAGCTAATTTCCAGCGAGCGCAGCGGGGGGCCTGTGCCTATGTGGTTTCCGCCTTATGGTATGCCGAACGCAAGGGTATCACCTGGGGTGAGCTGAGCGCTCTCAGCGAATCAGCGGCTCCAGCCTTCGCGGCCGCGCATGCGGGGAATGCCAGTCATGTTTTGGCCATGCGGTACCTCGCCCACGCAGCGTCGTGCTTGACCCGCTTCTACCCGAACGGGTTTCCCGCAGCTGGAGCCTCGTTGGGCGGTTCGCCCTCGATCGCGTTGGTTCTGGACGGTACCAACTATTCCAACCGCAGCGTGACGTTGACCCATATCACCGGGTGGCGCGAAGCCGGTCTACGATTGGGGGTTGCCCATGCGGATCTGGTTGGACCCTATGACTGGAGCGCGCCACGGCCGCTGAACCGTCAAGTGATGATGGATCATCCGCTCGTGCACCTCGATCCCTGGTCCGCTCCGGTGCGCTACACGGTGAACGCACACGTGTCTGGTGACTTCCCTCCCTACATCACCGGCGGCAAAGTCACCCATGAGCAATGGCGAGCAGTCTATCCCGAAGTGGTGCGTAATCCCGGACTCCCATTCAGCTATCCGGGCCGATTACACGACAACAATGCGGTGGGGGTGAATCTTGGAACCAGCGAGGCAGGCATGGATGGAACGGTTGATCAGCGGGATACGCCCGGCACCCCACCCTGGAACGTCGCGCCACCGCGACCGCTTGATAGCAACGGCGATGGCCGCCTTGATGAAAGCGACCAGTTCATTCCCGCGAATGGCGGCGGCATGCAAGCAGGGCTCGGTCCGGTTGGGAACTTCACCCTCACTGCGCCATTCGCGCCCAGCGAGCGCTGTCGTCAATTAGTCTTCTGGGTGGTGGATTGGCAGAGCTACGAGGATTTCGAGACTGCCCCGTCGGCAGCGATCGATGCCTGCCGGTATCCGATGGTGGCGACCCAGATTCTGCGCGCTGATAGATGGCGGGACCGTAATCCCTCCGAACGACAAACCCGCGCAGACCGCAGTTCGGGAGTGATGGGGAGTCTGATCCGCAACCCTGAACTGGTCGCCATATTTCGCGAACCCAGCATGCCCCTTGGCGTACCCTTGTCCCGGCCTGGGTATCTCGTCAGCGGAATCAACGACTGGGGGTCCTACCCGATGAATGTCGGATTCAATGGAACCCTGCCCGACATGAAAGCTAACCGTCCCCAGGTGACCTACCCCGGGAGTTTCGGCGACAGTGAAATGTGGAATATGAAGGTCTTCCTGGGCCGATTCGGAGTCAATCGTAATGGGGTCATCGCGGATCGAGCGGGACCCGTGACCGAGTATCCCAGCGCTGGTTGGGATGGGGCCAGGCCAGCTGAGCTCATGCTCCGCGGTCTGGTCGATCGTGGTCCACTCGGAAAATCCGTTCGTCTGCGGGCTTCGACCGTGGCGAGGTTCAACTTTTACGATCCCCGTATCCAAGGGCAGCTACACCGATGAAAAACGCCTTCACCCTCATTGAATTGATGCTGTCGCTGGTGCTTGCCGTCGTCATCATCGGCACGCTCTATGCCGGATTCCGCGCCGCCGTCTTAACGGTTTCGGTCACGGAGCGAATTGCACTGGAAAACCGTCTCATCGTCGCTGGATTCATCGCGGCAGTCGACGAAGTCGACTCTTGGTCGTCGCTCGATCGCCCCGATCACACGCCATTGCGTACCAATCCACCCGGTGGCTTTAAGGTAATACCGCCATCACACAAGACGTCCTCAGCCGATAATTCCTACGCCTACGCACCGGGCGGGACCGATTGGGCGGAACTCCCCCAGCCATTTACGCCGTTCACGGCATCCTGGCCCACGAGTGGAGCGGCGGACGCCATTGCCGCGGGCGAGGATGCCTCCGGATTGGCCCTGAGCGGGGCGTTTGATCCAACGTGGCTGGTCAACGACCCGCGCACCTGGTACCGGCTCGATGGCGCGAATTGGTCCGAAAAACGAGAGTTTCTTGAGGACAACAGCCCCTTTGGCAACGACGCTCTGTTTTCTGGCGCCCAGAGCAGCGTACGGGTCGAGTCCCCGGCCGGCACAGGGGTGCAAGGCGATACGCGTTGGCCCATCGCCCACACGTGGTCTGCGCGACAGACCAAGGGTCTCTCCTATGGCTTGGGTTTCTACGGGCTGTTTTCGTACCTCCCGGCCAATGCCTTCTTGGATTATTACGACATCGATAACCGTGACCCTGGCCGTGCTTTGGTCAACGGAGAAGTCAGGTTGATGTCCTTGGGCACCCATGACAGGGTTGGTACGGAAGATCACCTTGGTAAGGGCGATCGTCAGGGAATGTTCCACACGCCTTTGGGATTTGGCAAGGCCGCCATGTACAGCGGTGCGGAACGCGCAGGCACTCGATCGACATGGCTGTTCACCAACCACATCGGCATCAGTGGGTATCCGCCCGGGGCCTCCGCCGCAACCAAGCAGTATCAATTGATCCTTCAACGGAGAATGTCGGGCTCCTACGGCCGAGAAAGCGAAGCGGGAACCTATTCGCTGCTGCTGACTTCCCTCAGCTTTCCTACTGACCTTGTCGCCCAACGACCCTCCCACTGGCCGCAAGTAACAGCGGAAGTACGTCGGACCATGAAATGGCAGGCTATACTCAATATCTGCTATGTGCGCATCATCGATCCGATCAATGGCCGGATGACCCAAATCGTCTTTCCGGTCACTGGAACCACCCTGCGTGGCGCCCGCATCAGCCGCGGATTGGATGCCCGATGACCTCACGTCGCGGGGCGGTCCTGATTATCGCGGTCGGTATGGCGGGCATGCTTGCCGCCCTCATCATGGCCTTTCTCGTGCGCATGCGCGGCGACGCGCAGAGCGCGCAGTACGTCGTCCGTCTCACCCAGAGCCGGCTCATGCTGCACGCTGCCTTGAGCTATGTGCAAGAGGCCAGCAGGCTTGGGTATGCGCAGATCAACCAAGTCAGCGGTTTGTGCACCGACCCCCGTGAAGGATACGGCTGGATCGATCCCCGCGATCCAGCCCTGATCGGACGTGATGCCGAAACGGTCGCATTCTCTGGTCGGGACTACCTCATCGGCCCGCGTGATCGCACGGGCAATCCTTTGTGGACTGCGGGGACCTGGCCGGCAGTCGGCACCTCGATGCGCGCGCCGATGTACCGTCACGTGCGCCCGCCCTACGCCGTGCGCCCCGACATGACGCCGAACGCCATTCCCAGCGCCGAATCGCAGCCTGAAACCTTCGGCATTCCTTTTCTGATTCACACTGACCCGACCCCGGAGTTCGACCCGTCGCTTGGCATCCACAACCCGGCCAGCGCTCCACAGCGCCTGTCCTGGGTGCGCGGCGATGGCGAAGTCATCACCGGATCCGCAGGACTGGGATGGTTTCGCGTCTATCGGGAAACCGGGAGTGAAGCCGATCGACCCATCGAATGCGGTCCGCCCGGTGCCACCTTCATTATCACCGTCGGTGATGGGGTGACCGAAGGGTGGCGCGATTGGGCCGAAGTCATGGCCACGCCAGGAGCCTGGTCCGCTTTCGGCGATAATATCGCGATGGCCGAGTCCATCTATGAACAGATGAGCGCGGCCGAGTTGCGCATGTGGTATCGCGTGGAGTGGTCCCCGGCCGTGGGCGGGAACGAAGATGTCGCCTACATGGTGGCCCAAGACCCCAATTCGCCTGATGACTTTCATCCCCAAATGGGTGCCGGCGTAGATAAAGATACTTTTTATTCCAGCTATCCGCTCAACGCGAGTGCCTTTCTCTCTGGCCATATATTCAGCGCAAATGCTCCTTCTTTGCCGCGAAATTTCGTTGGAACCTTCCGTTACATCCAGCGATTGACGCGGCCACCGGAGCGTGGCGCATGGTAGGCGTGCGGAGGGCATTCACCCTCATCGAATTGCTTATCGTGGTGACGATCATCGCCACTCTCGCGGGATTAGTTCTCACCGGATACAATGCAATTTCGGCAGCGACCAAACGCAACCGTTCGGCGACCATCCTCGAGCTCGTGCGTGGCGCGCTTGTGCTGGCGTCGGCAGAGCGCGGCCTGTCGATTTCACCGGCTGAACATCCTCTGGCGGGTTCCGCAGCAGCTCCTGGCCGCCCTCGGCCGCCTTTCGTCCGCGATCCCAGCCAAGTCGGGCCCACCGGCTTCGCTAGTCGGACCGCGTATAATCTGACGACGGATCCCGCACTGGTAGGACCGATTCCCGGCGAGTTGGCGGCAGCCTTCAGGCCCCGCTTGCTGATGCCGGAAGACCGCTTTAGCGATGGCAATGTCCCTCTGCTCTATGGCCTGCAGCGAGCCCGCATCGGCGTCCTTGGACTGGCGTCTGACGCCACCACCCGGCAACGCCGTTTGCGCCGACCTCCGGCCGGGGCGCCGGCGATCAGCAATCCGGACGATCTGCTTCTCTATCCGGATGAGCTCTGTCTGATTAGTGGATCCGATGCCCAGGCGCATGGCGCTGCCCTCGAAGCTGCGCTTGGTTCGGCTGGCGCGTTGGCGGAGTTAACCCGAATCGGCGGCTTGCGTAGCCCGCTTCCCGCGTCGACGGTGGTACTGAATGGCCGTGCCCGCTCGGTCGATGCCGTTCAGGGATCGACTGCTCCGCAATGGAAGGCGGGGATGGCCAATGATGCTGGCACGTGGCGCCTCTATCGGCTTCCTCTGCCTGCCATCTATGATGGATGGGGTCGTGAGGTGCTGATAAGCCGCGAAGAGAATGGCGGCATTCGTCTTGAAAGTGCGGGACGAGACGGCGTTTTCCGAATAAGGCCAAGCGGCAGCGGCTCATTCGTGAGCGCGGCTGAAGGTCCGATCGCCGAACCTGATGGGAATGGTCGACTGGATAACATTGTTTCTGGCACCGAGGATATGCGATGAGTCCGATCTCCAAGTTTGCCTCTCATGCGCCCAGGCGTTCGGGGCGCGCTCACCTCCCCGTTGTCTGCCGGCTTGTAGACACGATGCCTTCGAGGAATGCCTTTACCTTGATCGAACTCCTGATCGTTATCACGGTGATCGGCCTCTTGATGGCGATGTTCCTGGTCGTCATTTCTGGAATTCGCGCCCGTGCCAAGGTGCTCCAGACTCAACAACGCATCGAAAATTGCCTGCAGACGTTCACTCGCCTGGGCGGCGAGGGCGAACGGATCACCGCCGCATTCGTCCTGCAGCGTGATTGTCAACTGGGTGGAACTCTGCTCTTCACACGCAACGAAGTGGAAAACCCACCAACTATGATGCCTATTGGTGGGCTGGCAAATTGGCACAAGACCTATCCCGATCTCCAGGCGGTCGCGCCGGGCAATGCGCTCATTGCCGCTTCCGGCGCCGGCAAGCCGCTGGTAATGGCGTATCCGTGGGGGAGGGGCCGGAAGTATCAGATCCGAGAGCCATGGTACAGCTCGCCACTGAGCCTTCCCGATCCACGATCCGGCGGGATTGCCCAGACCCTCAGTACGCCACAGCAAACCCTGTGGGATCAGCCAGAGGAGCACCGGCTCGAAGAACTCTGGCCCGAGCGGAGTGAGGATCTGTTGGTGCGATCAGGGGTTGGTACACGTCGGGACATCCGCAACAATCGGTCGTCGAATATGGCGTGGAACGATGCCTACGGCAATCCGTTGGTGGTGTCCTACGCTATTTACCAGCCCCCACTGTGCGATCGGAGCGAAATGGATGCGGGCGTTGAAGGTAGTGGCGCAAATGCATTCATCCGAGGCGGAAAGACTTTCCCAGCGGACACCTATTTGCGCTCCGCCGACCAGGCCTATGGCTATACTCGCTCCGTGTTCATCAGCGTTGCCTCGGTTGGCCCAACCTTGGATCCGGCTCATTTTTCGGGTGGCGGCCTGCCCGATCCTTCTGCAACCGATGCTGAGTGGAGTGCCGCTTGGCGCGGTTGTTGGCAGCAGGTGTGCGAAGTGACCATGCCCACGCCTGCGGAAGCCTGGACGGAGGCATCCTTTGTCGCGCCTCCGTGGCAAGGCATTCGTCAAGTGAAGGTGATAGTTGGAGGAAATCTCGTGCGCTGCCAGATATCAGCCCCCATCGAACTCCGCTGAACGTCCTGTCCTGACGAAGTCGTTGCCCTGCGTGATGAGAGGCAAGTCAGTTGGAAGATGGCTGCTGATGCTGCCATCCTCCGACCCGAGAACGGGATATTCTCCGAGAATCCCCCCTCGATCATAGAGTCTGTCTGCGAGCCCTCTACGCACTTGCGATCAAGGCTCACCTGAGAGGGAATATTCAGGAAGAAGAGCATTGGGTGTCAGTCAGAGATCGCCAAGCGTCCCGGGCATAGGAGAGCAGGAACGGCATCTGGCTGCGCCGTGAGTTGACGCTGCGCTCTTGCGCCGTCTTGCCGGGGACCCCACGGCACTGACTGTCTGGCGACTGATTTTGGTCGCTTGGAGATTGAGATTGGATTCCGCCCCGGTCAGCGCCTTTGGCACCTCGCCCGCTTCATAAATGGGGCAGATGATGCAATCAGCTTCCTTGCTCAAGTGAGTCGACGCGAGGCCCAGGCGCTGCTGCTCATAGCGAAAGCCATCAAGGCCGGATTGACCAATGAGGTGGCGCCAATGAGGGGCAGGCGCTCTCTCCGCTTGGAGCGCATGGTTGCGTTTGCCGCCTGAGCAGCGAACCATTGAGAATCCGCAGCGTGATGTGGTGACCGAGTTGGTGGCGAAGGGTCGAGGTCGGGCCCTGGCCAAGATGCTTGGCCAGGGGAGCTCTGGCGATGGGTCAGAACGGCGCTGATACCACAATGCCGATCTCGTAAACGGAGACGGCGGTGCGCATCCGCCCATCGACTGAGCGCACACTGAGATGTTCGGAGGTACCAGGTGGGCTCGCGCCGACCGGTTTGGGCAGCGCGGTCAGGGGATCAATCGGATATCCGACGCCATAACTCAGGAACCAGGACATGTCGGAACTCAGTTGGGAGTTACCGCGAAAGATCCGCATAGTGCGCGGGAGGAGTGTCCGATTGAGAACGCTGGCACCGCCCATCAGCAGCGGGTCTGCGTAGATCGTCTCGATCGCGATCCGTTCCCCCTCGTTTTTTATCCTAACACCATAGTATGAAGGTGGGGAAGTATTTGGCGGAGGTATGTGGTAGCGGGCGTATGCCTGGGCGTGGTCATTTGCATCGATAATCGTGCTGATGGCGTTACCCAAGGCAGCACGCCGGTATGCGCCGAGAATGCCGGAAACCGCCATGGAGGAAAGTCCAGCCATGATCCCCATCACCACGAGGAGCTCGATCGCGGTCATCCCAGATCGGGAGGGAGGAAATGAAGGGCTAGTGCGCGGCATGATGAGATCCCTTGACTCCGAAAGTGATTCAACGCACCGAAAGTGATTCAACGCACCGAAAGTGATTTAACGCACCAACAATATTCCAACAACGTTAAGAATACGAGAGATCATAGGATTGATCAAGGATAAAGTCATCGCTTCGTACCATGTGAACCGCCCACCCGAAGCCGGTGGGCGGACGCACTGCGGGACCGGGTGTCGCGCTGGAATGTGCTTCACGAGGGAATATCCGAAGAGTACCTCATAAAAAGGATTTCCGCCAATGGTGAACGACCACCAATGACGAGCATTATGAAAGTTATGGATGGAGGTTGCCGTATTGATCAAACGATAAAGTGAATTATAAGTCGCGAAGTCTTGGCTCGATAGGCTCGCATCCCGCAGGCGGATCGCGCAGGACTACATGGAGCAGTATGCAGACATACCGCACGTACGTGGTAGATCAGTCCCACCCCCAGGCTACCGATTAAGGCGAAGGCGACGAACAGAAGCCTTTCCGTACCATCAATGCCGCAGCCGCATTAGCTCTCGCGGGCGACACGGTGCTCATTAAGGGCGGCATCTACCGCGAGCGGGTGGATCCTGCCCATGGCGGAGAGCCTGGTCGGCCCATCACCTATTGTGCAGCGATCGGGGACCAGGTCTTTATCCGAGGCTCCGAAGAATTCCGACCGCAATGGCAGGAAGTCCCGGGTATGGAGGGGGTGCTGAAGGCAGCGGTATCAAACGATCTCTTCGGCCCGCAGGCGTATGCGGGACATGTCGACACCGCTGTTTACGGGGATTGCAATTTCCTCAAACGCAATTTCGATCGCGCGCTCGTGGTGCGGCCGCTGCCCACCGCGGGTGTCTTGCTTGGACCAGAAGAATCGTCGGGTGGTATGACCACGGTGGTTTCCGGCGCGAGCGCGGCCCGCAGCGGCGTCTTACCCACTACCCTTGGTCAAATCTTCTGGAACAGCAAGCCGCTGACGGAGGTCGAGACCTATGAAGATCTCAAGGACCTGAGTGGAACCTGGCTGGTGGACGAACAAGCCGAGAACATCTTCGTCCATTTCCCCCATTCTCCCCAGGCCATGGATCAGCACCTGGTAGAAATATCAGTCCGCCACACCGTATTTTCGCCACTCAAGCGTGGGCTGGGGCACATCATCCTGCGGGGCCTCATCATCGAACATGGCTGCAACCATTTCCCCACCTGGGGCGGTGCAGTGGGCTGGGCCCAGCAGGGTTTGATATCGACCCGCAGCGGCCATCACTGGCTCATCGAGGGTTGTACCGTGCGCTACGCCAAGAGCGTGGGCATCGACTGCGGAAGCGAAGGTGGCGATGAAACCACCGAACAGCCCGGCTATCTCAATCCGGGGGAAGGCCATAACGAGGAGCGGTTCCGCAATACCGGATGGCACGTGATTCGCGACAATCTCATCTGCGATAATGGGCTCTGCGGAATTTGCGGACTCGGCCATCGGGGAACACAGATCCTCGGTAACCTCATCGAGCGCAACAACCGCACTGGCTACACCTCACCCTGGTGGGAAATGGCCGGCATAAAATTCCATTTCTTCTATGATGGACTGATCGAGGGAAATCTTATCCGCGATAACGACTGCCACGGCATCTGGCTCGACAATCAGTGGCGGGGCAGCCGCATCACCCGCAACGTCGTCATCAACAATCTGTGGTCTGGCATCAACCTCGAGTGGGGCACTGGGCCAATGTTGGTAGATACCAATGTCATTGCCTACACCCGTCAGGGCGATGGCATCTATGGCCACGATCTGGCGGATGTGACGATCGCCCACAACCTACTCTATGCGAATGCCAACTTCGGGGTCTGGGTTGCTTACGCTACGCCGCGGGTCCCCCCCGAAAACGGCTGTTGGGACATCAAGACCTACAACAATCTGGTGTTGGGCAACCGGGCGGGGGCCATCGCTTACAGCCTGCCGTGGAAATGCGCTGGCAACAATGTCAGCGACGGCAATCTCTTCATGGGTGCCGGTGACTACCTCGACGAGGGCTCTGGCACCCTCGAGCCGCTCTTCCAAATCAATAACAAGAGCCATTGCGCCCAATACCAGGGGGCGTGCCATGGGTCGGAACCGATGGTAGCTGAAAAGGTTGCCGAGCTTTTCGCTGCGGCCATGGACCGAGCGCAGGTTCAGGCCCAAGACCGGCCGAATCTCAACGAGTGGAAACGACATTTCCTGGTCAACTTCGATCTGTGGCGCGCCGTCACCGGCAACGACTGCGCGAGCCGAGTGACGAAAGCGATCCGCGATGGGCTCCAGAGCCGCCTGATAGCGTGGGAATTCAAATTCGATGACGTTATCCGTCAGGTGTCCTGCAGCTCCATCGCGGGCGTCGACCGGGATTTCCGCGGCCGGCCCATGCCAGCCAGACCGCTTCCCGGACCATTCCAAGATGTCATCGAAGGTCAGAACCACATAGCGTTGTGGCCAGTCCGCGGCGTGCCCACGACCCAGATATTGACCTAAGGGGCGGATGATCGGCGCTGGATAAAAATGAAGTGATGCCGTTGTCCCACGCGAGACCGAAGATCTGCTCAAGCGGGCATGGCCAGCGAATGAAGTACCAAAATGGTAATCGCAGTGATTGCACATTGCCGCGTCAGCTCGCTGGGTATGCCCTACAGTTCGTGATCAGTATTCTCGCAGAGCAGATTTTTTTCGGAAGAGGCCGCCACCTCGGCTGGATTTCCTCTCAGCCCTTCAGCCGGGCGCGCTCGTTCTGATTGCAGGTATCCTGGCATCAGATGCATCCATTGCCCCGGTTGGGCAGCCGAGCCGTGGCCTTCATCAAAGTGACACTTGCGGACTGGGTCATTTACAGGGTACGTTGCCATGACCATTTAAAGGTCCTCGGAGATAGTATGCCGCGCCATCACCCGTTCTCTGGCCGCTTCCTGCTGCTGATCGCACTCGCTGCGCTGGGCTGTGCCCCAGCCGTCGATGTCCCGGGAGTGATGGCCTACCAGGGCCGCATCGCCACCACCTCTGGGCCTTTTTCCGGCACCGGATCATTCAAGTTCGCCTTGGTGGATCAGACCGGCGCCACCTCCTATTGGTCGAATGATGGCACCAGTGTGGCGGGTGCTGAGCCCACCGCCCCGGTGCTGATCACGGTCCAGGGTGGCCTCTTCGCGGTGATGCTGGGCGATTCTACGTATGCGGGCATGACCGCGGTCGTCCCCGCGACGGCCTTCACCAACGATCGTGTCTACTTGCGGATCTGGTTCAGCGCTTCGGGCAGTGTCGGCAGTTTCGAACTCATGGCCCCTGACCGCCGCATGGCGACGGCCGGCTATGCCTTCCTAGCCCAGAGTGTGGCCGATGGCGCGATCGGCGATGCCCAGGTCAGCACTTTGAGCTTCAGCAAACTCACCGGCACACCCGCGGTAGTCGCCAATGGCGGCGCCACGCCTGCCATCGTCGCCGGAACGACCCGACCGGGCAGCCCGGTCACTGGCACCCTGTTCGTCGATACGGCAGTTCAGGTCATTGAACGTTGGGACGGCACAGCCTGGGTGGTAGTGGCTGCGGCCACGGTCGGCACGGTGGGTGACGGTCAGATCACCAGCGCCAAACTGGCCGACGGCGCGGTCGACCTCGCTGGCGTCAAGGTGACTGGCGTGTTGCCACTGAGTGCGGGTGGCACCGGGGGGGCGAATGCCGCCTCGGCGCGGGCCAACCTCGGCCTGGGCGATGCGGCCATCGTCAATAGCAGCGCGTTTGTCGCCAATGCTGGCACCACGCCGGCGATCCTCGCGGGCGCGGCTGATCCCACGATCGCCCCGGCCAGTGGCACCGGAACGCTCTACGTCGCCACCGGTTCGCTCGGTATCTACCGTTGGAGTGGTCTCGCTTGGCAGGCGGTATCGGTCAGTTCGATCACCCTCGCCGGCGACGTGACCGGCCCGTCTGGCACGACGGTAGTGGCGCAAGTCGGCGGCATGACCGCTGCCAACGTGGCGGTGGGCGCGACGCTCGCGAACGCGGCGACGGATGCGAATACGGCGAGCGCGATCGTAAAGCGGGATGGGTCGGGGAATTTCAGTGCGGGCACGATTACCGCCGCGGGCGTGACCGCTCCGCTGACTGGCAATGTCACTGGCGACGTCACTGGAAATGTGACGGGCAATGTGACGGGCAGCGCGGGCTCGTTCTCCGGGAACTTGGCCGGCGATGTCACCGGTCCGCAAGGAACCACGGTGGTGGCGCAAGTCGGCGGCATGACCGCTGCCAACGTGGCGGCAGGCGCGACGCTCGCGAATGCGGCGACGGATGCGAATACGGCGAGCGCGAT
>Ga0209490_10005143_pt1 | contig 11976 bp, 8 predicted proteins | sample MAT06_FD_187209 | JGI IMG/M metagenome (GOLD analysis project Ga0209490, IMG submission 187209) | Freshwater microbial communities from Lake Fryxell liftoff mats and glacier meltwater in Antarctica - MAT-06 (SPAdes) (version 2) | ecosystem: Environmental > Aquatic > Freshwater > Ice > Liftoff...
CTGGACACCATTTTGGACAGCGACGTCGATTCGTCCGGCTTCAAGCTGCCGGAAATCGGCCTCGGCAAGCTCGATTTCGGAGGATCGGGTGCTTCGACTCCGCCGTCGCCATCCTCCAGTGGACCCTCATTCTCCGGATTCAACGGCGGCGAAGGTTCGTGGTTGCCCGTCATCCTGTTCGTCGCGGTCCTGGGCGGGGCTTTACTCCTCTGGTGGATCTACCCGAAGTTAATCGGCGGCGATTCCGGTCCGCGACCGATCCCAGGGCTCGGCCCCTGGCCGGTCGATCCGCGGACGATCAATGATCGCGCCGCATTGGTAAAAGCGTTCGAATACCTTTCCGTACTGCTTTGCGGGGGCGGTGCTCGCACTTGGAACCACCTGACGATCGCCGAGGAATTCCGCCGGCAGATGCCGCAAGCCGAGGCCATCGCCGAACCGCTCGCGTGGCTCTACGCCGCGGCTCGCTACACCCCCGCGAACGAGCCGTTGCCACCGGGGTCTCTCGAACTCGCCCGCGTGTACCTCTGCGACTTGGCCGGGGTGAAGCCCGAATGAAACGCCCCTTCGCAGCGGCTGCCGTTTGGATCGCGTTCCTCCTGAGTTCGAGCAGCGGCACGGCTCAGCCGAAAGATGATGAACGCCCGCCGGTCTCGCTCCCCGCGAATGGATCGGAACTGTTCCGCGGACTGTTGAGCTTCCACAAGATCGAACCGCTGAAGGCCGGCGAACTCCGCAACGCGGACTATTCGAAATTGATCGTCGTCGTTATGGGACTGCCCACGCGGAACGATCCGGAACTCGACCTTTCCTTTCACGTTCGCGAAACGCTCCAGGCCGGCGGTTCGGTTCTGCTCGCCGCCGACGGTTCGGGCCCGCTCGCGTCGTACTTCCCGCGCCGGCAATCGTCCCTCGCCCTTACCGGGGAAACGGTCTTTGAACCGGACGAATCGCACGCGCTTGTCGAGAACGGTTGGTGCCCCTTCGCACGACCGACCACACCGTCCCCGCTCGACCTGTTGCTCTGGGAACGCCAAAAGCAATCGCCCGGCCCGGAATGGACGCTGTTCGCCGGGCTAAACCGCATCGCGACCAACGTCCCTCACGCATTGCGACTTCCCTCTCGGCCGACCCGCTACGACCGCTACGCCCTCGCCCGCTTCCCCTCCGGCAGCCTCGTCGGCGGCCCGGCGGGCGACCGGCTCGCGAGCGATCGCGCGCTGGCCGTCGGCTCTTCGGGCGTCGAACCGAACGAGGAACCGTTCCGCTGCTTGGTCGTGTCGGACCCCAGCATCTTCACGAACCAGATGATGGCCGTGAACCTCGACAATACCGGACCGGGGACGGACAACCTGGCCTTTGCGAACAACGTGGCCCAGTTTTTGAAGGCGAACGGCGACCGCACGAAGTGCCTGTTCGTGGAGAACGGCCGCATGATCGAGAAATTCGACGATGTGCAATTCGCCGCTTCACCCTTGCCGGATATGCCTCCGCTGCCAATCCCGCCGCTGCCGTCGCCGCTCGATCCGGGCGTGCAAAGCAAGCTGACGGACTTCGTAAACAACAGCGTCGATCGCTGGCAGACCAAAGACGGTCCGAACGGAACGGTCGTAGGCCGACCCGCGAGGGACCAGCGCGTGACGGGCGTGCTCGCGTTTCTCGCGGTGCTCGCAACCGCCGTGATCGTCTTGCTGAAAATGCGCGCTCTGCGTTGGTCCAGTTACAAAGGGGACGTACTCCCGGTTCCCACGGATACGGGGCGCGTCGTGAGTTCCGGCCCGCCCGGCACGGTGGCCCGCCGCAAGGAAGAACTTTTGCAGGGCGGAAATTACACGGGGCCCGTCAGCGAATACCTCAAAGAGTTCTTCGTCGGCCGCGGTTACGTCGTTCCGACTGGCGAGATTCCGAAGAAGTTGCCGAAGGTGACGATTACCGGCGGGGATTCCGGGACGCTCCGCAGCCAGTTGAAGGCGCTTTGGGAAGTGGCGTTCGATCCGAAGTCGAAGCCGGTCGGGTTTACCCGCTGGAAGGAATTGGAACCGATGATCGCAGCCGTGAAGCGAGCCGCCGAAGCCGACCGCTGGCGGTTCGCGCCGGAGGGCCGTTCATGAATCGGCCCCCGCAAACTGCGGCTGCTGCCGTCGCTGCCGCGGACATCCGCCCCGCCCAGGAACTCGCGAAGCAATCGAGCGAACTCTTCCGCCAGGTCGCGGACTCGATTGCCACCGTCGTCGTCGGCGCGGAGAAAGTCACCGAGCAACTCCTGATCGCGCTTCTCGCCAGCGGCCACGTCCTACTCGAAGGCGTGCCCGGCGTGGCGAAGACGACGATCTCCAAAGTCTTCGCCCACCTCCTCGGCTGCCAGTACCAGCGGGTTCAGTTCACGCCCGACCTGCTTCCCTCGGATGTGACTGGCACCTCGATTTTGGACCGCAACGCGAACGACTTCGTGCTCCGCAAAGGGCCGATCTTTTGCCAGGTGCTTCTGGCGGACGAAATCAATCGAGCCCCGGCCAAGACTCAAGCGGCGCTCCTGGAGGCGATGCAGGAATACCAGGTCACGGTCGATGGCCAGACGATCCCGCTACCCCGGCCCTTCATGGTCATGGCCACGCAGAACCCCATCGAACAAGAAGGGGTTTACCGCCTGCCGGAAGCGCAACTCGACCGCTTCTTGCTCCGCGTGGAGATGGGCTATCCGGGGTACGACCACGAAGTGAACATGCTGAAGCTGCACGGCAAACCGACCGCGGAGCCGGCCCCGATCTTCACGCCCGAAGTGATACTCTCGCTGCAATCGAAGCTGACGAGCGTCTTCGCCCGCGAAAGCCTTTTGCACTACATCGTGGAACTCGCCGAAGTCAGCCGCAACCACCCGGACGTTTCCCTGGGCGCGAGCCCGCGAGCCGCGCTGAGCCTTTTGCGGTGTGCGAGAGCACGAGCCGCGTTGCAGGGGCGGCACTTCTGCACCCACGAAGACGTTCAAGCGATTGCCTTCGGCGTGCTCGGGCACCGGCTCATCCTCCGGCCCGAGGCGGAAATCGAAGGCCGCGAAGTGACCGACGTGATCAAGGACATTCTCGCCGAGGTCAAGGTTCTCGAATCCGCTTGAGGACTACCCTTGCTCACGGCTCGTTCGACGATCCTCATTCTCGCCGCGGTCTTCCTGCTGATCGTGGGCGTCTTTTACGCTGTCTCGGCGTCCGTTTACTTGCTAGGGATTTCCCTCCTCGCTCTACTTTTCATCGAATATGCGATATTCGCCGTGCGCTACCGTCGAACCGCGGACCGCATCGAAGTGAACCGGGTTTTACTGCAATCTGGGCGAGTCGTACCCGCGGTCTGGGCGGGAACGAAATTCACCGTCCGCGTCACCATCACATCGCACGGCTCAGCGCGACTTCCTTACGTGCTCCTCGAAGACCGCCCCCCGGAAGCGTATACGACCAGTGACAACGCACGGACACTCGACCTCCGACCCGGAGTTCCCGAGGTCGTCGAATACGAACTTCAATCTCAGGGTCCGGGCATTCTGCGGTTCGAGGGCGTTCAAGTCCGCGTTTCGGACCTCATGGGTTTCTTCTACCACCGGTTTTTTTTGCGCGAACCTGTCGAATACCTCGTGCTGCCGCCGCTGACCGACGGCGAGGGCAAGCACCGCGGGATCAAGCGGTTCAACTCCCTCCCACCGCCGGGCGTCCACCGCCTCCGCCGCGCGGGCAGCGGGAGCGAACTGCTCGACTTGCGCGATTACCGAGCGGGCGATCCGCCGAAGATGATCGCCTGGAAAGCCTCGGCCCGCCGCGACAAACTCATCGTCAAGGAACTCGAAAACGACGTGCCCGTGCGATGCGTGCTCTTCCTCGACGCCTCGAACGGCGCGCGGATCGGCCCGCCCGAGAACTCGCCCTTGGTGCGGATGGCGGACGTGGCTGCGGGCGTGGCCCAAGCGGCCGCGGCGGACCGCGATATCGTCGGGCTCACCGTCTTCGATGATGAAGCCGCCGAGGTCACGCAACCCGCTCGCACGCGGATCCACATGATTCGCATGCTCCGCAAACTCGCCGAGGCCGCGGGCCGATTGCCGGACCCCGGTCCGACCGATCCGGATTTGCTCGCTCGCTATGCCCACCCCGTCGCCCAGCATCTCTACCCGGAGTTAATCGCACGGAGCGTCAACTCGCGGCCCCTCGGCTTATTTTGGATCCCGATCGCGGACTCGCGGTGGTTTCTGTTGGTTCTCGCCTTACTGTTCGCTCCAGCCCTACTGTTCCGCAGCGAAGGCATCGAGATCGTCGCCCAGGCGGTCACTACGCTTGGCGAACCGAGTTGGTCGCCCTTCCGCAAACTGCTCCTAGCGATCGGCATCGTCGCGTTTCCCCTCATTCTGGCGGGGCTGATTTGGTTCCTCCACGGCGTCCGCGGATTCCTGGCTCCGCGGAGCGTGCGAACGTCGAAACGGAAACAACTCGGCGCGCTGTTCGCAACGATGGACAGCGACACTCCAGCGGCCGTCGAACGCTACCTGGCCGACGACTCTTTCTTCGGAGCCCGAGCCACGAGGTTCCTGACCGAACACCGCGTGCGACTGCCGCTGATCCTCCACGATGCGAACGGGCAGTACCGCTTCCGCAGCGAAGCGAAAGTCGCCGTGCTCGCGAACGCCCTGACGCGAGCCGTGGGGCGGGCCCGCGATAACGAACTGTACGTGATCTTCGCGGACCTTACGGAAGTGGCCGACAGCCTCGAACCGCTCATCAAGGCGGCAAAGGTCGCCCGAGCCCGGCACAATCGCGTGCTGGTCATCATCCCTTGGCCAGCGGACGTGCCGGTCGAGCCGTCGCTCGAACCGGAAAAGCCCGGCGTCAAGCTCGGCTCGCTCGTGCGCTCCGTGCTCGTCGCCCGGCAACAGCGCGGCTTCAAGGCCGTGCGGAGCGCGCTGGCGAAATCCGGCGCGTCCGTCGTCCGCTTCGAAGACGGCGACCCCGTGCAACTCGTGCTCGACCGCCTCGACCGCATCCGCGGCGTGAGGGTCCGGCGATGACCCCGCCCCGACTCAACGAGTTCCGCGACCCTGCGGCGAGGAACTATCTCGTCCTCGGCCTCGCCGCCGTGCTGGTGATCTCCGCCGTCCTGTTCGTGCAAGGCGGCCTGATCGCCGCCATCATCCCCGCCGCGGTCGCCGCCCTCGGGTTGCTCTTGCGCTGGACGGCGATGCCGATCGTTTTCCTGGTCACGCTCTCGTATTTCCTCGTTTTCCCCTACGGCATCCCGGACCTCTCGCGGCGGTTCGACGACATTTACGGCAGCCACTTGCGAGTGCTCGATATCGCCCTCGTCGGGTCGGTGCTCGCATACCTCGCCGCCCAGTACCGGCTCTATTCGCTAGTTCACCAGAGCATGCCGTTCGACATGCCGAGCCGATTGCGGAAGAAATCGGACCGTTCCCCCGTTCGACCGGGCGAGAACATCGCCGACGGCGAAGTCGGAAGGATGTTCGCGACCATCGGCCTTTGCGTCTTCCTCGGGCAGATTGCATGGTTCTTCGTTTCGGAAACGACGATCAACTTCCTGAATTTCCCGCCGTTCGAGATCTCGCACGTCTACGATCCGATCCGATTGTGGAGAGGCGTGGGGCTGTCGCCCGAATACACTCGCTTCCTGCTCACGGCCGGGCTGTGCGCCGTCGTCGCGTTTGCCTTCGGCCTCGCCCTGCGGTACTGGCGGCTCGTTCGGCTTTCCCGCGACGAAGCCCGGATGATCTTGCTCGATACGGAATGGTCCGACGCCCGCCGCGAACTGAACCGCCAGGAGAAGTGGCGGGCGTGGGCGCTGCCGAAGTTCAAACTGCCAAACGCACCGAAATCGATCCGCACGGCGAAGGTGGGCTGCGGCAAGGGCTGCCTGATCCTGCTCGTGGGCATCGCCGCGTGCGTCCTGTTCTGGTGCGTGCTGTACCGGTTCATCGGCTTGAAGTGATCCATCGGAGAGACCGCAATGAGTTACTGGCTCCGCGAAATGCTCGGGTGGATGCTCGTCGGCCTCGGGCTCATCGCGTTCGGGTTCGTCTACTTCAACTTCCTTCTGCAAAAGCGAGTCGTGGAAGCCGTGATCCTCGGGTTCATCGGCTTCACCGTGTTTCGCGGCGGCATGCACCTGTTGAAGGTGGCGATGGCCGCCCGGGCTGCCCGCGAGGTCCGCAAGGAGGTGACCGCCGCCAAGCAATTGAAAGCCGTTCGCTTGCCCGGCGCCGACCGCAACCCCGGCCGGCAGCGCGCCTCGGCCGTCCCCGGCGCAAAGCGATGATCCCCGACCGCATCCGCGCAGTCTTCTTCGACGCCGTCGGGACCGTACTACATCCGGAGCCCGGCGCGCCCACCGTGTATGCACGAGAAGCCGAACGCTTCGGCCTCGCAATCGCACCGGATGAAATCCTCGCACGGTTCCGCGCTGCTTATCTCCTCGAAGAAACCGTCGATGAACTTGCGGACTGGACCACGAGCGAAGCTCGCGAGCGGAAGCGGTGGCAGGCCATCGTCAGCGCAACGCTACCGGGAGCGCCGTCGGAGTGCTTCGACGCTCTCTTCGCTCACTTCGCACAACCGCAGGCGTGGTCCGCACCGCCGGGAATCGAAGCCGTTTTGGATCGCCTCGCCGAACGCGGCCTTCGCCTCGGGCTGGCTTCCAACTACGACAGCCGATTGTCACTCGTCCTCGCCGGACGACCGGAATTGCAGCGATTGCTCGGCCACGTCGTCATCAGTTCCCACGTCGGTGTTCGCAAACCGGGACGGGGTTTCTTTCAACGAGTGATTGAAGGAGCGGGATGCCCGCCCGAGCAGATCGCATTCGTGGGCGACGACATCGACAACGATTACCGCGGGGCCGAACGTGCAGGAATGCTGGCGCTTTTGCTCGATCCGAACGAACGTCATCCGCAGATCGAACGGCGAATCCGCACGCTCGAAGAACTTATCGGAATTCAAACGACCTTCGCCGCGAGGTCCGCCATTACTGCTTGAGCCGCGCGGAAGCCCGAGGTCATCGCTCCGTCGATGGAGCCGTTGTCGCGGTGGTCGCCGCAAACGTAGAGCCCCGGCGTGAGGCGGACCGGCCGCTGCCACGGGTCGAGCATGCCCGCCGATTGATCGGGGAGTGCGTACGGAATCCGGTCGATCCGCAAGAGGATCCATCTCGTGACCTGATTGCCGAACCACTCGCCGAGATGTGCGCGAACGCTTCGTTCAAACGCACCGTCGTCCTCACTCGGAATGCCGATCATCGTCGCCGAGATCAGCGATTTCTCGGGCGGAGCGTAAGCCGCGGAGACTTGCGAAAGCACGACGAGGCTATTGATCGGTCCCGTTCCATCGCCGTCGAGCACGAGGGTCGGGCCGTCCACGGGCGAACGGTCGGCGGCGAAGTAGATCGTCGTGCAACCTTTGCCGGGGAGGAGTGGTACTTGCCCGTTCGTCAGCCGCGCCGCTTCGGGGCCTTCGACGGCGATCACCACGGCTCGGGGTTCGAGCACTTCCCCCGTCGTTAAGCGGACTTCGTTGCGACGCAGCGATTCGACTTTTCGATTCAGCGTGATCGCGTCGCTCGGCAACCCGGCCGCGATTTGGTCCGGGATCGCCTGCATTCCCAATGCGGGGATCGACCCGCCGCCATCCGCGAACTTCGGGAACAGGAAGCGGAACATACGATTCGAAGTGGCGAGGTTCCGTTCGAGGAACACGCCGCCGAGGAACGGTCGAAACAGCCGGTCGATGATCGAATCCGAAAACCGACCCGCACTTCTCAACTCGTCGAGAGTCGTTCGTTCGTCGAGGTTCGCGGGTTCCGTTTTCGTTTCGTCGAGCCGCCACTTGTAGCCGATGAGCCGCAATTTATCGCGGATCGTTCCGATGGGATTGAAGGCCGAAGCCGCACCTTTCAAGAACTCCACGCGAGGATCGGCCACGCGGTGAAAGCGGCCCCGGACGCGAACGAGAGCCCCGCGGTCGAACGGTCGGAGGTCGAGCGATTCGTAGTCGAGCACGCGGCGGGCTTCGGGATAAGCTGGCAGAAAGATTTGAAAACCGCGGTCCAGGCGAAAGCCATCGACGACATCCGTGCGGACTCGGCCGCCGACTCCGTCCGATGCCTCGTAAACGCGGAACGAGATTCCGCACTGAGCCAATCGTCGGGCGCAGCAAAGCCCGGCCAAACCGGCACCGATAACGATAACGTCGGGTTCGCTCGGGGTCATGGTGAAGTGTGGTCTCAAATCCCCGGCACGAGTTCCTGCGGTACGTCGTCCGTCGGCTTCAAGCGGTCGCGGACTTGCCGGGAAACGACGCGGTTGACGACTTCCAAATACGCGAGCGCGCTCGCTTCGAGGATGTCGGTCGATACCGCTCGAGCGCTCATCTTGCGGCCGCCGTAGACGGCTTCGACGAATGCTTCGCCCTGAGCGTCGGTGCCCGTCGTGACCGCGCGAACGCGATAGTCGAGCACGCTGATGCGCGTGCCGGTGATGCGGTCGATCGCCTTGAAGACCGCATCCACGGGGCCGTCGCCCGCTGCGGCGTCTTTCACGAGAGTACCGTCGCTACGCCACAAGCAGACCGCCCCGGACGGCAGCGTGCCGGTGCCCGCGTTCGAGGTGAAGGCCTGGAGCGTCCACATTTTCTGCGTCGTGTTGTGCAGCGCGTTCTCGGCGAGGGCTTCCACGTCCGCGTCGAAGATCTCCTTCTTGCGATCCGCGAGGGCCTTAAACGCCTCGAAGACTTTGTTGAGTTGCTCGTCCGTGAGGGTGTAGCCGAGGTCGGTGATTCGCTGCCGCAGGGCGTGCCGGCCGCTGTGCTTGCCGAGCACGAGTTCGGTGCTCGGGATGCCGAGGTCTTCGGGCCGCATGATTTCGTAGGTGCTGCGTTCCTTCAACATGCCGTCCTGGTGGATGCCCGCTTCGTGCGCGAAGGCATTTTGACCGACGATGGCCTTGTTCCGCTGGACCTGCATGCCCGTGGCGTGCGAGAGCTTTCGGCTCGTGGGGTACAGGAGCTTCGTGTTGATCCCGGTCGTGAGGTGGTAGTAATCCTGGCGGGTCTTCAGTGCCATGACGACTTCTTCGAGAGCGGTATTGCCTGCGCGCTCGCCGATGCCGTTGATTGTGCATTCGACCTGCCGCGCACCTTCGCCCAGCGCCGCGAGCGTGTTCGCGACCGCGAGGCCGAGGTCGTCGTGGCAGTGGACGGAGAGGACCACGCCGTCGATGCCGCGGACGGTTTTCTTCAAGTGCCGGATGATCGCCGCGTAGTGGCTCGGCACCGCGTAGCCCACGGTGTCCGGAATGTTCAGCGTCGTGGCCCCGGCCTCGATGGCTTTTTCGACCACTTCGCTGAGGAAATCGAGTTCCGTGCGGGCGGCGTCCTCGGGCGAAAACTCCACGTCTTCGACGTGGCCCCTCGCGCGCTTCACGGCTTCGACGGCGCGGCGGATCACTTCTTCCGGGGTCATCCGCAGCTTGAACTCGCGGTGGATCGCGCTCGTGGCGAGGAAGACGTGGATGCGGGGCCGCGACGACGGCTTGACCGCTTCCGCAGCGCGGTCGATGTCCGCGGGGTTGCAGCGCGCGAGGCCGCAGATGATCGGGCCGTGGATCTCGCGGGCGATGGTCTGGACCGATTCGAAGTCGCCCGGCGAAGCGATGGGAAAGCCGGCTTCGATGACGTCCACGCCGAGGGCCTTGAGGGCGCGGGCCATCTCCATCTTTTCGTTCAGGTTCATGCTGCAGCCGGGGCTCTGTTCCCCGTCGCGCAGCGTGGTGTCGAACACCAGGACTCGGTTCGGGTCGGCTTTCGTGGTCATCGAACTCACATCCTCGAGAAACGCGAACGGCCCCGGAACCTGCCGGTGTCCGGGGCCGTCGTCGGATTTCGTCAGTGCTCAGTCGGCGCAGACGGAAGCGACGGCCCGGGAAAGCCGGAGCAGTCGAATAATTTCCGGAAGGCGCAGAGTCATCGAATCGGCTCGCTGGTATGAATGCAAACCATGATACCGGAGTTCGAATCCGGGTTCAACGGTCGTTCGAAGAGTTATTGGGGGAGGTACATCTGCCCCGGCCGTTCCGCCGCAACGGGCTGCTTCGCAAGCCAGTCGAGGAAGCGATCGACCGCGCCGCACACGGTCTGAGCCGGGTTTGCAAGTACGGCTTTCAAATGAATGCCCGCAGGCGTTGGGGCGACGGTGACGGGGATCGCCGGAACGCCGAGGAACGCCTGGGCCAGACCGACCTCCAACGGCTCCGCGGGTCGCGGTGGGTTGAGTTCGGGCGGCAGGTCTTGAGGTTGCAAACCATTGGGCACGGGGATGGGAATGTTCTTTTTGACGACCGGTTTCGATTCCGGAAAGAACGAACTCGGCCGAATCCGCGCGGCGAAAGGTGCATCGCTTTCGGTCGTGGGTTCGCGAGCGGTGAGCAGTTCGACCACGGCCGCACGGTCGGCACCGAAGACGAAGCGATCCGCCGACGATGCGAAGTGAATAGCCGACATCCCCAACGATTCGGAACCGGGGACGCTGAAAACTGTGAACGCGCCGATCCGTTCGGACGACCGCGTCGGCGGCATCTCGAGCCCTCCGAGCATTGCGACGAGATGCGGAGTCCGTTCGATCCATGCTTCCGCGACCGCAGCCGACTCGCATTCAAATGCGACAAAAGGCAGCGAAGGAACCTTTTGATTCATCACTCGATGCAGATGCACAGTCCTCACGCCTGCGAGCAGGTCCGCGATTTTGGGGCCGGTCCCGCGGTTGGAATCGGCCACGATCTCGGAGGGCTTGCGGCCCAAGACCCCCTGGCCCCGCGCAATGGCGTCCGCCAGATCGAGCACGGCCTTGCTGCGCTTTTCCTTGACGGGGAGGGCGAGCGATGATTCCCAACCGCGTTTGGGTTCGAGTATTGAGCCCGATAGGGCGGGTACGTTCGGCCCGGAGAACGCATCGCGAATCGCATTCGGAGTTGCAGGATCGAAGCCAAGATCGGCGACGAATCGAATCGCGTCGGCTTTCACCGTCAGAGTTCCGGACCACGCGGTCGTCGCGTTCAGCGGCACGGCCGCGGAGGCGAATTGGAACCACTCGGGAGTCGGGCTCTTTCCACTGGCTTTCGCAACGGCGTCCACTTTTTGGGCGATCGCTTTCGACACGCAGTACGCGAAGGCACCGGAGAACTTCTCGGCGGGTCGTGCTCGTCGAAAGGACTCGTCGGCCGCGAGGCTCTTCGATTTTTCGGTTCCGTAGGAACGGCGCATAACATCTGCTACGCACGCTGCATCCGAGCCGAGGACCACGAGGCCGGGGCGATATGCGAACGTGGGAACGCCTTCGGCCGGGAGGGGCGAAAGGGCGGGTGCATCGTCTCGAACGACGGGCTTGCCGTCCTCGCCGTTCAACGGTCCGGAGAATCCGGCCCGCTGAAAAATCGGCGTTCCGTCCGCGGAACCGACGCGGCGGAGGTTGGGCGAGGCGGTGAGGTAGGCTTTCGCGGCGAGTCCCGCGGCCGTGCTGTCGCCGAGGAGAATTGCGAGCGCATAGCGGGGGCCGCCGCGGGCGTCGAAGCCAGTGAGCCCGAAGGCTATGCCTTGGAACTTGCGGACCTCCGAAAGCATTTCCGGCGAGAGGAGCAACGCCATCAGCGCGGCCCGCTGGACCGCGGCCGCATCTTGCAGTAGTGCCAGTTTGTCGAAACGATCGTGGGCGGCCTTAACGGAATCGGCGAAGGCAGACTTCGCGAAGAGCTTCGCCGCTTCCTCCGAAAGTGCTGCGGGGTGCACGATCTCGGCGTAGGCGAGCGTGCTCTCGGGGAAGAGTTCGGCAACGTCCGCGACATCCGCCCTCGCGGACGAGGCGACAAAAGCGAGGGCGATCACCGGTAGGAGTCGTTTCACTTCGGTACCGGGGCTTCGATCTTGAGGGTCCAGGCCAGCCCAT